>FTEL01002197.1_pt1 | contig 12464 bp, 18 predicted proteins | sample 1658911 | NCBI WGS metagenome assembly FTEL01 (sample SAMEA3914869, study PRJEB12502) | metagenome | biome: forest; material: soil | place: USA | collected 2012-03-12 | depth 0.1 m
GGTAGTAAGAATGCGAAGGCGAGGGAGGCGGGGTTCGCTGGACAGGAGGGGGATGAGGAGGGAGATGGGCGGGCGGCTGGGTCGTCGACTGCGACGAGGGAGTTTGATGCGTGGGGGCGGTTTGATTCGGACGATAGGGGGAGCGGTAAGGGAAAGGAGGAAGCGGGGTGGTGGTTTGTGGACGAGGGAATGGCGCGCCGGCTGGCGACGTATTTGAGACCCGAGGCGAATCTCGAGAGGAAGCAGGTCCAGGCTACCGTCGTGGAGAGGAAGACGGTGGAGAAAGAGAAGTCAGGATGGGCGCGATGGGGGCTGGGCGGGAGCCGGAAGAAGGCGCCCGAGCTGACGCAGCCCGTGGGGTCGCCGTCGTCGCCGTCGGTGACGCCCGTGTCGCCGGCACTGTCGAGTCCTGGCGTGGGAGGCGACGATGACTCGGTCAAAATGACGGTGCGGGCCGATGAGGTTACATTTCGGAAGGAGAACGACTTTGGCGTGTGGGAGAGCCGCAGCGGCTGGGGCGTTGTGGTGACGGTGAGGATCAAACCTTGAGAGCAGCCGGAGTCCTGAGCAATCCAAAACATCAACTCCCACTCCCATTCACATGTTCTTGGCCGTGGCCCAAGGGGTGCCACATGGAACCTCGTGGTTCTCCCTCACGTCTCCGAGCTTCTGTGGTAGCAGTTCTACCTTCATCTTGCAAGAGGAAACAGAAACCCCAACGTACCTTACGCATCATGGCTACGAGACGTACGATCCCTTGTTACGCTCCACCCGCACTGAGCTCTAGGTCGGCTGTGCAAGACTTGAATAGGACTTGGGAACTGTTGAAGGGCATCAGCCCAGTGGTTCCACCAGTTCCTTGTGCCAGGCCCAACGCTCATAACCCCCATCATCCTTTTCCCCTGCGTGTGGGCAGTTCCTTTCCTTCCATAGCGCAACCACCAAGAATCCATGACATTGACCATCATGACCTTTCTTCCTACGCAACAGGGACGGTACAAGTCGGCCTGCACACTGTCCTCCACCCCGCTCTAAACCCAAACAGCTGCGGGCATTCTGTCAGCCTCCCCGGCCGGTCCAGCTGATAACCACAGCAGAAGAAAAAAACGGGGTCTTCTGCCTGCTGTTGCGAGCCAACCACATAGCCCGCTCCGCGCCCAGACTGACCAGACCAATGACCATGCTGTGTCTCACATGCATCCCCAACGCTTCTGAGCGACTCACAGACGACCCTGCCTGGACACTCGGGCACTGCATGGTATGCCCCGCGTTGCTGCCTGCTCGACTGGCACGATGCGAACCAGCAGCTGAAATCCGGGCCTTGATGCCTGGCACGAAGCTCTGCTCTGGTCAGGCTTATTTCATGCTGCCCAACCCAAGCTTATGAAGTGGCTTGATGAGTCTTCTCTACATCCTGTCTCCCACTCCAACGCTTCTGCCCCTTTCTTTGCCCATTGCAACATCCACTCTTGCACAACTCTGCCTTTACCGGCGATCTCCCCCGAGTCTCTGAAACTGCCTCAAGATGGGTCCCGAGCGCCAACCTCCGGCCCATCATCCCAACACCGAGGTGCAGACCAACAGCGCTTTGGAAACCGTCGAAGGCTCCTCGTGTGCGGTCCAAACCCTCTACGAGGGTGCGCCAAAATGTCGGTGCTGCAAGAACTGGGTCATCGACTACCCTGAGGACCTTCGGGTCGCCGTTGAAGATCAGCTTGAAACGAAGCAAAAGGCCCTCGTGCTCCGCATGAGCAAGAGCCACGACGCCGATGGCGGCAAGCCGCTGGTGCTCAACTCTGTCGTGGTTCAGAGCAGCTCCCTGAAAAAGACCCTCAGCGAGGTGTTTGTCGGGTTCAAAGGTATCACACCGTCCCTCAAGAAGCTAGTCTTTCGAGCACCCTTCAAACCCTTCCATCACCGCTGGAGCCGCTTCACCGAGATCCTGGAGCGCCAGAAGACGGATGACCCGGACGCGGCCGCATACACCCAGCTCTTGTACGACGTGCTGGACGTCGAGATTCGCGATGTTCGGGCCAACGTCGCGGATCTCCTCGACAACGGCGTCATCACGTATTCGTTGCTTTGGGCGCTCTTCGAGCCCGGCATGACCGTGTGTGCCCATGTCCGTGGCCATCAGCGCTTTTACGTCGTTGAGAGCCGCGAGTATGAAGACATGGAGCAGAATTTCGTCTTGCAGAGGAGATTTATCGACTGGGATGGAACGCGCTTCGGCTACGTGAGCGAGGGGATCCGAATTCCTAGATTTCCTGGGACTCGGGGCATCACTGAGCTTCCTGCCTTTCCGGCAGCGTTCCATCCCAACAAAGAAGTGGCAGAGGCGAGCGCCGTAGCTCGCGGCCGTCTGTTCGAGGACCTTGCTGGCATCCACTACAAAGCTTACTCAGGCATCATGGTTTACAACGGCAAACGAGAGACCCGAGAAACGATAGAGCGTCAGGTTAGTTTCCCGCCCAGCACCCTGTCTGGTTTGAGGAGTCCTGCTAATACCCAATGAAGCAACATACGTCGGGGCGGATTGTGATTGACGCGGCCGGCTACCTTCAAGCTGAATCCAACGAGGACGACCACGGGGGTAGTCCGTTCATGGCCATGGGTTCCTTGGACGCAGCATCTTCCGCGCCCCAGCTCGACCTCTACGACGACTTCCATCGTGAAGGTCCTTTCCCACCCCTTGGACCCCATCCAGGTCAAGGGTACTATGGGGGGATCCGTCCGGGAATGCCTCCGCCTCCACCTCGAGGCTTCGTCCCACATCATCTCAGCCACCGCAATCAAGTCGAGCCCTGTCAGTTGACATTCACAATTCTTCCGCTCACGCCCCGCTCAGACACCGAACTGACCTTGACAAACATGCTGACTCTTGTGTTTACTTTCCAGGGTCCCAACGGAAGCTCACTCCAAAGCAGCTCTTGCTCTGCACCCCGACGGTGCGAGGGTATTCCTTAAAGCTCCAAGAATGGGGCCACTTCTCCGTCTCCCAAATTGTCCCCATCGCCTTCAACGACGCGGCGTTTCCCAACTTGATGCTGCCCCCGACATACAAGGACCTCGTCCTCTCTTTTGTCGAAGCCCATCCCAGTACTGCCAAGCCCAGGATTGCTCCGAAACCCGACCAGCCCAACCTCGGCGAGGACATTCCCACCACCACGACCACCCCTGATTTTGACGATCTCATTGAGGGCAAAGGCCTCGGCGTCATCCTGCTGCTGGTAGGCAACCCCGGCACGGGCAAGACGCTGACGGCAGAGGCGGTGGCGGACAAAGTGCGGCGGCCGCTGTACGTGCTCAGCGCGGGGGAGCTGGGACAGAGGGTGGAGGACGTGGAGCGGCGGCTGCGGGGCGCGCTGGAGCTGGCCGAGCGGTGGGACGCCGTGCTGCTATTTGACGAGTGTGATGTCTTTCTGCAGGAGCGGTCGGTTGGGGCGGGCGGGATGTGGGATCTGGCGAGGAACGAGGTCGTTGCTGTGTTCTTGAGGTGAGTGGTGCTTGCGTGAACTGTTATCTGCCATGCCGTGGATGCTAATGGCTGACTATGGCAGACTGCTCGAATACTACCGCGGAATCCTCTTCATGACCACGAACCGCCAGGATACCCTCGACAAGGCGTTCCACAGCCGCGTCCACCTCACTCTGCGGTATCCCGACCTAGACGCGGCGGCCAAGGAACACATCTGGCACCACTTCACCAAACTCGGGGGGGCTGGTGATGGCTTCCCGGCGGAGACATACGAGCAGCTTGCGCGGCTGCCCCTGAACGGGCGCCAAATCAGAAACACGATCAAGATTGCGAGTCTGGTTGCCACGCGCCTGAAGGTGCCCCTTGCTGTGGAACATGTCTGGACTGCGCTGCAGGTAACTCGGGGGTCAGACGGTGCTGGGTTGTCTGCGTAAAGCAGGAGGGGTGGAAGGGGTCAGAGGGCTAAGGAGTTTGTCTTTCAGCTTGTCGTCCAGCTTATCATCCAGCTCAGTTTGTCTTCCAACGTATTTGCCTGTCTGTCAAGTTCAATAGTCTATGAAGCAAGAACAACCATCATGTGAGCTTCCACGAATATCAGCAAGGAACCAATTGAAAAGTTTGATGGCATAAACGTAGAAAAGTTCGGTGTCTGCAGATTGCCGTAACCGAAAAGCAAATAAAGTCATAAAGTCATGAAAGCCAAGCTTCAGGCCCCGGCTCTAAAAATATCAGGAATGGTACCCAGGTATGAAACAGCCACAGGACACTCAAGTGAGAATACATGTCTGGGAGTCTGAGCCAAGCACAGTGGCCGAAAAGGGACTGGATGTGGTTCGATGACACAACGAATAATTAGTATGACAGGAAAGAATTGGAATGAGAAGAACCTGTTGCAAGAAAAGCAGCGAAATCAGGAAAGATTGATCAGAAAGTAGAAGCCCGAGGGTAGGAAGATGGTCAAAAGTCTGGATCAGCTCCGACGTCACCCAAACCGCGTTCAATGCCCCTTCGTCTCCCTGTGGCGCTTGACGTTGTCCGTCCGCCCAGCATATCCGCACGCTGGGCAGATATCCTTCTCCTGAGGTATCCCAAGCCTCCTCGCATCATCTGCATGGTGTGCCCACATGTGGCGATTCAGGTCCTTAGTCTCGGCACCGCCCGCATCGCAAAGTTTGCATCTCCTACGCTTCGTGTGGTTGTTGATGTGTTTGCTGTTGGAAATGGGGCTTGTCAGCTATTCTACCTGTACTTCCAACCGTCAAAAAGGGAGTGGGAGCGGATGGATACGAACTCCAAGTCACATTGCCGGTCGTAGGCCTTGATACAGCCGTCGTAATAGCAAGGGAAGGGCTTGACGGGGTCGGCGACAGGGACGGAGGATGGACCCGCTTGGCCAGGGTCATGTGCTGAATGCCAGTATGCTTGGCTCGCCGGGTCTTCGAGGTACTGTCCGTAATTGAGATGGCTTTGTGTGTTCATCTGAGCAGCGAGAAGCGGATCAGTCAGGGGCGGGGGGTAAGCGCCTGGGAAATCGGCCGCAGGCGCTTGGTCAGAGTAGGAACCGCCGTGGGTCGGCCAAAACGAAGGAGTGTTGGCGTCCTGGCCGGTTCCGTGTGGTTGTGCGGAAGACATGCTCAAGTGAGAAAAGGGAGCATCCAGGTCCGAGTCGGTGCCCGTAGCGCTGGGGTCAGGGTTGGCCATGTCTCTTTGGTGAGGTATCTATGAACCTTCGGCGAGACTAGCAGCCCCTGAATCCGGCAGGTACGGGTTCTGCGAGTTCGACCCCGGATGAGACTCCCCAGTGGCTTGTGGCCAAGTTGTGTAGGGCAGAGTTCCTTCGGAGACTGGATGTGGCAAACTAACTGGTGAATAATAGCTGGCAAACGAACCCTGGTTTGATAAACCGGATGCGGGGGGTGGCACTGCTAAAAGTCGCGGGTCGATGGTGCCTTGATCATGATTTGGGTTCCAACCGGGAGCCGGGTTGGGTACTGAGGGAACACGAGACCCATGTCTGGACTTCCCGTGGGAGTGGCCCTTCAGAGGCATTTTTACCAGTACGTAGCCTCCCTCTGAGTGGCTAAGGGTCCGGTGGTGTCGAGGTTGGGCCTATTCTCATGCAGCCTCTGGAAAGTGAGCGGTGGGCGTACTGTATCCATGATCGTCACCAGTCAGCACCCAGTGACCAGACACGCCTCGACGGTTCATTGACTACCATACCTTTTGACGCGTTACCACACAAAGAATCGACGTTTGCGAAGAGAGAATGGTTGACGCCGGCAACCGTAAGCAAATATCACAACATCAACTTGGCGGCGAGGACAATTCATATACTGACCTCACAGACCCCCTCGAGGTCTCCGGCGAGGCCCTGACAGAAGCCTTAGAGGCATATCCTGTGAGTCTCTTCTGCATTGTCATGCCTCCGAGCACCCCCGGAGACGGGTAGCGTGACATCTCTGCACTGAGGCCCAGCCACCTTGAGGCCTACGGCAGGATGGGGCTCGATGTGCTGTTTCTGGCATCGGCCAATCAGGGGCGCGTCACTGCGCTCGACGGCAACTGCCTCCAATTCAAGTGCTTGCCATTGGACTCTTGACTCGAATGCCTTGGTAGGCCCATTGTCCACCGAGGCCAGTTTTTGACTTGGCCCACAATATGGCTTGCCCTCGTCGCAGGTTCGGAGTGACGAGGGGTTGTAAGTGGGTGAACTGGAGGCAGACTTGTTGGAGGCCAACAGCGCCACATGGCTGTGAGCCCCTTTCCCGCGTCTGGTGTAACGTGGGCTTGCATGGAGGCAGAGCTTACACGGTGAGCCTCAGGGTTCATGCTTGCTCAGTCGACATCAACTGTGCGTGTACATATCACGGCTTTTGTTACTCCCGCCGAGGCCCCTGGCCGTGTTCGCTCCGCGTGGGGTCCGCTCTCTTGGCGCCTTGATTGTCTGGCTGAGTCGGTGTGTGTTTGGCCCACGAGACTTGGCGATCGATGCAGTGGGGAGAGGACTCCACAGCAGTCGAGGCTCGGGACTTCGGCACAGACACAGACACCAGGTTTTGCCTTGGCCCACAATACAGCGGGCCAAGGCAATCTTGTTTGCAGCAATATTGGCCCTCGACAACTCCACATTCAGCTCAGCTGAACGCAACTTGAGGTTAGCTTGTCTCCCAATTACTGCTATGTACTCCATCGTCAGGCTTCTTCTGGCTGCTGCTGGGTCCAACCACAGCCGATTTGTAACAAGCATGATGAGTCGTGTGCCAGATCCGGGCTCGCTCCCGGGTCCGGGGTGGTCAGTGGTGTGACGCGTCGCTCTGCCGTTACCGCCTGTCTGCTCTCGAATAATAAGTATCCATGGTCGCCTTGGCGGGTTCCTCCCCTTTGGCTTTCCTTCTCAGGTTTACTCGCCCAATTCTTGTCACTCGCTCAATAAATCATTGGCATCATGAAAACCTTTGGTTTCGTTGCCTTGTCAGGCGCTGCCCTCCTGCAGTTAACAGCCGCTGTTCCATGCTGTCGCGCTTCCAAGTGTCTGGATGGTGAGAATTATCCTCGGATGGGATTTATGAAAGGCACGCTAACCGATGCTTCCCTCGCCAGTCGTTCGGTCGCCGGACCAAAATGGCCTCGCTGACTGCTCGGCACAGCTCATCACCACGGTGACGAGCGATGATCTGTAGGACTTTCCCGTGTCTCTTCACACCATGCTTCATGTGCTGACAATGCTCCAGCGCCGTTGTGAGTGTGACCGTAACCTCCGTCCAGAGCGTCCAGGCCACGGAGCTGTTCACGGCGACCGGCACCGAGACCGCCTCTATCGAGACCATTCTTTTCACTGAGACGACCACCGTCACCGCCGACACGCAAACAATCACCATCACCGAGACCGCCACTGTGGGCGTCACTGAGACCGACCTCCAGACCGCTGCGACCTCCACGTCCACTTCGTGGACCTTCCAGGCCGGTTCTTCGTCCCTCAAAGCTCGCGGAACCGTTTTATCCACAGCCGTCCCCGCCTACGCCACGGACGTGTGCTCCTCCTGGGACCAGTACGTCCTCGCCTGCAAGTGCGCCGGCGTTACCGCCGGTACCACCACGGTCGCGGTCGAGACAGTCACCGTCACAATCCCCGCCACTGCCACATCGACGGTGGCCACCGTGTCCCTCACCTCCACCTCCACCGTCTTAGTGACAGCCACCGTCTCCACCACGGAGCTAGCCACTGTCGCCTTGACCGAGTCCGCAACCACAACCTCAACCGCCACTCTCACCACCACGGCCATCGTCTCCGGAACCACCACGCCGGTCGTCGTCGCCTCGCGCACGTGCAAGCCAGTCAACCTCCCCTTCCGGGCGAGCACCGTCTTCTCGGACGCCTCGACGCGCTTCATGGACGTGTTATCCTCTTACGACTCGTGCGCTTGGCAGACCTTCCCTGGCGCGGTCTTCGGCGAGACCAGCTCGCTCAAATCCATGTGGCGGCAGGACAACGAAGGGTACCTCGAGCTGGCGTACGCGCTCGGTACGGAGACGACGGTCCGGGCGCCGTACATCAACCTGAGCACATCGACGCTGGCGAGCCTTGCGGTCCTGGCAAAGCCCAAGGCTGATGTGCTGACGGGTGTGGCGGCGGGGACGTTTGCCCGGCTTCGGGCGTGCATCGACGCGGACACCAACGTCGTCTACATTACCGCGGCGGGCAGGTCCAACATTTTGGAGTGCGGTAATTCCTTCTACATGTCGACGGGTGATGGCTCGGACTACATAGCAAACTACTGTACCATCCTCTCCCCGACGGCCGCGTACAGCTAATTCTCCATGGACATGCCGACGGAGGACTAGCTCTATCAACTACCATTTACCTTAATAAATACTCATTCAGGGTGCGGCGTGATCATATCAATGCCATCTCTCCTGTGAAGCCATCCTCAAGCCAACTCGGGCTCTTCCCTTGTTTGACCCGTGCTCCGAAACATTCCTGTCCCACGAACTCCGTTTCGTTAACTTAAGGGGAAGGGGTAAACGGAGGATATTGTGCCTAGGGTTCCGGGTTGCTCTTCAGCCAAGCTACGCTGGTACAGTACCAGCCCCCAACTCCATTGGTTCGACCAATGTTCTGGACGCTTCTGCGTCGGTAGTTGAACGGCACAGGACGTCTGCATGCGGCCCACCCACCAATTCCCTGCAGGACCACCCTGGGCAAACTCCGGGTACCCCAGAGGCAGGATGGCTGATAGAAAAGATATTCGCGCTTCCCCATCTTGGACGTGTCTGGGCCATCTTCAAACCAGTTCGGACAATACGACCCCGACAGGCGTGCCAAGCTCGGAACAGGGCCGTTTTTCAAACACTGCGTGAAATGCACCGTGATGACACTCGCCGTCCGCCCCATATCACGTCACCCACAGGATAATGGCAGATGCCAAGACGATCATCCATCTGGATCATGTCTGAAGCGACCAACATGGGAGCAAACCCAGGTGTGGCGGGCCAATGGCGGGCTGGGTGTTCCAAGTGACAGGTTGGTGTTTGACGCCACACAGCCCAAGGGAGCTGCACATCTAGGATCTGGAGGCAGTTGGTGGCCATCAATGCAATATTATTCTCCCCATAAGTACGTACAATGCCTTGTAGTATGCAATGTCTGTCAGCGGGTGACACAAACAAGGGCACAAACAACGCCAACTTGGCGAGCCCAGACGTTATCTCATCTAGGACCGAAGTGGCTGAACTCTCAGTTCTGGGTTCGCACCAACATGTTGCATGTTGGGCCGTGACTTGAATTCAGCAACGCGGGAGAGGAAAGTTTGATGAAAGGTCACCATGGCAGATAACTATGAGATATTTCCTCGCTTGCGTTGCCCTCCTTTTCTTTCTCTTCGTCGTCATGCAAGCCCCCACGGAGTGCCGCCGCACAAGTTCCCAGCGTCAGTAGTCGGGCGCGACTAACACCCCAGCCGTCAGCAGTCAGCGGCGCATAGCGCCACGGATAGCATCGCCCCCACAGCAGACTTTGCGCCTTCGTAGACTTCTCCTGGCCGCGAGCCTTCGGATGGCCCACATCAACACCGTCGTTGTCCCATCCTCGGCTCCAGGAATCCTTCTCAAGTCGACGTCTCGCAACAAAGAGCTTTGCGGAATACTTCACCTCCACTGACCCGTCGAGAGAGGCCCATTTTCCCCTGGGTCAGATAATACCTAGGTATCCCGACAGTTTAACGTGAACCTCAACAACACGGGACTCTAACACGTTGTACCAGACCATCACCCCTCTGGTGCTCTCCTTCCCACACACCCCCCCGCTCCAAACTGAGAGCAATGAGACCCCTCCTGAATCGAGAGTCACCCAACTCCTCCAACCCCTCCTCTCCGTTCCCTTCCTCGGTGGCCGACCTGACCGACTACTGCTCACGCCGCCTCGCGGGTCTCGAAACAGGCCCCGTCCCGGACATCGGCCCGGGCTCGGCAGCCGCCATCTGGACGCTCTTCGGAGCCGCGACTGTCTTCCTCTCGCTGCGCGTCTACTGCAAGGTCTGGCGCTCTCGCGGCGTCTGGTGGGACGATGTCGTGCTCGTCATCAGCTGGGTCTGTGTGAATTTCTTACCCCTGCCATTGAACCCTTTTCCCATCCCCCACTAACAAACAAAACAGACAATGTTCCTCACCTCGGCCATCCTCTGCCAACGGGTAATCGCCCACGGCCTGGGCAAATACCCCTGCGACATCCCCGTCCAGAACCTCCCGGTCATCGCCTTTGAGGGCGCGGGCCTGGGGTCCGTCTTCACGATCCTCGGCATCGTGTGGTCCAAGACGTCGTTCGGCATCACCCTCCTCCGGCTGCTGACGCGCGACGGCTGGCTGCGGCGCAGCATTTTGGGGGTTGTGGTCGTGATGAACGTCTCGATGCTGCTGCAGGCCGTGTTTGTGTGGGTCAAGTGCGATCCGGTCGAGAAGAACTGGCGGCCGTTGGTGCCCGGCCGGTGTTGGAATCTGGGTGTGAGCAATGGATACGGGTTCTTCAGTGGTGTGCTGTCGGGGGTGTGTGATGTGTTGTTTGCGGTGCTGCCGTGGCATTTAGTGTGGGGGTTGAAGATGCGGAAAAAGGAGAAGATTGGAGTGGTGGTGGCGATGAGCATGGGGGTATTGTGAGTAGTCTTTCCCTCGGCCTTGGTGTTGTGTCTCTCTGGAAGTTGGCTGATGGTGTGCTCTCGTTCAGCGCCGGCGCGACGGCGTTTGTCAAGTCTAGCCTGCTGTTGACCATGGGGTCCAAGAACTTTACCCGTGAGTCTCTTTCTTTATTTTCTGTTCCCCACGAAGATACTTGGCTGATGAACTGCCCGTCGGGATACGTAGATGACGGGTGCCACCTCATTGTTTGGGCCGCCGCCGAGATCGCGACAACCATCATGGCGGCGTCCATCCCTGTTTTGCGCGTGCTCTTCCGCGACCTGCGTGATCCGCATCCTATCGGGACCGGCGGCACAGGCAGCCGTAAATACCATCAGCACCGCAAATCCGGGAACAGCGGCGAGACGTCCGACGGGGATGCAAACAGCCCTGCTGCCGCAGTTGCCTTGACCCGCTTGACTGGAGCTCAAGGGGTCGAAATCGAGACCGCGTCCAAACCTTGGGGCGCCTACTGGGACTTTGGCAAGGGAAGTCGCAGATTGAGCAGGATGCTCGGGGCCGGGCTCAAGGGTACAGGCGTGACGGCGGCCGAACCGTATCCCCTGGCGCAAAACAGCAGTCGGCGGGTGCTGGTGCAAGGCTCGGGCGAGAGCAACGGCGAGGAGATGGCGCAGGCCGAGGGCGTGATTGTGCAGACCCAGGAGTTTGAGATCAGGTACAGTGTTCCCGGGGGAATAGAGCGGGTGGATATGCCGTGAGAGAGTCCGGCGCGGGGCGGGTTGGCGTCGGCGACGAGAGCATTCATTGAATTATATTCTTGTCTCATGATTCATCATCCCGGGTTGGCGCTTGAAGATGCACGATGATGGCCCTGACAGCAATGGAAGAGCAGACTCAATTCCCCCAGCTGTCTGGCACAGCTGCGGAGCACTCCGAGCTACCTATATGGAAATCACTTCGGCTCCTGGCCGGCCTGCTCCTGCTGCTTCTTTCCTGTCGAGCCGGCGGTGTCACCGCTGTCCTTGACTGGCAGCTGCTTGCTGGCGGCTCTGTCCCTGGCGAGTTGCCTCCTGGAGCCATCTGTCAATTCTGGGCGCGATTCGCATTCAGTCAGGCCAGTGTTCGTTACTCTTTGTTCTTGATCCATTGGTTCTCTAGCGCCTTTTCGCGGTCCGAGAGAGGATTTGGGTTCATTGTGTCCGCGGGGGTATGGTGGCTGTTGGCTTGCGATGGAATAGAGAGGGTTTGCGAGAGGCTCTGGGAGTGGCTATGGAAGTGAATCCAAAAGCGACCGGGAGCATGGTTTTGTTGGGCACTTTCCTCGAGGGACGGGAGGTGACGTCAGCACAGCAACCAAAAGTCGGAAGACAGCCGTCCGAGGTCCCAGAAGCCGCAGACAGGTTGCGCTTGTTGGGTTGTGAGTCTGGAACTCGGGATTGGCCCAAGGCGCGGCCCGCCCTGATGTGGGACCGAGCCCAGCCCCGCTTTTGCGGCTCATCCCATCTCTCCGCCTTTCCCCAAAGCAGCAAGTCCCCTTCGTTGCCCATGTGAAGATGGAACGCCGGACGAGGCAGAATAACGTTATTCATCAATGCTCGGCACGAAATCAGCTGATCCGACCCCAACAACCGAGCCTCCCCGCAACTCCGCCGTTTCTTCTCCCACCTCAACGGCTGCTTGCTGTCCCTGACCGCCCCCCTTCGCATTCCGGCCAAGCAACAAATGATGGGACGAGCACTGCGCGCCGCCCGTGCCGCGCGTTTCGCTGCGCGTTGCCCATCGGCGACTCTCGGGCCGCTTCGGCTCTGGCAGCAGCCGTGCGGCCAGCGAGCTGCTGGGCAACCGGCTGGCTTCGCCA
>FTEL01006536.1_pt1 | contig 12452 bp, 13 predicted proteins | sample 1658911 | NCBI WGS metagenome assembly FTEL01 (sample SAMEA3914869, study PRJEB12502) | metagenome | biome: forest; material: soil | place: USA | collected 2012-03-12 | depth 0.1 m
AGTATCTCAATCGCTAAAGATATATAATAGTAGTAGCAGTAATCGATATATTTGCTTTACTAAGGAAGCTCTAAGCTCCCTCAACAAGCGACTAACTAGCTAGTATATATATATAATAATCCTTTATCCCAAAGTACCTTTATCATCTTTGTTACTAGTAATAAAGGTAACTATTACTAATATTACTAGTAACTATCGTAATTATTACTTTACGCCTGGTAATAAAGACCCCTTTATTACTAACCGTTGCTAACTACTGCCATAATAATGTCCTGATTGGCTGCCCAAGCGATTAGTCCCCGGTCGCGCCCTATGCTCCCGGCTGCAGCTACTTAGCCCTATGACCTCCTCTACGGCCAGGTCGTGATACCGGGGTTTCTCTACAATCAACCTTTGAACTTTAATATTTTTCGTTAACTAGCCGGCATCGGGCAGAGATTATACTTAATACTTAGACTTTTTATCTTAATGTAGAGTGCTTTGTTTTAATTAAACAGTCGTATAAGAGATATGCTCGTCCTCTCAGGGTACGTACGTGACCCCCGAGCTCTAGTCATAAGACCAGAGTTCACAGCTACTAACTACCCGCCCCGATATTGCGTCCACGTCCGAGGCCGCTACGACCCCGGAGCCCTAGCAACAGGTATCGAGCTCGCTGCTGCCTACCGGCCGGGACATCCTGTCGATATCTCAAGAGGGATACGTAACCCCTTAACCCGAGCAAGCAGCCGCCGCGATATAGATCAGGCTCGAAGTGCTGTCGATAACTGGGTCGCCTACGATACCTAAGACCGTTCCTCTAGCACGCGAGGCTAGTATGTCCGAGGAGGCTTCGCCGCCGTACTATGGCCTCAAGATTAGATCGATATCGGAGGCGGGGCTGCTGATACTAAAGCCTATGCCTAACCGTGTGTCTTTGCCTGCCCCGAGCGAGCGTACGGATTTGTCGGCCGTCTCCCGGCTTTTTGAACCCCTTGGTCCTCCTACCGGGACTACCGGTCTTCCTACCAGGCCTACTATACCCGTCGTGCCCGTCGTGCCTGCTATGCCTATCGCGCCTATTGTACCCGTTGTACCTGTCGTGCCTCTCGCGCCTACCGTACCCTCTGTGCTTGCTGCGCCTGCCGCTATACCTACCGTACCCTCTGGGGCTACTGTGCCTGCCGCTATACTAGCCGCTGTACCCGCCCCCGTGGGCGACGAAAGCAGTTGGTTGCGTAACCGCGATCCGATGGCCTTAGGGATATATACCTCGGTCCCATTCAACCTAACCGAGACGATATTTCCTGATCCGCCGTTCAGGTCTGTGCCCTTCTGCGATAAGTATAAGTAGGAACTGCGGCGATGAATTGAAAGAGTGACGATAATCTACTCTACCTACTGGTCGTGCCTAATGTGAAATTCTATGAATGTGGCCTCTTGCCTGCCGTAAACCTACTCTTCATCCTATAACGGGCAAGTGTGAAGCCGTAGAATATAAACCCTTGCCTACGGCCCGACCTAGGTCCAATTGTTTGCCCTCTTCGTTGTTCCTGTTATCCTTCTTGTTATCCCTCCTGTCATCCTTGTCGTTGTCTTCCTCGTTATTATTCCCGGTTATCCTTCCCTGTTATCCTTCCCCGTTATCCTTCCCCGTTATCCTTCCCCGTTATCCTTCCCTGTTATCCTTCCCTATTATCCTTCCCTGTTATCCTTCCCCGTTATCCTTCCCGTCGTCCTTCTTATCATCCTTCTCGTTCATCTTTCCCATTATCCTATCCGTTACCCTTCTCGTTATCTTCCCTATCGTCCTGTCCTTTATTTATCCGTCTCGTTATCCTGCCCGTTCCATTAACTGTTTTACTCCTGGTTATCCTTGTTGTCTTCTTAATATCCTTGTTCTCTTTCACGTTGTCTTGCCTATATATTACAGTCTCAGACAAACGGACATCCTTACCCTATAGGGCCTAGGGACACTCTATATACGCTGCGACACGATATCCTTGTTGTCCTTCTCGTTGTCCTGCCCATGATACTGCTCGTCGTCTTTCCCGTTATCCGTCTTATATCCGTCTTATCGTACTTCGATCCTATCTAGCAGTACTCAACCTTCGCGCAAACCACAAAAATGAGCGACGGCACAGAAATCGATGACCTGGCCCCAGGTCTTGCCCTGAAGACGGGATCTTCCGGGAGCTGCGATGTGGTGTCCTGCGAGTAGTCGTCTTCGTTATGGACATCGACTGGTTCGGGCTACCCGCCTACCTCGAGCGACGGGCGTATGTCTTGGGGCTCCTCAAGGCTCCGCTTAACGAAGGCGGCCTCGACGGCCAGTTGGTCGACCGGGTCCTTCAAGTCCCGTGTCGTAGCTGCAGTCGCCCGTCGTCGCTATAATCGCCCGCTATCGCTGTAATACACCCGTATGCCGCCTCCCTCCGCCCCTAGCCAAACGCGCTCGCCGAGCTTCCCCAGACAGTCCCGCGCCCCGATGAGACCGTCCGATACGCCAATCCCGACCGGATCTTTGATAGCCAAGATGTCGTCTTTGCGTTCCTCGAGGACATGCAGGCCCGGGCTAGAAAAGATAACGCGGTTGCCGAGAACGCCGCGGAGCAGCCCGCACACGAAAACTGAGAGGAGATGGGTCCGGGCCCCGCGGTCCTTTCTACGACCCGTCCCGCCAGCTCTATGGATAGGGGGCTGCGGATGTCGACCAGCTGATCGGCTGTTTGCAGTACCGTGGATGGGAATAGCGACTCGTCGACTATACTGGCCTGGAAGAGTTGTGACACCGCCGGCAGTCGTCGTGGGAGCACGGGCAGCACGTAATGCAGTGATGTGATGGATACCGCGGATGAGGCATTTTGCCGTCTCGACCAGCAGTCGCGGAGGGGATGGTCACTTCGGATCGAGGCGGCGAATTTTCGTGCTTGCGTCCAGGAGCAAGACTCCAACAGTACTAATGCACTTCAGATCGAGGCGGCGGACTTTCGTGCTTGCATCCAGGAGCACGACTCCAACAGTACTAATGCGGTCGTTTCCCAGATTTCAGACGTCCTCAAAGAGCAACGGTCCGTCGTGTTGTCCGCCGTGTAATGGATGAGGTTAGGGATACGGGCGCATATTGAGCAGCCCACACCTCGAGGCTGAGAGGAGATCCGGGAACCCTCAAGTCAACCGACTCTGATCTGAGGATTCTTTTTGCGGACAATTGAACACATTGCCCAAACTTTGACTGCTGGGCGGTCTTGACTGAGGTGCCTTGTACCTTTCCGTGCAATCTCTTGCCCGTCTCCAGCCCATATCCGTCCCCATGTGACATTTGCCATTTACCATTTGCCTTGCCACTTGCCTTGCCATTTGCCATAGTCATTTGCCATTGTCATTGTCATTTTGCCTTTTGCGTTTTGCCATTGCCGGTCAGATGTTGCCCCACGGACGGCTCGGCAATCGCCTGCCTAATGTGGAACTGTCTTTGATCCTTATTCGTCGCGCAGACTCGACAGCCCAAGCGACGCCCCACCAGCCACACAGACTGAGAACCCCCGCCCGCACCACAGACATTGCAAGCATGGCATGGTGTCTTTTCCTGGGCCGAGGAGTAATGGTTTAATCCATCTCTAAGTACATGACATCTTTTGTCTCCCACAAACACCCTTGCTGACCCGTCCGGGCCGTCCCACATCAATGACGGTCTCCGGTTGATGCCCCCATCTCGTCTCCCACCCATTTCACCGCCCTGTTGACGCCCATGTGTTGCACCCAGTTCCTAAACATGCCGATGCCTTGATCCTGCCCAAATCTTTCAACGCACCCAGTGGAAGAACAACCACTGGAAAGCGTTATCCGAGTCGTCGAAAGGGATGGTCAAGTCTTGTTGGCCCAGGGGGGCTTCAACTGTCACCTCAGTTGTGGTGCTCCACCGACAGCGCTTCCTATCCACGGCAATGATGCAGTGGCGGGGCGGATCGACGACAAACCCGAAGCGAGATTTCCGCTTCGACAACAGCGAGAAAGGCGTACGGTCGAGACGGTCCGCTGACAGGGGTAACTCGCCATCACCCAAGACATCGACGACAGGGAGTGCAACGAGCGAGCGGAGGTGCTGGGCGACGCTGTCCAGGGTGTCGTCGGGAATGTGCAGCTCCGGCCAGCGTCTCGTAAGGAGGGGCATCTGGTAGATGCCCAGCCCACAAATGCACGACGCCGGGGTCGCCGTTTCGACGTCCAAGATGGCCCGGATGGCCGTCAGCAGCACCAACTGGGTCACGCCATGCTGGATGTTGTGGTCTTCGGCGAGGGCGCGAGTGACAACCGAGATCTGCATCGCGAGTGAGGCGGAAAACTCACCCGCGGACAAAGCGTCGTACATGTCGAAAGACGGATTTCGACTTGTCGATGTGGACCGATCGCTATTCTCGTCCCAGATATGCAGGCTCCAGAATGCAGCTGCAAGGTCGTCGTCGGCCAGGGTGGCCCGGTCAGTCTGAACCACACGGGCAAAGGTGAGGTACTCTGCATCGGTCAGAGTGCCGCCGGCGCGGGAAAGGGAACGAAGCAATGAGAGTAGGATGCCGTGCTCCTCCTCCGCGGTGACGAGTGATTCCTTGACGGCGGCGAACTCCTCTTCGAGCAGGCGGGGCTTGTCGTTGCTCTCGCGCTTGGCCATCTCAGATTCGGCGGCCCTGTCGACCAGCTCTTGCTTGAGGGTGCGCACTGTCTCGCTGACCGTGGCAAGCTCGTCCTGCGCTTCTCGGAGTGATGCCTTGTCGTGGTGTCTATCTTGGCTGGCCTTCTGAAGGTTGTCTTGGAGCTGGGAGATGATGTCGCGCTGTTCTTGTGTCGAGTGCTCGAGGTTGGCAACTTGATCGCGGGCTGCAGCAAGGCTACTGTTGGCCTCGCCCAGATCAGAGGCGATCTGGTCACGCGCTGCTCGGGCGGCTTCGAGCTCGCGCGCCAGAAGCGCATTGGCGGGCCCGGCGACGTGGTCGCCGTCACGGTGACTGTCGGCGATGAGCATCTCGGCGCATGCATGGGTCTTGAGGTATTCAGTCGAGAACTTGAGGAGTTTGCGTCCAATCCCTGCCGGGATCTTCTCCGCTTGTTCAGGCGGCGGGGCGTCTGGAGGGTTGGAGAGGATCGGTGCCAGCTCGGGCATTGACATGAAGCCGGAGACGTTCTCTGTGATCTTGGCAGTTCTCGCGTTGATTTCGGCAATGCGGGCTTGGTATTGGTAATACTCGTCGACATCAGCCTTGGCAGTCTCCAAGCGGTCCTTGAGGTTGCCACCGGCGAGGAGATCATCGACCCCGGCAGAGGTGGCCGCGAGCTTGTCCATCATCTCGCCTCTCAGCTGTCGGTGCCGGTCGGCGGCGGTTTTGGGATTGATGGCCCCAGGCGGACCAGGAGGCGCCATGTTTTGTCGGCAAAAGACTCGCGGATGGAAGAGAAGGAGATTTGTGTGTGGTCCCAAGAGAGACTGGGAAGTTGCAGAGAAGAGAGTCGGGCGCGGGGGTCAGTGTGGTGGTCGAGAGAGAGTTGCAGGTCGAGTGGGAAAATTTCTGCTCCCATGTTGTCGCTGTCGTTCCCGCCAGAGCTGCGAGAAATGGCAGGTGCGCGCCCTGTCAAGCAGGTACGCCTGTCAAGCAGCAGCGCGCCGCACAAGTCAAACCACGCAAGCAATTCAAGCCACGCAAGCGTTTTAAGCCGCAAGTCAAGTCAAGCCACCACTCTGGCAAGTCAAGCTGCATGCCACATTTGCACTGGAGTGGCTTGCATGGCTTGCACCGCTTGCCAAGGCCTGGGCAAACAAACGTACTCCCAGACGGCCGCGCAATGCAAGCAGTACCACCAGTCACCCTACCGCTAAGCAGGGGACTTTCGTGTGCAGTGGTTTTGCTGTCTGGGTGCGGTAGGTGTGGGTGTGGCTGCGGATGTGGCTGTGGGGTTGCCCAAGCCATGCCGCTGATTTGGTTGGCTTGACTTGTGAAGAGCGATGCCGCCAAGCCTGGTTTCGGCCTTTTTAATCCACATCCAAGAGGAGCGACACTCTCCAGCCCATCATCGTTGCCGGGTCTGGGTTTTCATTTTGGTCGTGTATGCTGCGGGTCATCGGCTAGCTGCTTGAGAGCCTTCAACAAGTCAAGGGTGATTTGAAGAACGAAGGAACCCGCCGGATTCGCGCGCACTACGGCAACGGCAAAGTCGAATTCGTCGTGAACAAGGACAACCCCAAGTGCCGCGACCTGGACTGGAAGGAGGTTGAGCGCGAAATTTTTCGCAAGTTCCACGCCGCCCGCTTCTTCATCGAGCCCATGGAACGGCCGTACATTGCGATCCAGAGGTCACGCCGCCCGCTTCTTCATCGAGCCCATGGAACGGCCGTGTATTGCGATCCAGAAGTTCTCTCTCGGCGCTGCCTCCAGAACCCTCCAAATTGGACAACGAGCTTGGTGATCGGTAAGCTGGTGGGGAGGATAATGGGCAGAGCAGCGGGGAGGGTAACGGGGAGCATAACGGCCAAGGCAATGGGGAGGACAACGGACAAGACAACGGCGAGGACAACGGGCAGATCAATTGGCAGACGGCCAGGGCAACGGGGAGGACAACGGCCAATGCAACGGCCAGGGCAACGGGGAGGACAACGGCCAAGGCAACGGGGAGGATAACGGGGGTGGAAACGGGCAGAGCAACGGCCAATGCAACGGCCAATGCAACGGGAAGGATAATGGGGAGGGCAACGGGGAGGACAATGGGGAATACAACGGGCAGATCAAATGGCAGACGGCCAGGGCAACGGGGAGGGCAACGGGGAGGATAGTGCTTTGGGGAGTGGGGCATTCTCTGGTCTTTGTTCTTGCACACAACGAACCGCGCTCCCGCTGCCACCGACCGCAGCGATCAGTTCCTCCCCCCAAACTCCCAACTCAACTCACTCAAACCAAACCCGACCATCCAACCCTCCCCAGCGACCACAGGTTGCTGCATCTCACCATCAGGTAAGGAATGGCGTGCGTTCCATGAAACAATGACACCCACTGACAAGAAAGATATCTCGAGCCTCATACTCCCCAAGCATGGACGAAGCCCCCGGCCGGCAGCGCGCCGCCGCGCCCGTGGACGCCGACGAAACCGCGACAGGAGGAAAGATTTCGCAAGCCAAAGCACACAGTGACGACGAGAAGCCTGCCGTGAGCGCTCCCGACCTGCCAGACGACCATCCCGACGGCAACGACGCCGACGTCGCCCACAAGACGGCCAATGCCCGGGCCGCCCAGTCTGAGGCCATCGTCACATCCGATGCCCATGTCGCAAGCGCCGCCCGCGCCGAGAAGCCCGCTCCCGTGGATGGCAATGCCGACGTCGCCCACACGACGGCCAATGCCCGGGCGACTCAACCTGAGGCCATCGCCACATCCGATGCCCAAGTCACAGTCGCCGCCCTCGCCGAGAAGCTAGACCCCACCCCGTTTCACAATTGCGATCCGATGGCCTCGGAGATGTACACGTCGGTCCCCTTTGACCCCGCCAAGACATTGCCTGGTCCGCCGTTCAGGTCCGCCCCCTTGTGCGACGAGGAGGATGATGATTAATTGACTGGGGCGATGGACTGAGAAACCGACGACGATTTCCATCTACTTGTGGTGCTTGAATGTGAACTCTTGCCCGCCGTGAACTCACTCTTCATCCCATCGCGGGTTGCCAAATGTGGCTGTTGCGGAATGTACACAAGTAAACCCTAGCCCGCGTAAACCCATGTCCAATTCCTTGCCCTGCAAATAAGCCGCTCCGTAGTCTCGATCGGGAGTGGCGGAGGGAACGGCCAAGTTTGATGACTGCGCCCAGTGGCACGACTCCAAAACCACCAACTAGCCGTGGTCCAGCCCCTTCCAAGACCAACGCCCGGGCCATGCCCGCCACCAGCCCGCCCGCTTGGCCGTTCTGCGTCCCGAGCCTCGTCTGCGTATTGAGAAGCTGCCAGGGACCAGGGTTCGCCCCCGTCATGAGACAGTGGATTGACCAACGCGGGGGTGTTCATCATGAACGATTTTCTCTGCGCACCCCGGGAGTAAGTTCGCCGTCGGAAAGTCCACAATCCCGATCAGCCGTAGCAACCATTGATGTCTGTGAAAAAGACCCAATCCATCGCGTGCGCGAGCAGGTAATTACAGGTCAGACCACCTCGACCTCTTTCCTCAGGGACAGATCCTTGGCCTGCTGGCTCATGTCTCCTGTAGCCAATCGCGGGAGTTGCCCTGGCCCGGGAACTTTGTCCAGGAATGATCCCGGCAGAGGATCTGCAAGTTTGGTGAGCCTGCAATCAACGCCTGGCCGGCGAGCATCAGTGCGCAGCGGTTTGCAGACGACTAACGGACCGCTAGCCGTTTCCAGTGCCGCGTGCAGCTGGGCTTCCCGTCCCCGCGGTTCGTGTACCCCTGCATGGGTTCAGCACGGCGTTGGAGGGCGAATGACCACGCGTTCCTGGTCGGCCAACCGTCCATGACGGCGAATGGGCGCGGCTCAGGCACTGCGACGACGCTAGCAGGGCTCGCCCCGGATTTTCCGAGCTGACATGCCGGCATGCGCCACCAGGGGCCAGTCCCAGGATGGAAATCTGGGGCTTCCTCTTATACCTCCCGCCTCATGCGACCCGACGGCCGTCAGGACCCGCCCCGCGTCGGCACTCGCGTCGGCAGCCCTCTCGTCAGCACGAGTGATCATCACCCTCTCGCCGGCACAACTGATCGTCGCCCTCTCTTGCCCCAATGGCGGCCGACACGCCAGGCATCGTCGTGACCGACCTGCAGTACAACATGGGCCGCGCCTACGTCGGCGTGGTCTCGGCCCTCTTTGCCGTGTCGACTCTCATCCTCGTCTCGCGCATCGTGTCGCGGTGGAAGACGAACCGGGGCCTCGAGGCCGACGACTTCCTGATCGTGGGCGCCGCGGTGAGTAACGCTGAACGGCCTGTCGGTCCCAGACTAACAGGAGCAGCTCCTCGGAGTCGTCGACATGGCCGTCGTCATCCGCACCATCGTGCCCATCCTGGGCCACCCGCCCTACCTCCCTTTCAGCTTCGTCTACCTGGTCGGCCCGCTGAGCCTCGTGGCCGAGATCACGTCGACGTGGTCTGTGGCGCTGCTCAAGACCAGCATCGCCGTCATGCTGCTGCGCTTCCAGCAGGCCCGCGGCTGGGCCCGCTTCCTCTACTTTGTCATGGGTGTGCAGATCGTGACGGCCGTCTTCGTCACCGTCATGCAGTCGACCCGCTGCGTGCCCATCCAGGCGCTCTGGGACACGACTCTTGTCGCCAATCACTGCTGGAGCCAGGGCGCCTTCAAGGTCGGCCTCACGGTGGCCTCGGTGCTCGTCATCCTCACCGACGTCATCTTTGCCCTCATCCCGCTGCTCTTCCTGCGCCACATCCGCCGTTCCATCCGCGACCGCCTCATCATTGCCTTCCTCATGAGCCTCGGCCTGTTCGCGTCGGCCGCGTCCATCGTCAAGACGGTCATCGTGCAGCGGTTCGACCAGTCGAGCGACGCCTCGGGCTCGGGCCTGTCCATTGCGCTGTGGGCCAGCATCGAGGCCCAGGTCGGCATCGTGGCCGCTTGCATCCCTTGCCTGCGCGCCCCTTTCCTGCGTCTCCTCGGCCGCCTCGGCCTCTCGTCGGAGCTCTCGGGCGGAACAGCGGGCAACAAGCCGGGTTGGCAGGGGCAGTCCCAGCCCGTCGGGCACACCGCCTCCCGCACCGTCCGCATCCACGGGGGCAGCAAGGCCGGCGGCGGTTTCCTCGGCTCGCGAGCGACGCAGGGCACGACCAACGAGAGCGACGAGGATGTTTTGATGCCCGGGGCACTCGGCCGCAGCGCCACGCGGATCGAAGTCAAGACGGATATCGATATCGAGTTGGCGTCAGTGGTGACGCGGTGAGGGGGCGAACGGGACCAGACTACATTGTAACAATAGCTATTTTGAATATCACTCTTGCACACTGGAGCCATGGGGAGCGTTGAAGGCGGGGCCCCCGATGCTGTCCCACCCGATAGTCTCTCCTCACACACACCTCCAGGGCGGTTGCCCAAGGACGCAGTTTGGGCAATGAACGGAGAGGATGGTGACCCTTGCTGTTCATCACTTGGTTGTGTCCATCCGCGATTTCCAAGTCACGCATCTCAAAGACTACTATCACTACTGGACAATAAACCTCGAGTACTCAGCACGCCGTTCCCCTCTCTCCCTCCATCCTTCCTGGCACCCCGACCTTCGGCACCTCTCCGCCCGCCCTTCTCAGTTCCGCCGCCCATCAGCCGCTCAGCCCAAGCCAGTACCTGCACCGCGAGTTTGCGGCTGGGTCCTTGACCACCGGGTACCCGGCGGCGACAATGTTGGCGACGTTGGCCTGCGAGGTGTACACGGGGATCTGCGTGGCGGCGCTTCCCACGGCATCGCCCACCCTGGCAAAGTCAACAAACCATCGCTGCATGGTCTGGGCAACCGACGCCGAGATGGGAATCCCCAGCGAGTCGGCCGTGTCGCCGTTGAAAAAGGTGTACGGCTCGTCCTGGGCGTGCATGCCTGGGAACAGGCTAAACATGTAAGAGCGCGTCTGGTTCGTGTAGGCGAGGCTGACGCCAAAAGCGAAGCAGTTGATGAGGCCCTCGGCAACGGCGAGCTTGGTACGGCCGATCTGATCCGTGTATGGCTGGGCCCCAGAGAAGTCGGGGGGATAGATTTGGGACGCGAGCGTGGAGATCTTGGCGGCTGAGACGGAGGGCATCAATGCTGCGAGGTAAGCCCGGAACCCGGCGTCGTCGGCGATCCGCGGGTCCGTGAACAGCAGTCCCTCGTCCAGGTTGTGGGCAACGATAACCTTGACCTGCTTGTCCACGGCGCCAGCCGAAAGCAGCTTGCCGGGCAGGTCGGGGATGAAGAGGCCGTCGACGCTGGGGCCTGGTTGTCATGGTCAGCGCCATCCTCGCTCACGGCTCAGCCCCGACTTACCAAAAACCGTCGATGAGAATGCGGCCTGTCCGATCAGGGCCTGGTTGATGGCCGCGAGGTCCGCCGTGGATTTGGCACGCGCCTGGTTGTAGGAACTGATGCTTCCCACGGCCAAAAGCGTATCGTACACGCTCGAAACCTCGGCCTCGTCCAGGACGGGCTTGAGAGCCGGGCTCTGGATGACGGCTCGCTTGAACGGCGAGGTACCGTCGATGCCGCCAAAGGCCGACAGGTGGCTGACGATGCTCCCGCCCCCGGCCGATTCTCCCATCACTGTCACGGCCTGTGGATCACCACCGAAACGGCGGATGTTGAGGCGCACCCACTCCATGGCGAGCCGCTGGTCGTACAGGCCGGCGTTGGGTGCGACGTCCCACATCCATGGCTTGCGGGGCGGGAACCCAAAGAGACCGCTGATGGCCAGTTAGCTCCCTGCCGTCTTGTCCGGTCGAGTCCACTCACAGCCGGTAGTTGATGGCAACGAAAACGATGCCCGCTGCGCCGTTGCGGCGACTCTCCGCAATCAAGCTGGCCGGGTTGTCCGAGTCCTTGACGCCAGTGATGAACCCGCCGCCGTGGATCCACACGACCACGGGAACCGGACTGCTCAGCGTGCCGGCGGCTTGGGCATCGTAGACAGTCTTGGGCACGGACACGTCGAGCACTAAGCAGTCTTCTGACTGGCCCAGCACCGGCCCGGACCCGGGACCCGTTGGGCCGCTCAGCCCCCCTTGGATGAGGGTCTGGATGACGAGAGGGATAGAGTACTGGAACCAGGGGGCACTGCCCTGGATGCAAGCGCGGGGTGCGGTGCCGTCATTGAGCGTCCGGTTGGTGGATAGGAGCGGGATGGGGGCGCGGAAGCGCAGCTCGCCCAGCGGAGGTTCGGCATATGGGATGTTCTTGAAGCTGTAGTACGCGCCCGTGGCCTGACAGAGGTCAGTTTGGAGCAGCGTTGCGTGTCTGTACCGCCACTCACGTTCAGCTGGGCTTGGTGAACCGACTTGCCGAGGTCGATGACGGGGAGGACCTGGGCAGAGGTGCAAGCCGTGCCGGCCGCCAGCAGAAGAGCGAGAGCTTGAAGCATTGTCATGGGCATGGCGTTGACGAGTGCGGGTAGAGGTACAAGTTTCGCGCGGGACGAGGGGATTTTATAGACCTTGGGTACGTAATACCCTAGGTAGTCTCATCGACTCGACAACAGTCCTCAGTCTTCCCGTGCGGCCCAGGCCCGCCGCCTACCCCCAAGGCGCCCGTGCCTAGTTGCAGAATGTGATTGGAGTTCGAAGCTCAAGAGGGTCGCTGTTCAATAGCTCGGACGGGGAAGCACTCCGTGCAGCAGAGTCAAGGATGACTGGAAGGTTCAAGGGCCGGATGCAAAGACTCTGCGGCAGACGCAAGTTATTCAGCCTCACCCTTGTCCCGCATGATGCACAGCGCAAGGCTAGACTCGGCTTGCAGCTTGTGTG
>FTEL01005052.1_pt1 | contig 12451 bp, 5 predicted proteins | sample 1658911 | NCBI WGS metagenome assembly FTEL01 (sample SAMEA3914869, study PRJEB12502) | metagenome | biome: forest; material: soil | place: USA | collected 2012-03-12 | depth 0.1 m
AAGCAATTGCTCGAACCTCGGGGGTGGGGGGAGGGGGCGGTGGGAATGTTGGAGACTTTATATACGTTACCGTCGTACCTCTGTTCATGGCAAATCCAAACAATGTGCAACGCCACGCCGGGCTCGCCCTTGCGAAACCCGCCATGCCGCATACGAACGAAGGCCGTCATGGCCGGTGGATCTGGGGAAAGGGCAGGGTGGAGATCGGATCGTGGGAGGGCTGATACGGTTGGGACTAAGCTGTCATGGACACTAGTGCCACTTCTTCGGACCGCTCAGTCTGGAGGTCAGCTCTGTTCAGGACGCCGGCTCGAGAGCCAAGTGACCAATCCTGGGGGACCCGCTGTGCGACCCTGTTGGTCATGGGATAGGAGCACACCTGATTCCCCGTCGCACACCCTCCTCTGCTGCCGTGCCTGGAGCTTCCCCATACGTCCCGAGGGCAGGAGGTGGCTGTATCGCGCAACCCGTAAAATACCACCAACCCCCCGCGGCCACCGTGGTGTCAGCGCGCGTGATAATGCTTCCGGACGGCGGTGCGAGGCGGCTTGAGTGCAAGGGTGATGTTGGTGGTGCGACATTAAGCTTGTTCTCAGCCTGCAAGGCTTGCATGGGGCCGCCTGTTGGTGGGCAAGTGGGGAAGAAGAAGCGTCCAACCCCTGTTGCGGACCTTTGCTGCTGCTGTGCTCGGCGCTCGCCATGAGAACCATCTTGGCGTCCCAACAAAGGAGGGCGGGGTGCAACTCGGAGGGGGGCAATCAATCCCCGGCCACCACCACCGCTCCAGCCGGGTTCTTGGGCAGCCATGCCACTCGAGATGGGGACACGGGTGCCGAGGGTGGTCGGCCGGGCATCCCAACAATGCGCGCCCCTGGAGGGGACAAAATGGACGTGTTGGGAGCTGAACTGCGACCCCGCGATGCGAATCGGGGCTCTTGAGCTTGCGAGCTCCAAGCCCGGTGACCCGGAAAGGGTGGATCTGCATCCATGAGACGGCAACGGCTCGAGGTGACTGGCGAGGCCGGCGGCGCTGGTGAAGCGCTGGGGGACAGCGGAGTCTTGTGTTATGGGCCATCAGTCCGAGCCGCGACGAACCGGGCAGGACAGGGCCGGTTGCAAGGCCAGATCTGGCCTAGCAAGGCGCCATTCAGCTCCGCCTGAGCCTCATGGGTGCTTGCGGTCGCGGTCAGCACCCCCCAGACATTTCAGTCTGAAGGGACTGAAACTGGCCGTGGCAAGGGTGGATCGGCAGCTCGCATTCCTGGGAGGGGAGGAGGGTGATGCGACGATGCTCGGGATATGTTTTGTTGGCCGATCTGTGGATGCGGGTCAGCCAGCCTCACGATGGGTGTGTTGGTGGAGCTCGTGGTGTCGGTGGTGGCCGCGCTGCGACTTGTCGTGGGGAGGCGGGTTTGGACTGGGCGGATTGGTGGATTGCTTGGCCGGGGGTGTCGCATCTTCAGCACTGAGACAGGCCCTGAAGCTGTGCGAGCCTGTGTCGGTAGGCAAGCTTGTCGTCTGCCCGACCACCACCAGAAGTCCAGGTCCACCAGAGGCAGCTCCAAATCCCGGCAGACGACTAAAACAAGGCGCATCATGGGGCCTGCAGGGCGCACATGTGCTACTGCCGAGCTGCTGCATGGCCCCCGACAGCCTTCGCATTGGCGTCGCGCATGCATCGCGTTCCTAGGGCTGGTCTGATGTCAGAGCGACCAAGGGTCGGGTTGGTCGCACTCGGTGGGCTCGGCTACTTGCGCCGGAAATGGCAAACGCGGACCTGGGTGCAAAATGAGCCTGGATGCGCGCAGTGCCATGCAGCGAGCGGGCCGGCGCGATCTGCCTTGGTGGGCAAGGGATGCTCAGCCCAGAGCCCGCGATCTGGACGCAGCAGGTTGTGGATGTGGATGGCGAAAAAAGAGAGCGCCCTTGGGGCTGGAACTGGCGAAGCAGTGGGTCACGGATGGGGTATCGAGAAACACAAGCCCACACACACGCACGCGCTGCAGAAAAATCCAAAAATCTCTGGAAAACAGGATTGGCAAGTCGAGACGGCAAGAGAGACCTGAGCCAGGCTGGCGCCGCCCGCCCCTGCCCTGCGGTTGCCGGAGGGAGAGGGCTCGCCAACGGCAGCAACAGATGGCAGGGGCAGGTTCCCTCCAGCCCATTCCCAAGCCGGAAAGGACCGCGCTGCATGATTGGCAGCCACCATGGAACCCCCTCAACGCCCCTCCACCCCCAGCTCCAGGGTCGCTCTGCGAAATTCGAAGTGACTGGCAAGATCCATGCCCCCGCCTCACCTCCTTCGTCCTCCATGGGCATGGAGCCTTTCCAGGTTCCAAGCGGCGCCGCGGCATGTCGACCTGCAGTGCTAGTGTCGATAGTCCTGTCCTTATCAGCCTGTCGGCAACAAGCATCAAGCATCGACCAAGCATGGTGGCAGGCATGCGCCCTATGGAAGGGCGAAAGGGCAGAACTTAACCCCTCCTCGCATTACGCCATTCTGCTTGCAGACAGGCGAGGCGCAACGGTTTCCCCTGGGCGAGCGATGCAGAATCCAATGGGCCGCGGCTCGTATCGCGTCAGGCTATCGCGATGGCGATGGCGTCGCCAGTCAGTCACGGCGTCGGCTGTAGTCGTCGCATTGTCCTGCAATGTCCTGCAAGCGCTACGAGTGCGCGCTTGAGCTGACAGCAGCTCGACGGAGCTGCGGAACCTCCCTTCGGGCAATTACCCTGGCGCTTACTCTTGAGAGGCGGCCGTTCGTGCTCAGTCGAGTGTGATGGAGGGGGGAACATCATCCATCATCCCATCCCGTCAAGTTCCAGAGCTACCCCCCCTTCATCCTTCAATCCCCCCCCGCCGCCCGCTGTGACCCCTCAGCCCTACGAACCAGACCCCTGCTTGCCCCACTCGGAATCCCTGCCGCTGGAAGGGATGCCCTGCCGGGATTCTGTTGCCCCTCCATTCCATCCCATCCTCGACCCTCCATTCTCGGACGGAATCGCGGCTCTTTGGTCGCAGACTCGCCAGCCAGGCAGGCAGCAAAGGTTGCGCCGCGCTCTCTCGAGGCGGCCGATGCCGTTGACCGCCATTTTGCATCTTGTCGTGCCCCTCTCCAGCCCCCGGTATTTTCCTTCCCTTGCAGCCCTAGCGATGCCGAGCATTAATTGTCTTGCTTTCACGAGTTGTGCGCACCAGCCAAGCGCCGCGACCGCCATTGGGGCGATTCGCGATCCTGCGCGTTGGTTGGTTGCGCCGCAATCGCTCAGCTCTGACGGCTCGCGCCCCGCCAGCACGGCCGCTTGCAACTCGCCACTGGACGCGCGCCCACGCTCGCCAAACCGCCGCCAGAGGCTTCGTGTTTTCGTTTTGCGCCCATCGTGACGACCTCGGCGCGCTGCCTCCCCGACTCAATTGTTGTTCGAGACTCGCCCGTGGAGCGGCCAAGATACGAAGCGCGCGAACAATAAATAACTGGAGCAATCAAGAGGCGCTGATCAGTGGTCTGGGCCTGGACCCGCCCATTCGCTGATGTCGCCGAGCCACCCGCGACAGCACAAGACCTCACCGAGGATCCAGCTCCTCCTCGCGAATCCACCAAACACCATGAATGGCCAGGATACGGGAGTTTCCAAATTCGGGGCGTGCTGACTGACCCCCTCGTGGTGGGCTCGCTCGCTCAGGCCAGCCCAGGCCGTCACCGCGTTCCCTCGGGCGGGCCACGAGGACGCCCCCAGGCTGAGTTGTCTCCTCCCTCTGCTCCACCTTGCAATCGTGCGACGAGGCTGAGCAAAGAATAGATTGCGTAAACCCACATCTTCGGCATCGGGTACCCGGAGTATTGAGGCTTTCGCCCACTCGCACACGCGGCCCAAGCTTGGATGAGGCGGGTTCGAGGGCAACGACTCCGAGGATCGATCATCGTCTCGCGTGTCCTTCCCACCAACGAAGAGCAGGCTTCCTTGGCCCCGGATCCCACGGACACACACAAAGAGTTCAGTCGGGCGAGACGCCCCCGCGTCCAGCTTTCGGTCTGGCGGGCCAATCCGCGAGGGCGGCACAGTCCCGGCCTGCGGGGACGTCAAGTCACCAGAATGCTCCCAGGGTGGTGGCCGAGGATCAGCGTCCCAGCCCGGTCTCACGAGACCATTGGCCCAGACGGCAGTTGGACGAGCTCCAACAAAGCAAATCCAACCCTGTGCCCAGGCCGAGGAAGGGTCATCGAGGACGGGGCGGACGAGGGAGCCCGATCTGCCCCCCGATGAGATTGGCGAGATCCAAGGGAACGCGAAGCCGCTTGGGGCAAGCCCGGCGACGAGCGGCTGGACCAATAGACGCGCGGTATTCGACTAGGACGGTGATGTAGAAGGCTCTAGAGATGGGGCTGGGACGAGGGTGCTGGGCCGACTAGCCGGCCTCCTCGATTGTGGATGGCAGCGATCCCGGACCGGCCCCCAACGTGTTGGCTGCTCATCGTCGCTCCTCTCCATCCCATCACCTTCTCCATACGCAGCCCCGCGCAAGACACGCGTCTGGCACACTCGCTGAGTCAGGCCATCCGTGATCACAAACTCCCAGCCGCGTCAACACCACCCATATAACTCCCTCCAGATCAGGAATCTTGAGAGGCGCCCAAGAAAACCCGTTCAACCCGGCCCAAGAACGAAGCGTGCTGCTCACCGCCAGTTAAGGAAGGAGGATAGAACCGAGGCTGTCTCTCACCGGTCTCCTCACTTCGTCACTCAAGCCACGGGATACCGGGTATAGGATGCGAGTTTCGCGTTTTCGTCAGGGGGCCATGACGAAATGGTTGGCTCCCGACCCTCGACCGGGCCGTGACATTCGCCACTGGCGCCGAACCGGCTAAGTGATGAAGCCGGGTTGGTACATGGTATGCTCGCCGGGCTGATAAACCTGTGAATCATGGATGATGCATGTATTGGTGGGAGAAACGCCGTTCGCCCGCGGCGAGGCAGTCCAGCGAACCGGACAAGGCAGATCGTGAGCGTAGGCAAACTCCAGACCCGGGGATCGTTATAAAAGTTCGGAATTCGTTGCGGAGGAGCAGTCGGATGCCAACCGGAAACATCATGCTTGCCGGATGCTAGATAGACATATGTGGGCAAGTTACATACACGCTGTTTGTACCCGGTTGGGTATATGCAAGCAGCGGCTCACTGGCATATTAGACAGCCTGCCCCTTTTGGCCAAACCCAGCAGTAAACAGAGCAACAAGAAGAGAAAACGGGAAAGACAAGACAAAAACAGCGGAAAGCGGGCAGGCAGCGACGAGAAAAAGAGGCTGTTAAATTACAGCAAACACCCCCTCCAACTCGACTACCAAGCAGCGGGCCACGCAACATCCATCCGTCCTGGAGAGAAACTGGAACTAAACCCGACCAAGTCCCGATGGGACTCACATCAGAACACGAGCAAAAGAAGTGCCGCGCGTGAAAATAGAGTTATACAGTAACAACCCGCCGAAACAAACACCAAACCCACCCATTCAGTCAGTCCATGTACGCCTCAGTCCCAACCGCCCGTCCATCCGGGTCAAGATAATCCACAAGAAACAAGCCCATCACACCCCTCTCGCACATCCTCTCCCTCCCACAAACCCACCGAACAAACAGGACAACCAGGGAGAGCAAAAACCACGTAGGCAACCCCATCAACACGACGCCGGCCGCGGCAGCCTTCGCCCCGCACGAAACCATCGGCACCGGACATCTTCGCCGCATGTATCCTCTCACCCTACGCCAAGACAAACATCCACCACAGCACGCTCACCCATCCCCTTCCAACCTTCCTCCCCCCCCTCAAACAACAACCTGGGGATGTATTCCACCCCCTAGCGGGTCCCACCCCCGCCTCCGACCGCCACCGCCGTCCCCTCACCCGCAGCAGCCGCACCCCCCGCAGCACCGACCAAATCCCCCCCCTCGTCCTCCATCATCTTGATCAGCTCCTCGAGATTCTCATCCAGCATCTCTCGATCCTCCGGCGGCAGACAGCTCCGCAGCAGCCGCGTGTACTGGTCGATGCGGTCGCCGGTGCCGGTCATGCCGCGCGCGTCGACGTACTCGGCCTCTGCGCGGCGCTGGTCGTGCAGGAGGGTGCGCAGGTCGAGGGCGAGCTCGATCAGGTCCTGGGTGGTGTCGTCGGAGGGGGGGTTGGTGGTGCCATTTGGGCCGGCGTCGGAGGATGGGGAGGTGGAGCTGCCGTTGGCGGGTTTGGAGGAGGTGTCGCCGTTGGCGGTGGCGAGGTCTTTTGTGACGGCGCCTTCGACGGCGAGGCGGTTTTGGTGGGTGAGGTAGGCGTGGACTTTTTCGGCGGTGGAGGCGGCTTCGGATTCCGTTTTGGCGGCGGCCTCGTCGGCTTCGAGGCGGGACTCGGCGTCGGCGATGGAAGTGCGGAGGTTGGCGAGCTCGGCTTGGGTGTTGAGGAGGATGCGCCGGGCTTCTTTTTCGGCTTCTTCCTTCTCGGCCAGCTCTGTCTCGTAGCTTTGGGCGATGCCCTGCAGCTTCTGGAGGACCAGCGGGATGACGCGCGACTGGAGGGTGTTGGCCGCGTCGCTGCGGAAGCTCTCGGGGAGCTTGCTGTCGGACTCGGCGAGGGCATCGCGGAAGCCGTGGTGCCGTTGCGAGTCGGGCGCGAAGGGACTAGACGAGCGTTGCGGAGGAGGCCGGGAGGTCTTGCTCTTGAAGGAGTTGAGCTCCTTGATCAAGTCCTCGGCCCGGACGCCCTGGTTGTTGGGGATGTCGGTCGAGGCGCCGCGGCCCAGCAGCGCACGGATGCACTTCCGCGCGTCGCGCATGGCGGCCAGGTGCACGGCCGTGTTGCCGTCGTTGTCTTGGGCATCGAGAAGCTGCTGCAGGTCGTCGGCGGAGCGCGTCTCTTGCACCTTGTTAAGGATGTTGTCGAGGTAATACCGGGAGCACGAGTGGCTTGTAACCCGGCCGCTCTTCATGACGGCCGCGTGGTGGATGACAGTGCAGCCAGACGCATCGCGGGCATCGACTGTGCTGAACAGTTCCTTGAGGACCAACGGGAAGGTTTGCTTTTCGTAGCAGTTTGTAAAGTTGACGGACCGCATGAAGGGCGTCTCGCCGCGGATGCTCTGCGATGTGAGGCTGGCGCCGAACCGCTTGAGCTGCTTGATCACCTCCACATCGCCCATGGCGGACGCCCAGTGCAACGCGGTGTGGCGCTCCGTGTCGATGGGCCAGTCGGGCTGGAAATTGGTTGGCGGGTCCGGACGAATTGAGGGCTGCTCGTTCCTAGAGAGCAGAAAGTAGTCCAACAACTCGTCTCCGTAGGCTGAATGCTGCTGCTCCGTGATGTCCTGCAGCATCTCCTCTCGCTTGCGCTTCCGGTGGCCGGTCGAAAACTGCGACATGTCGTAGCGGTCGTCCTCAGCCATGTACGACGCCGACGCGACGGTAACGTTGTCAGGCGTGTCATCCTCGTTCATCTGGCTCGCGTTGTCGTAGTCGTCGTGCACAGACGAGCCCGGGTGCTGCGCGTGAGCAAAGGCGGCGGCTTGGGCCATATTCGCCTTCCTGTCCTGGGGCTTGCTGCCCCATTTGGGGACGGCCGGGCGGGCCTTGGGGGCTTTCGGCTTGCTGGCATGTCTCGGCGCAGGGGGAGGGCTCTCGTTGCCGGGCTGAAACTCGAAGATGGGTCGGAGGCGGTCGTAGACATTATTCCGATGCGCGAGCGCTTCGCCGTGGTCGAGGGGAATCCAGGTGCCTGCAGGGTCAACGGGTTAGCGCCAGGTGCGAGACGAGACGGGAGAGCGACTAGAAGCAGCTGGGCGCACCTTGGTATTTCCCGTAGCCGCCCTGGATCTTCTCATGGACATCCTTCTGGACGTCCCTCTCGAGGATGCGTGTACGAGCCGGCTTGTCGAAGCCGGCGGCCTTGAGAATGTGTGTCGCGTTGATCCAGTTGTCTTCCCTCCGGCGCATGACATGCTCCTTAAGGTCGGCGCCAAACTGGTACTCGTAGACGGGGATCTGGGAGGGAGGAGTGGTCAGCAGCCGCAGCGAGGGAGCGGAATTTGTCGACGAGGATACTTACACCGCTGTATGTCGCGCTGTATATCCCCGCCTTGGGGTGGTCGGCGGCCATGTTGATGGCTCGCCTTGGGGCACCACCGGGGAAGGAGGTAGATGGGTGCGGCGGGCAGGTTTGTGGTCGGGTTCCCGGTGCCGGCCAAGATAGGGTGGTCGGGGGTGGAAACGGGAGAGTTAGCAGGCGCCGGGCAGGTCGCGGATCGTGGGGAGTTTGCACAGCCTGCCGGTAGGCGAGGGAGGCGTGACGGGTTGGTGTGAGGTGTGTTGTGAGGTGTGTGGTCGGTGTAAAGGGGATACAATGATGCTGAACGGATTCACAAAAGGTCGACGAGGCTGCGTGGGATCGAGATGGAACCGGGGTCCAATGGGCTGCGAGAGATTCGCAGGCACAAGAGTGGGCTGGAGTCGCGAAAAAGACGCGGTGCAGCGTGCGAGGCGTGGGGAAAGGAAGAGAGACGCGATTGACGCGAATCCCAACTTAAAGTGGCTGCCCTTCCCTGCACGTGACAGGGGTAGGGGTTTACGAGAGCCTGCAGAGGACGCGTCAAGCTCTCGCCCACGATTTTATTCCCACGGGATTCATCGGTGAGACTGTGCTGGCATCTATCTCACTTGGTGGAATTCCGGCTTGTGTTCTTGGTGCTTTCAGCAGGCACCCTTGTCTCTCAAGAAAACAAACCATAATGCCGTAAATGCGACAAGACAAAACAGTGCGAGATCGATTCTGAGTGAGCCAAGCCAGACAGGCCGAGGAATCGCCCAGGCTTGGCCTCTCCACTGTGTGCAACGGCTGGATTGCGGCCAGAAAATGAGGCCAGATGAAAGCCTTGCTGTCAGTTGGGAATCAACCACATGACCATCCGTGCTTGTTTTCCTGCTCGCAACTGGGGCCACTTGTCGCCCTCACAGCATCAGCAGCATGAGATGAGAGCGAAAATGCACTTCTCGATTGGAACGGGCGGCGGGAGAGCCTCGGGTGAGAGGGAGCGGACCGCTGTGGTCGGGCTTCCCCTGGTGGGTTCTGCAGGCGTGTGACACCCCAAAACGCCCCAAACGAGGGGGTACCCACCCTCCCACAGGCGGGCTCCAGCGCCTGATTGGCAGATCCCCCACAGATCGGGAATGCAGCTGATGCTTTTGCAGGCGTGAGGCAGGCGAGGCAGGCGGGAGGCAGGCCTGTTTCACACACGTGTTCCCCTGGAGGCTTCTGCCCTTTTCGGCTTTCCAACTTGCACCTGCTTTCGCTCTTGTCGCTCTTTTCACTCTTTCCACTCTTTTATTCTGCTTCAATTCTGCAAACCTGCAAAGACAACAAGCCTCAACCTCTCGAAACCCTCTGCAGGCCCGCATCTCGACTTGAGACGGCCACTGCAACCTCGAGCGACACCTAGGAATACCCATTCCCAGCGCTCCCGCATCCGCCTGAATCCTTGATGGCGCTTGACGTCACACTGAGCCGTAACAGCACTGGCACCCCCGACGACGCATTCTCCCGAATCTCCTGAGCAGTCCGACAACTTCGGACGATTGACTACACACCATGCTCCATCCCAGCGCCGCCCGCTCCGCCGACCCTCTCCTCAAGAAGTCGCCGCCCTCTTCGGACCACGACGCCGACGACCGTGGCCGCCGCTCCTACCGTAGTTCGAGCCGACAACCGAGCCCCCTCCCGTCGACATCCTCAGGCTCGCTCCACGCCCGCATCCCGTCCCCGTTCTCCCCCGACGGCTCGCTCGACCCCGAACGCCCGATGCCGCCCCGGCGAACCCACACCACCACGAGCGGCAGCAGCGGCCTGCGCAACCGTAGCCCGACGCAGTCCGCCGCCGCTGCCCGCGCCGAGGCCCGCCGCAAGTACACGTACGCCGCCTTCTTCCTGGTCGTCAGCCTCGTCTCCTTCACAGTGCAGACGGAGCTGGCATCGTACATCCAGCATGACCTGGGTTGGGACAAGGCATACTGCATGCTATACCTGACGCACGGCTCGTGGATCTTCCTATGGCCGCTGCAGTTGGTGGTGCTGCGCTTGCAACGCCGCGAGCAACCGTGGCCGCGGTTTTGGCAGTCGCACATGCGTACCATCCGCGGACTTGCCCTCGTTGTGGAGACACGCGATTCCAGGGCCGCGTCGGCAGGCCATGGCCTGCTCGAGTACGGGCACTCGCCGTGGCCGTACATGGCCAGGACGACGGTGTTTGTCACCACGTCGCTGACCGTCGCCGGGCTGAGCTGGTACTTGGCCGTCAGCATGACCACACCGAGCGACCTGACAGCCATCTACAACTGCAGCGCCTTCTTTGCGTACGCCTTCTCGGTGCCGCTGCTGAAGGAGCGGTTGCGGGCGGATAAGATGCTTGCCGTCGCGGTGGCCATCGTGGGCGTGCTGGTCGTGGCGTACGGGGATGGTGGGGATTCGTCGTCGTCATCGTCGGACCCCGGGGATGGGGACCTGCCGAATCCGGCCACACGGCTCGCGGGCAACCTGATCATTGGCGCCGGGTCGGTACTGTACGGCCTCTACGAGGTGCTGTACAAGCGGTTCGCCTGCCCGCCTGACGGGACGGACGCCACCAAGGGCGTCATCTTTGCCAACACGTTTGGCAGCCTGATTGGCGCCTTTACGCTGTTCGTCCTCTGGATCCCGATCCCCATCTTGCACATGCTGGGCTGGGAGACGTTTGTTGTCCCGAGGGGCGAGACGGCCTGGCTCTTGGCTCTGAGCGTGCTCATGAACATGATGTTCTCGGGGTCATTCCTGGTGCTCATCTCGCTCACGAGCCCGGTGCTCAGCTCAGTCGCCGCGCTGCTCACCATTTTCATCGTCGCCATCGTCGATTGGTTCCTGACGGGCACACCGCTCGGTGGTGCGGCAGTCGTTGGCGGGATGCTCATCATCGGAGCGTTTGGCGTGCTCAGTTGGAGCACGTGGCGCGAGATGAATGAGGAGGAGCGGAGGAAGCAAGTCGACCTCAGCGCCGACGAGGACGAGGACGACTAAGCGGCCCGTTCAAGGCTGCATGGAATGGAGAACAGTCAAGCGGGTTTCTGGTCGACCGGAGGCGCGGTTCCTGATGGCCAAACGTGGTCTCACATGGCCATCAGAGAGAGGTGATGATTCTGTCGCCCTCGGAGGTTCATTTCTAAACCTCACAGGGGTCGTGTGCACGGGAATCGGAGGACTGGGGCACTGGCACATACGATACCCATGCCACTCGCGGCGGCGGGATGATGCCGGGCCGTGATATGATGCCGTCGGATGGATGCTAAACGGGGTATCACACAACTGGGTGACGCAGATGCAAAGCCCTGGGTGGTAGACTTTGTCAGCGTCAGGGGCAACTCAAGGTTCGAGTGCCCCGGATGGGTGGCAGACAGGAGTGGCAAGCGACGGGTACAAACAAGGAGCCTGTTGCGGCCTCGGATTGTTTGGATATGATCCATTTTGTTGCATGTCCGTTTGAGAAGATGGGCAAGTCATACACTGGCATCTATGCATGTCCGCAGATGGGCATGTCATGTCCTCGCATATTAGAGATACTAGAGCGATAGAACGATGCAACAGGAACGGACTGGCAGGAGTAGCAGCATGAGTAGCTGCAGGAGTGCAGACGAAGCAACTCTCCATCCCGCGACTTACCCATCAAGTGATCCAGCATCCACTCCTCGTCCACCACCGCTGGCTGAGCTGAGATCACTGCCCGCCTCCGTCGGGCTTCCTCCTCGGCCGCTTCACCAAAACACCCCGGCGCTCCACCTCCCAGCCATGAGCCCTCTGACGGGTCAGCTCCACGGCCTTCCTCCACACGGACTCGTCAGCGGCGTCACCCGTCTCAAACCGGCGCAGGCGCCGCCAGTTCGCGGCGACGGCAAGTATCGGATGAGGCGGAGGCGCCGGCGTCCCTGTCAGGGCGTTCCCACCACCAGCAGCAGTGGGCAGAGGCACCAGAATCGCCTCAGCACCACCCCCCGCGCGGAAATACCCAACCAGCCCGCCCAGCACGATCTGATACCCCTCGTCCCGCTCCAGCCACAGATCCGCCGGCTGCACGTGGTGCATCTCCCCCGCCTCGGCCATGACATCGTTCCGCGGGGCGAGCTGCACGAACAGCTCGTCCAGCCCCGGCGGGAGCCCCCGCACGAGGGTCTGCAGCCGGGGGATGAGGGGGAAGATGGCGACGTAGGAGAGCGAGCGGAGGGTGTGTGGCAGGAGGGAGATGGGTGGCGGGGAGGGCCCGGCGGCGCTGAGGAGGTGGGAGAGGATGGAGGGGGGGCGCCGGTCGAAGTAGTGGTATGTGCGGTAGACGGCGATGAAGGAGTTTTCGTTGAGGAGGAGGTGCGTCCAGGGGAGGAGGGTGACGAGGGCGGAGGCGGGG
>FTEL01010140.1_pt1 | contig 12439 bp, 11 predicted proteins | sample 1658911 | NCBI WGS metagenome assembly FTEL01 (sample SAMEA3914869, study PRJEB12502) | metagenome | biome: forest; material: soil | place: USA | collected 2012-03-12 | depth 0.1 m
CCTCCGCGACAGGCTCGCAGCTGTGCTCCCCCAGGGCCACCGATTCGGCATCCACCACATCTCGACACCCCCGACGCGCACCGAGCCCCTCTGCGCGGCCCCACCGGGCCACCGGCCAGACAAGACTTACAGGGAGAGCCACTTCCTTGCCGTCTCGATCCACCCGCCGCAAGACAGCAAGAGTGGCCCGCCGCCGAAGCGCTCTTCCCCCGGCGCCGACCAGCCCAAGGAGCCCGAGGCGAGGAAGCGGGCTTTGGTCTTCGCCGTCGAGGTCTTGGTCTTCACCACCGCCTACCAGACCACGCTCTTCGTGTCCAAGGCCGACTCGACCGGCTACCTCCACTTGCTCAACCTCCCCAAAGGCACCCCGTCTCCGATCCGCCAAGTGTGCGCCACCTTCCTCGCGTACCTTCTCGACCATCGGCGGCGCAGCCACGTCCAATCCGTCGTCAATCTGTTTGCTCGCGCACAGGCACAATACCTCTTTCCCGGGAGCGTCCGAAACAAGGGAAAACATGTGTTGGACGACTGGGGGCTCGTCCGGTGGTGGTGCAGGGTCCTGAACCCGCTGGTGGAAGGGTTGAGCAAGGAACCCTGGGCCGCCGCCAAGGGCTACCTGCTCGTGCCTGGGTTGGAGGAGGCCGAAACCCGGGCCTTCGTGCCGCGCACAGCGGCGAGCATGGCGAACTGGGTCGTCGGCCATCCCCTCGAGCGTGTCTCCCACTACACCCGCGACTTCGGTGCGGTCCCGCCCCGCTGTCTCATCCCCGGCTACCCGGACGATCCCAAATCCCGGTTCCGTGATGAGCTCGACGAGGAGGTGTCGAAGCAAGCGCAGGGCATCAAGGCTTGGAAGAGCGTCAAGTCGTTGGAGCAGTTCTGGAACATGATGGCCTTCCGGCAGGAATGCTCGAGTGGGCGCTTGACGGGGTTTGTATGGCTGGTCTTTGACCCCGAGTCGTTTCCAAGCTCTCCAGGGGCAGGAATCCTGCCAGCAGCCAGCGTTGCCGCCCCTCACGCCTCCTTCGACTCGTCTCTGTCGTCCAATCTGCCTGCGACCCCGCCCCGACGACGAGTCGATATCTCGTCTTACACGCCAGGACCAAGCCCGCTCAAGGCTCCAGCCCTCCCCGCCGCACCCGCATCGCCACCGCCCAAGGTACCCAAGAAGAAGAAAGTAAAGAAGAAACTGTCGGGGCGGATCGCCTCGCGCGCGCCCAGGATCAAGACTCGGGCGCGCAACTATCTTGTGGATCGTCCCACCACAACGGCGTACTATTACTGGCCTTCCGAAGGTCGCGGGGATAAAATGGTCGATGAGGCAGGGTACAAGCGCATCGTCGAGTTGCTGCTTCACCTGGATTTCTCCACACTCGACAAAGCCGTCGGGAGCTCCCAACGATGGCTCAACGAGGTTGGCATGGGTGATAGTGCCGAGGGGGGCGTCGTGGGCAGGGCCGTCTTCCCCGCCTCGCTGAGAGCTAACGGTGTCGCCTCCGGCACCGCCAGCGGAAACGTGACCAACCTGACGGGGCTGATCAGGAGAAAAAACCCACCCCGACCCTCAGAGGCTGACAGTAACCAGCGGCCAGGGTCTCCTCCAGAGGTCCGAGATGGCCCTGCCGCTGAGCCTCCAGCAAAGCCAGTAAATATCCTGGGCGCCAGTCTCGTGCGGAAGAAGAAAAAGGACGTTGAGAACGGCGATGGCGCGGTGCCCACGAGTCGGTGATAATTTAGGTCCGAGGGCTTTCCATGGCCTGTCGACAGAGCACCCTCTTCTGGAGGCCGCCCGCCGGTCTTACTTACCCTCCCTAGCTTGGAGGGCGCTCAAGTCTTGCATTCATACGGTGGGTGGGCAGTGTCATTTTTGTACAAGGCTAGGTTGGACATCACCCGAGACTGTCTCGCCCTGCCAGCTCGCGGGTCGGGAGATATTCGGCCAGCCGGAGTTGGCAAGGACCAGATCAATCGAGTCCATTGGCGTGTAGCCGGTCTAATATCCTATCCCTTTTGGATTCATGCGGGATGAGAAGCGGTCGCACCTCAGCTATCATTCACAGGTTGCCATCGCAGGGTTTTAATGCAGCATTGGCCTTCAAAACCGGCGCCTTTTCGCTGCCGGGCCATCGTCCCCGTGCGTGCTCCCCGAAGCCTCGTTCCGCGTTTCATTCGCCTCGTGCCTGACCCAAGACTGTGCCTCCCGCAGGAGCTGCTTCTCGCCTCTTCTCACACACACCGCCATGCTCTGCCGCACCGTCAGCTGCCCTGCAATCATGAGCCGCTCATCGTCCTCGAGCAGCGTGGCGTACTGACGCTCCCTGGACTGGAGGGCACCGAGGACGGCCTGCAGGAATATGTCCTTGCGCATATCCTTGTCTGACAATGCCTGGACGGCGAGCTCGGCGTTGGCGACCCTCTTGATGGCCCTGAGGGCCGTCTTGAATTGCTGCGCCAGCTCGTCTGGCAGGCCGGTGAATAGGGCGCCGGTTCGAAGCTGTCCCGTTGAGTCGGGATCCTCGCTGGACCGCTCGAGCACGAAGCTCTCCTCGAATTCCTCGTCTGTCTGGACGAGCTGGTCCACCTGCTCCCAGTCCGAAGCGCTCATTCGGCCCCAGACATGCTCTCTCAACTCGGCCTCGACGAGTTTCCAAGGCAGCTCCACGACGTCGTAGCGGCTGTGTTTCGGTGTCACGTAGCCGTACCGGCGTAGGAGCTCGCCGTTAGGAAGCGGGCCGTAGTAGTTTAGAATCTCCTCGCCGGCTTTGATGGTCCGCAACGCGGTTGCGGTGAGTGCGTCCTCGCCGTGGTTGATGTGGGCGTTGAACTCGGCGTCGGCGTTGAGGGTATCAGCCATGGGGACCATGCCCAACATGGTCTTGCCCTCCCTATCCTCGACCCATTCGTCGTCGCCCCCCGCTTCTTCCGTGTCGTCGTCCTTCTCGAGATCGAAGGCGTACGCCATGATGGTGCTTCCCATGCGGTGAGCCAGCGCGAGTAGCTGGGCATCGTCGAGTCTGGGCGCGGCAGAGGGGAAGAAGACATGTTCGTGTGTTCGAATGACTGACAGGATTTTGGATATAATCATTTCGTCTGCCTCCTGCTTGCCCACCTTGGCGACGAGGGCGCTGGCCTGCAGCTCCGAGATGTCGGCAGGCAGCCAGAACATGGGCGTGTCGAACGCCGAGGGCAGCACATCTAGGTACGGCTTCCAGCGCGAAGCATCGCCCTGGAGGTACTCGTAGATCATGACCAGGATCAGCAATGTCCAGGAGTCTTGCGAGGAAGAGGACCCGTCCTCGTCTCCGGAATCGAACCCGTCAACATCGTTGCTTTCGAGGTCGAAGACGCCGGGGATCTTGTCTTTGAGGGCCGAGGTTGCAGTGCAGATGATGGTGCCTCGAGGGATGCTGAAGAGGACCGTGTCTGCTGCTATGTCCTGTTTGGCGACTGTGGGTGCAGCTGTTAGCGAGATGTGTCTCAGGGTCAGGATTCCTTCGAGGTTCGCCTCACCGATCCCCCGGCCAGCATTCCGCCCCCTCAGGTCGTCGACGGCAATCAAATCCGAGCGAAATGTCGCCCCGGGAAGGGCCTGGAACCAGTTCACAAAGTTGCGCGTGGTCTCGGCGAACCTGGAGTTGGCGTCACTGTCGACCTCCATCCTTGAGCCTTTCCAACAACGAGTAAAGGGGTAGGGGTTTGTGATCCTTGGGTCACACAACGCGGCAATGACACTTGGGCGAGCGGCGGCTTTTGAGTGCTGTGGTGAAATTTTCACTGGCCCTGCGGGTATTTTGTGGCTCGTGCATCGCTAAGAAGAAAAAATGGGAGCGGGAGCAGCCATTGAGGCAGCGGCAGCCCGGAAGGAAAAAGAAGAAAGTAAGGCGCGGCAACTCTCCGGTCAGCCCCTGGTTACCTATGGTTGACTCCAAGTCCAGTTGAATGCATATCGGGAGGTACCTGGTAGGTAGCAGTGCTGCCATCTAGCCCAGGAGACAGCCGGGCATAGAAACAAAAACCCCTGGTTTCACCTGGCCTCCAGCCGGGAATTATTAACCCTTCAAGTTCTAATTAACTGTTCCAATCCATGGCTCCAGCACTGATTCTCACCCCCCCCCTTCGCGTCTGGTTACCTGGTATGTACCCCCAATCTTCCCTTAAAACCCACCGCCATTCACTCAGTAGCTGCTACGGCTTGTTGGGCCAGCCGCAAGCATTCCTCCGGGTCTTCGAACACGTGCCAGGTTTCGCTGTGCCTCATGTCAGCCTGTAGCCTCTTGCTCGTGTCTGAAGCGACTCACCGAGGGACGCCGGCAAAGGCCTTCTCGAACCTCTCTGGCTCGTTCTTCTCTTTGATTCCGATGGAGGCGATGTCGGTCACCTTCCGTATCAGCACCAGCTTGATCCATCCCGGAAACGCCCTGCAAGCATTGCCTGTTGTTTGTCGTTAGAACCCCCAAGAAACTTCCATGTCGCCTCCAACAGAGGGGTCTTACCATACGCCTCGGGGTCGCTCTGTGTCGAGTCCCCGATGCAGACCATCTTCCGACGAGGCAGCCACCGCCGGATCTTCTTGATTCTGTCTAGCTTGTACTTTTCGGTCCCCAGCGTCAGGTTAGACAGCAGTCCCGATATCGTCATCCAGCTCGCATCGCGTAGAATCAGCTGCCCGTGTGGGTAGTACGCGTCCCTGAAGCCGCTGAGGAACGGATACAGGTTGTACGGAGAAGCGGAGAGATAGAAAAACGGAGCCGATGGCCCCAGCAGCTCCTGAAGATTCGAGTACAGCTCTGGCATGCCTGCTATCGGGGTCGGTTCAGACTGATGAGGGGGGATTGTTAGCCACGGCACCGGCCCACTTGAGTCGTCGGACGCGGGTAGAGCCGACAAGACTTACCACAAACGTCGACCTGAGAATCCCGACCGGGTCGCTCGTGTGGGTAATCTTGATCGTGTCGTCAATATCTACCGGGAGAGGCGGCCGTCAGTCGGGTCACAGAGCCACGAGCCACGAGCAAGAGCGCAGAGCGGTTGCCATACCCGATATCACCGCCCAGCCCTCTGGCTCCGCATAGACCGTCTTCATCTCAAGTATGCCCGCTACGCCCATGGGCACGTCTGCCGTCGATCTCACGACAGATCCATCGGGCGCCTTTGGGAGCCTTCTAAGGTCGCTGCTTATGCCGTTTCTGCCGCCCGGGCCGAGCTTCAGGGGGGTTGAGCCGTTGAAGTTGACCTTGACCTGCCTGCCCGCCAGAATTTCCATGACGAAGGGGGCGATACGCCGCTCAATTGTCTTTTCCTCCCGCCCCCCCCTCGCCAATCCAACCTTGCTGGCAATGTCGCCCACGATATCAACAACCTTTTCCGACGGCTGCTGGTCAAAAACGGCTGCGACGAACTCTGCTTCCCAGTTTCCACCGGGGCCCCGGAACGCAACATTGTCCATGAGCCAGACTACGTCGTCCGGGGCGATGGTTGCCGGGAGCGGGTTCCTGGAGCCGAGATGAGCGAGCAGTCGCGTGATTTTGTGCTGCTTGCGGGATGCATGGGACAGGCCCGTCGAGACGCTGGCGAGCGACGACTCGGTCTGGGTGAAATGGGCATGGCTGCGCGTCTCTTCCTCGAGCCTGGCAGAGCTGGAACGTCGAAATGACATGGCCGTGAGTTCTGGCGCCCGCCCGCGGAAGCTCCCGACAGTCGTCTGTTTGGCGTGCGGGACCTTGGGTCTGGGTTGCAAATCGCGGTGTGCTGAGCGAGACGGCGATGCGCGTTCCGGCCCAGGGCTCGGGCAAGGCGGAGGAAACCGTCGGTCGTGGATCCTCTCGCAGAAAGTTGGCCGGTGGCATTTATGGCAGGAATCTCGGCAGGCGGCTGACCACCGAGACCCCCAGGCCTCAGCTCTCCCGCCGCATGACGGCAACCAGGCGGCTGTGCCGTCCGGTGACCCCATTCGCCAAGCCCGAGACACACCCTGCCTAGCTCAGCCTAGCCGCCTGAGCCCGCCCCTGTCAGATGGCCGTTGGGGCGCCCGGAACGGTCCCCACTGCATGCCAACCGCAGAAGGATTGCCGGAGAGGGCCCAGGGGTGGAGAGGAGAGTCGCCCATACTCCGTAGCTGGTCCATAGTTGCCTGGCGTTGACGCACGACGCAATCACCAACACATGCCAGAGGACGGCAACATGAAAATAAGAGGTCGGCAGTCCTTCCTCACCCACAGAGACGACAGGCGGTAGGTTTGAATGTGCCCACTGTAGTCCGGATAGAAATGTATACCTACATACCTAATCACCAACCTGGTTACGTGGCATCACAGGGTCTGCGATGCGGCTCGGGTAGTGAGACTCGGTCAGGGTCCTTGTGTGTGTCACCAAACCCGATTCAACAAGCTGCCAGCCAAAGACGCAGCACAAGCCGCTCCGGTCTTCCCTGGCCGGGTCATTGTATGCCTGTCCTCGGCTAGGACGGTCGTTGGCCCTCGAACTTATGGCCTTCACCTCTCAGATTTGGCCATGTTTGCTTCCAAGGTTCGGGGTGCAAGAGTTCCGATCCTATAAAGGCCCTACAAAAATAGCTACAGCCGCCAGCTGACCTGGCACCCGTTGCCTCGGGCTGTCTTTCTTTCCCGGCCGCTTCTTCCTGCCCATGTACGAAATCTGGTCTCGCTATGCATATTGGCGGAAGACCAGGATCCAGCCTTGCTGTGTGCTCATTCATTAGCCCTGCCTCATAGTTGCCCAGGACCACAAACATAGATCGGCATTGTTGCGGCTATGGCCATAGCTATTGGCTCACAAGACAAGGATCTCTGCTTAAAAATACCCGACAAACAGCAATGGCCTGCTAAACTCTCCGATGGCTACCTCTAATCGGAGGCGCTGCAGGAGACCTCATTCCCCGGGGCTCCGATTGACCACAACGGGACAGAGGGGTTTTCTCATATGATGAAAATTCAGCGCGCGCAGTTGACGTCGAGGGTACCTCGTAGGTGCTTACACGAGGCTATCACCCGGACAGCCAAAGAGCATGGCATAATCCGAGCCTTTGTTCAATTGCTCGCGCTGCCACCTCAACCATCTTGAACCAAAGACCGTTATCCATTGGCCCGATTGGAAATAACACGCGAGACCCAGATAGACACTGTGAAAACAGACATCACGGCGGCTGGACCTCATCATGTTTGGCAGGAAGGGATCTCAGCAATAGAGGTTACCAGGCAAGCTCCATGTTCCGACTGAGTGCGAGTTCGTGCTTGCAGCGTCCACCAAAGCCAGCCTTTCAGGTCACCCAGCATATATTCCAGGGCCAGTGGGCATGTCTTGGATTTTTTTATCGCCCCTGTGTTTCTCCCAGGACCAACCACTGACTGCCTCGTGAGACTGTCTCCACATTCGATCTGGGCCACGAAAAAGCCGTCGGGTGGGCGGTGAGGGTCCCTGGGCTTGAGGGGGGGCGTGGGGCGGGCCGAGGGCCACTGCCATGTCATCCCCTCTTAGGGTTGGCCATTTCTTTTCACACATCGCCCCAATCGCAGCCACCAGCGACGGTACGGCGTGTCGAAGGAAGGGGGTGCTTCTCCACGAGAGGTGGATGTTCCACCAGCCCGACGACATTTCCAGTTAGCGCTCTGCGTCGACCCCTGCTGGCAGCGCGCACAGCACGGCGAGACGCCGAGATTTTGGGTCGGCACACACCGCTACTCGCTGCCCAGCCCAGAACTCGAATCCGCCGCGACTATTCTGTACAGAATCCCAGCCACCCGATAGGAGGCGCCCCCTTTGTCACGCAACCCCCGAAGACGGTTTCCGATGCTTCCCACTGCTAGTCCGCAACATCGACCAAGGTACACCGGACTCACGCCAGGCGCACGTGATTGGCCGCTCCGGTCTTTCAAATTGAACACCGTCGAACATCTTCTTCCCCAGCAAGTCATGGCTCTGCTCCCAGAATGGCTCTTACGTTCGGTACGCCGCGACAGCTTCACTGATAGCCCTGTCCTGGCCGTCGAGAAGCTTGGCTCGCTACCCCAACCGCTGGGAGACGCCGACAAGGATGTCTTGGTCGGCGCAGTGCTCACACTGAGCTCCAGTCTTCACCTTGCGCTCGGCTTGCTTCAGGGGGTTTTGCCGCAGGAGAAGTCCCAGGAACGGCTGGGCGAAGTGTTATGTCCAACACTCGGCCACCTTCTAGCATCGGTCCAGAACACCCTGTCATCTTTTGAGCCGAAAAGCCCACAGAAAGCACACAGAGCTCCCCGGTCACCCCCGGCGGCTCGGGGGGGCACAATCCCTCGACCGGCGTTTTCAAGGGATGCTCGACAGATGCTTTCAAGACCTGCAAGTTCCCCTGCAGCTACAACGCGAGCACGGCAGCTCCAAGCCGAGCCCTGGGCAACCGCCGAGCGGTTTCCGGGCCTGAGAGACAATGGGGCCGCTAGCCGCCTGCACGTCGAAGTCGACATCCAAAGCAGGCCCGAGGCACAGCTGGTGAAGGCTCTGCAGGCCGAGATGCGCGTCCAGGCGGCCATCCACGTTGCCATTGAGTCGTTGGAGTTTGCAGAAGGCCAGCTGAAGGTGGTCAAGGAAGTTAACCAGCTGCATGGGGGGGGTAAGTGGAAGGCCCCGCCCTCAGGGCTCGATGCTGACCTCCGAGGCCCCCATCCCACGCTGACCGATGCGTAGATCTCGACCTCCTCCAACGGAATTTTTACCAGGGCTATAACCGCCTCTTATTTAGGGCCCTTGAGCTGCAGCGCAGGGAGCTCGGAATGCCACTAGGCGCGAAAAGCTTGACTCCAGCGCCGCCAGCGCACCACGCGTACCCCCAGACTGGCGAGCCCAAAATTATACAACCAAGTCTCAAGAAACAACCCTCGGTGTCCTTTAGGAGCACCTCACCCGTCCAGTCCCCAGACACCACACCGCGAGGTGGGAGCTCGGTGTATGTGCCCAGCCCAGAAAGGCGGCAGCTGGGTCGCAGGAACACGATACAAGGCATCAAACAAGAAGGTAGATGCAGCTCCCACGCCTCCCAGGTTGGGATTGTGGTATGACCTACATGCACCAGATACTAACCAAAGCGGTAGATCCGGGAGCCTTGGAGCCGAGGCCGCCTCTCAAGAGAAGACTGTCGCTCGCCGAGGAGCTGGCAATGGTTGGCGAAGACTCTGAGAGTGGTTGCCAAGATGAGACCTCCGAGATGGCAAGCTCTGCAAGCGAACTCGAGGAGTCGGACGCCGAATCCTGCAACGATTCGCAGGACGGGATATCAAGGGGTGACGAGAGTGAGGAATACAGTACACACGGAGAGAGCGCCGGGGAAGGGAGCGCCGGGGAAGAGAGCGCAGTCGACAGCGGGGACGACGGAGATGACGGTAACAAGACCCTCGACGCCCTGGACACAAGTGGCCGCAGTCAACCTGCCGTTGCCACCACCAGCCGTTCGCAGAGCAGGCTTCCGCGATTTCAACCCACGGCGAGGATAATGACACACTAAATCGAATTGGACTGATGATGCCCGTCGGGTCCAAGATCCTCCTGTGAGGGTCTGGAAACGAAACCTTTGGCACCAACCAGCACATCCACCCTGGATTCACGGGCGAGTGCAGAGGGGCGGGCAGATGTGCGAGTATTACTAGTAGTACGGATAACCCAGCAAGCATCCGAGGGGTTTGGGACCGGGTCCATTTGTGCCGTGTCACAGCTGCTGGGGCCACGCGTGAGCACCGCTAAAGCACGCCATTTTGCGCCTCGTACACGCGACAGCAGGTGCGCGTATGACTGTTTCAGTATCTCTCCGACTCCCTGTCTCGGGCTCCCGCGGCGGATCAACCTGACAAATCAATCAGCGAAATTCCTGGCCCCGACATCTGCTCGGAATATGCCATCGCGAGCATCCTGCTTTGCCATCCCAATCACAACACAACCACGTCATTCATACTTAACCCGCCGGCATACGTCGTGGGTTCGGCAGCGCTGCAAGGCCTGGCAATCCTCGTCCGACGTCTCTCACGTTGCTTGACACACCGAGGCTCGAAATAAACCTGCCATGGACTCTCCCGAGCCCGATACCGAGACACCGCTGCTCTCTGGCACTACGAGCCCGGGAAGCTCGCGGGCTTCCGATTACCACAGCGTCACCAAGCCACATGCATCAGTCAAGGCCATCCCATCTGGAGGGGCCGACCCGCTGAGATCCCTGGAAGACGATGTACTGCCCGAGACGGCTGTGCCCGGACGAAATCTGGGCTGGAGCAGCGCCTACATCCTTATTATCTCCCGAACAATTGGGAGTGGCATATTTGCGGTGCCCGGATCCATAGTCGACGCGGCAGGAAGCATCGGTCTCAGTTTGTTGCTCTGGGTTGTCGGTGCTCTCATCAGCTGGGCTGGACTTGTGATCTCACTTGAGTTTGGCTGCATGCTGCCTCGATCGGGTGGTCAGTAAATACTCCGTCCGGGTTAGCTGTGCTACCCGTCGCTCGCTTATCCTGACACCGTGCCTGCCACAGGGCAGAAGATCTACCTCGAATTCACCTACCGCCATCCGCGCTTTCTAGCGTCGACGCTGGTTGCTGTTCATGCGGTCGTTCTGGGCTTCACGGCCAGCAACTGCATCGTATTCGGGGAGTACGTCCTCTTCGCGCTGGGAAGACCGCCAGCGGAGAACCCTGTGCATGTCCGAGCTCTGGCAGTCGCTCTGATGACGTGCATCACCATCATCCACGGCTGCTTCCTACGAACGGGCATCATGGTGCAGAATATTCTGGGTTGGGTCAAAATTGGCTTGGTCGTCTTCATGACATTTGCCTCGGGTGCCGTTGTCGTTGGGCGATACAAGCCTGGCGAAGTAAACAGCGCTGCCTCCATTCTCGACAAACAACAACATCCCTTCCCCTCCACCTGGAACGGCATATGGGAAGGCTCTGTTTGGAACTGGGGGATCGTTAGCACTGCCTTGTTTAAGGTGTTCTACTCGTATGCCGGACTACAGAACCTCAACAACGTCTTGAACGAGGTCCGAAACCCCGTGCGGACACTTCGATCCGCAGCCCCAACAGCACTCGCCACAGCATGCTTTCTCTACCTCCTCATCAACCTCGCATACTTTTTGGTCATTCCCCTTGACGAAATCAAAGAAAGCGGGGAGTTGGTTGCCGCACTCTTCTTCGAGAGGGCGTTTGGCCCGACTCTCGGCAAGCTCCTGCTTCCTGTGGCGGTCGCGGTTTCGGCAGCAGGCAACGTGATGGTTGTCACCTTTTCATTGGTATGTCCGCCCCAGATTTGCCGTGTCCTACCTACAGCCCATGGCTTACGCTTGCCTCGTCACGGCCCAGGCGCGTCTGAATCAAGAGATCGCACGCCAGGGCCTTCTACCTTTCGGAGAAGTTCTGTCTTCCTCTCGCCCGTTCGGTGCACCCCTGGGTGGCTTGATCCTGCATTATTTCCCTAGCCTGATAGTCATATGCATTCCCTACAAGGACATCTACTCGTTCATTCTCAACGTGGAAGGGTACCCAGCCCAACTCTTTTCCCTTGCGATCTCACTCGGCTTGATTCGACTGCGATGGACCCGACCCGAACTCAACCGCCCTTACCGTGCATTCCTACCTGCCGTTTGGTTTACGATCTTTGTATCGATTGCGCTCTTGTGCGCTCCATTCGTCCCCCGCGAGGGCGAGGATTGGCGCGCTCATCTTTCACGGGTGAGCTACGCTCTCGTGGGGATATCAGTGTAAGTGTCCCCAGCACATCCAGGCCGGTTTCTGATAGTCTTCTCTGACCTCTGTTGCAGTGTTGTCTTTGGAGTACTGTATTGGGCAGTGCTGGCAGTTTTCTGGCCATGGCTGTGGGGATACCAGCTGGAAGAAGCTACTGAGGTCCTTCCGGATGGTATGACAGTTACTAAATTAGTCCGTATAGCTCGAGACAGTGAGTCAACCTAGCTAGCTATAAGATAAAGTTAGAAAGAATAAGCCCTAGAGCACTAATTACTCTAAAATATAAAACTTTTATCGAAACCTACACTCTTCCTCTAGAGGCGACTAGCATACTAAAACCGACGAAAGCATCTATGTTTAAAAGCCTTTAAAAGCCGCATCTAACCACTCTAGCTATAGCTATATGCAATGCGTAGCATAGCTACTCTAGTGTGATAATATAGCGTAGCAAACTCTTATAGCAGTGCTTAGGTTCTTATAGTTGCGGGTTATATACCTCTATAGCACTCTATAACAAATAAGCTACTTAAGACTTCTACTACACTACTTTCTATAGCAACCTCCCTTAGCCCTAGCTACTTAGCATAGTAAAATAAGAAGATTAAATAGAAAGTTCTAGCAAGTTCTATAACTTAAGCATTTAAAACCTTAATTAGTTGTTTAATTCTATTTATTAATCTATTTATTCTTCTATTTATTTATATAATATTATAGCGTAGCGA
>FTEL01003983.1_pt1 | contig 12434 bp, 8 predicted proteins | sample 1658911 | NCBI WGS metagenome assembly FTEL01 (sample SAMEA3914869, study PRJEB12502) | metagenome | biome: forest; material: soil | place: USA | collected 2012-03-12 | depth 0.1 m
CGGGGAAACTTGGCACTCGTTCTGAGCCAGACCGGGTTGGCCGCTGCACCGGGACACTACCGAGACAGCAGGGCTAATTTTATGTAATGCGCGCTGGGCAGGCCAGCGAGCAACAAGTGCACCAATCATTTCGCGCGGCTATGAGTGAACCTCGATGTTCATGATCGTTCTCAATGACGTTCTTGTTGACGGATTAGATCAAGTCAGGGGCTGCGTCATGGGCCTTCCGCCTCGATGGTGGCTGACTTGAAAATATGTTCTCTTGCTTCGAGTTCTTGATGGCCGCTTTTCGTGCAAAAGCCTGTACTAAAACCAGAGCCCAACAGGTCGCGACACAACCTCACCAGCCCGTGCTACCCCCATCAGGGGACTTCCCACCAACAACGCCATTGCCCACAACGAGCGCCCAAAGCTGCATGTTTGCCCGCTCTACTCCCACACGCTCCTTAGATAGGCCTCCCGCTCGGATCACCACCGCTATGTCGCGCATAATTGTGGTTGTCTCCGCGTAGGACACGGCATCATGACAGCAAGCCACCATTCGGCTGGCGAGGTCGACGCATTCTTCAGGGGCAGGGGACGATTTACAGCGGCGTACATACCCGGGGTGGGTCCCGGCGCGAGCTCCACACCGGCCCCTGGGCGGGTCTCCGGAGGAGTGGCGGCCCAGGCTCCACCTCGGTGGTGGGCACTCGGCGGCTGTGTCCGGCAGGTCAGGGGGTCGGGAGGGAGCGGAGCACCCCCTGCACCGGCGCCGTTTGCGCAACTTCCATCCTTGAAACAGCCCGATCACGACCAGTGCCCCGGGGGGGTTGTCTCTGACCCACCGATGTACCATGCCGAGTCCTGCCATGGACTCCTGACTCGGAATTGGGGTTGTGTGCTTTGATGCCGTCTCTTGAACAAGCGAAGAGATGGGCCGGTCGGCCAGTTGGGCAGTCAGTTCCATGTTCATAGGCGTGCTTCATTCAGTCCATGGAGAGAAACAGAGTTCGGCACTCCTGCTTGAAGCACACGCGACACCCTCCCTGATCCGTCCCTTCTACGAATCGTTGGTGGGTATTCCTGGGCTGGCCCTCAACCTAAAATGGGCCGAGGATGCCGGACTTCTCGAGCAGAGAGCCCCAAACCAGCAAGAGTTCTGAGAGACATTCCAACCCAAAAGCGACCCAGGGCGGCAACAGTGGACCAAACAAGCTGGCCCATCGAGTTCCAGGCCCTCCAACCCCTGTCTTGGCCAACACGCTAGTGTTCAGCTCCCCATTTACCCATTGTCTGGTGCGCCTCGCCTCGAGCGGGCGGCTGGTGTCCTTGCCTGGCCAAGTTAGCCGCAGCCTGTATCGGGCTAGCCAACCCCAGGCGCATTGGCAACCACAGATCATCTGCCAGCCAGCAAGATGGGTCCATCCCTTGTTGATGAGCCGCATGGGACGGGGCGGAAGATAGAAGGGAAGAAGGAAAAAAGAAGAAGGAAAGGGGTTCAAAACTCGGCTCGCGCCCACAGCCAAGCATTTCCTTCCATTGTTCTCCAACCACGCTCGTTTGTACACAGTCTCTACCGACCTTCCCTCGGCCAGGATGCGTTCCTCCCTCTTGTCGATCGCCCTGTGCGGCTTGCTTGCCCAAGTCTCGGTGAGTTCGAGGCCTTGACATTGTCTCCAACGATTATCCACGCATCCTCTGACCGTTCCGGGTATCCACCTATGTAACAGGCCGCGACCACCCTGTGCAATCTCAGCAAAGCCACCCCGATCGAGGACATCATCGATACGGGCGATGGCACCGGCGGCGGCACCGGCGGCGGCGCTGTGGTTCACTACTCGGTCGACATCGACGGCCTGATCAAGCGACGGACGACCCCTGACGCCAAACTCGCCCACGTCGCCCGGGCCCTGCGTGTCCGTGGCGACGACCCCTCCGTCCAGTGCACCGGTTCCGAGGTCTGCGCTTCCACCAAGGGCGCGCCCTTCTGCTACGACGAAGCCACCGGCAACTTTCACGACGTCGCGAACATCAAGGGCAACCTTCTCACCGGCGATTATACTCTCCCCGACGGTCGGCGAGGTAACTTGTACTCGGGGCCACACCCCGTGCCGGATGAGGACTCGTCGAGCACTGCCTCGACCACGGCTGCGTCGGCTGGCCCGAGCCCGACCTCTGCCCCCGCAGCCAAGGCCACATCGGCTTCGCCCGCTGCGACTGGCTCGGCCGCCGCGGCTGCCAGCTCGTCCACAGCCAAGCCAGCTACCAACGCCGCCAGCACTGCAAACTCGGGTTCCGTCCTCGGGGGGTTGTTCGTTCTGCTCTTTGCTGGACTCCTTTAGATATCAGGGGTTGCCAAACAACGGAACACACCGGGGAGAGATGCCGCGGTCAACACCGTGTAAATTCATGTAACCAATTATTAATACCTAGGCATCCAGTCAAGCTCAAGCCCCTTTAGTCCCCAGAAATCCCTACCTTGACCATCAGTTCCTGCCGTGGCATCTCCAAGATGGCTGACAGCGTCCGGGCATCCGGCACCCCATCTTTGCCGTACGGGTGCTGCAGGAGCTCCTTGAGATCATCGTACTTCTTAGCCAACGCCTCCGAGTCTGCCTGGGAAAGGCTCTTTTCTAGCTTGTGTAGGTCGCCTGCCGCCTCCTCCCGGATGTGAGGCTCAAGGTCCACCCAGATGGCGCTAAGTGACGAGTCGAAGCTGGGCTCCGCTGGGTTGAATCGTTGCATGTGTCTCAACTTTGCACTCATCTGTGTGTTTCCGTTGCTGTCAGTCCATGTCGGCTTGTATTGCAGCCCCTGGATTAACAGACTCACACTCTCAAAGTCATCCGACAACCGCCGCTGTCTGGTGCCGCCGTGTGCAATGTGATGCTCGAGGGCTGGGGCCACCACCAGATCCTCTACGATCAGGTACCGGTCGAGCGCCCACATGAACTCGTCCGGCTTGCGGGTTTCTGGCGGCGCATCGCGCAGGCGGCGGAACGCCCGCCGGACCACGGCGTGGTCTTGCTTGACGGCTTCCGAAATCCGAGTCATCTTCGGGAGCCAAATCGCCTCGGGCAGTCTCTCTCCCAGCTTTTTGTAATGACGTGGTTGCTAGTGAGAGGCTGCCTGGTTGTTGGAGACGAGATCTTGGGACGTGGGTCAGGATGACCTATGACGTCAACACCGTGTAACTGTGCATGAGGACCCACGAACCCCTGAACCCCTTTTATTGGATGGGTCGAGCTTGTCAAGCAGGGGCAACGACGACACTTGGAAGGTGGCAAACACCAAGGCACGATTAAAAAACGCCTTTAACATTTCAGGTGACCTCAAGTTAGTTGTCATCTACACACAGTCAGTCGGATCCTCCACCGCACGCACCGCCTTGTTCTTCCCTCACCCTGCACCTGCTCCCGCCCTCGTCGGCTGTTGGGTGTGAGCCTATACCAGCTCAATGTCGTCGAACACAAAACTGTCCGATGCCTCGCCGTACATTATGCCATGCACGTAACTCTCACCAATGAGTCGGAGCTTCTTGGTCTCAGCACCGTCTGCCTCATCCGCATCCTCCTCCAACTTGACGCCCCCTCCCGGATCCTCTCTGCACACAAATGGTCCAGCAGCCCCTGGAAAGATGCACACCACATCCCCCACCTTGGTCGAGGCGGGTCCAAGTCCAAGATAGCCCTTCTCTGTGTAAAACAACTTTCTCTTCCCGTACCGCCGCCGAAAAGAGTTCGAAAACGCCGGATCCTTGGGTTGCACGAGCGTCCTGCTCTGCCCGTCCTTGACTCTCATCACGTAGGTTGGCTTCTCGTGAAAATGCTCCAACTCCTCCCAGCTCGGCGTATCGGCCACACTCCCTCCCGCTTCAGTTAGAGCCAGAGCCTGCATTTTGATCAAGGTGTGCACCAGCCACCCAAACTCAGGCCGCCAGAGCAGCCTCGGTCGAGAATTCGTCTTTTCCCGGATCTCGTCGACCATGAGATGGTCCCAACCCACGTCGGCCCAGATCTCCTTGGCTTTCTGCATCGCCTGGGCAAAAGAAGTCGCACAGTCCCGAGGCGGGTTCGGTTCGCGCGAGGCCTCTTCCTCGCCCTCGGCGCGGACAACGACCATGGCACAAATGAGCTCCTTGAACAGCGCCCCAAAGCTGGCGGGAGCCGGGCTGGTGGTTGAGCTCGCGTCCTGGTCTGCGCAGAGCGTACGCCAGAGCACCTCTGTGCGCTTCTGGCCGGTCGAGGGGTACGGCGTCTTGAGGAGCAGCGCGAGTTCGAACCACGATGGCTCGAGGAGCATCGCACTGTTGACGTATGCGGTTCGCTCGTTACCCGTCTCGACGATCGTGTCAAAGACGTGGCCACGCAAACAGAGACGGGACCAGTGCCCTGACAGCCCGGACGCTGACGGGCTTGGGAGAATCTGGGGAACTTGATGCTCGCGTCCTGCGGCCTGAAACGAGCCGTGGTTACCCATCATATTGACGTACGGGAGGCTGTAATCTGGGACCCAAGAGGGGTAGGCCGCGATGATCCGTTTTGAGGCGTCCTGCACGCACGACAGGATCTTGAGGGACTGCGACTGCTCGATGATACGCCGCGTGGTGTCCGCGTAGACCTCTTCGGTGGCGCTCTCGTAATCGATGGTCCATGCCGCACGCACCTCGGGCCCGACCAGGCCGAGAACGCCGTAGATCTTGTCGCGAGGGTCGCCCGAGTTGAAGATCCAGGTGTCGTAGATGAGATTCTCGAGAGTAAAGCGCGATGCATCACTAGATCCCTCATTGTGGTGATGATCTCTCCAGTCGGCGAGCCTGACCACGTTGTGTTCCAGGGGCACGGCCACCTCGTCAAACCGGAGGAACATGGTGCTTGGGCTCCATCCCAATACACCACAGCGCGCTTCGATGTTGCGCGTTGCCTTGACAAGGTCCGACCAAGAGATGCAGTGTTTGCCGCAGAGCAAGACCAGCTCCCGCGACAAGATGGTTTCTTGCACGATCCAGAGACGCGAGAACCACTGTCGCTTGAGGAGGGCGGCGAGGCTGCACCAGTCCAGCCAGCTGGTGTATTCGAGGTTGTTCTTGGCATAGAGCTCGGGTTCCTGGCGCTTGAAGGGGTTGACGTCGCTTCTCGCGAACGGCTCCTTTGGATATGCAGCAACGCGGGTGATGGTTTCGGCGGCGGCGGGCGTATATTCATCAGCGCGGCCCAGCCAGACGATTGTCCGTGCCGCCTTGGAGTAGATTTTGTCCATGATCTTGACCTGCTGCGCTCGCTCCTCCATGTCCTCCTGGTTGATGCAAATCGCGTCGACCCAAATGCCGAGCTCACCCTGGGCCAGAACACAAGGAGTGTCTTTGGTGGGTTCGGTCCTTCTGCTGTGCAACTCGCCCTGTTGGTTGCCGCCGAAAGCATCCAGGAACTCACTCAGGACATCCAGAAGGTTTCGCTGGATCTTGAGCACCTTGCCGTCGCAGAGAACCGCCCGTTTCTCGGAGACGGCGTACTCGCTGTTGACGGCGTCAAAGTGTGCAGTAAAGTCCACCCCGTTTGCGTGGGGATTTCCCCATGTGTATGACAGGGCGCAAAAGACGGGGCCCTCAGCCAGGTCTACCATGTTCAGAGACACGCGTAGGGTCCCATCTCCCTCGCTCTCCGGGGCAACCTTCAAGAGTCTGATGGATGTCAACGTTGGCAATGGCTGGTATTCGTACGGCCTGGGGGGGACTGGGGGATCGTCCTCAATCCGGAGGGTTTCCATGACTTCCGGAGCGGCGGGCCTGGATGTCGTGTTTGGCAGCGGGTGGCTCATCGCGTCGATTCCACGCGGCGAGGTAACTTTTGAGAACCTCTCAACGGCTGAACAGGTGGGGACGCGGATGTGCCATGCCTGGCCATGATTTATTTGTGGCCCTTTACTATTGGTCAACTTGATGGCGCCGCGAGGGGTTGTCGCGTGTGGGCCTGCGCTTGTTTGGATCAGCGCGGCCGAAAGTTCCGCCTTGGACACCCACAATCGAAACCCCGAACTCGATGCTGTCTTGGCCCTCGTTTGTCGATGGCCACTGCCATCAGGGAGAAAGAGCCCGGGTCCACTCCCATTCCGACACAGCGGGAAACACTGCAGGTTCATAGACAGAACTACGAAGCGGCATCATTGCTTGGATCAATACCAGCTCTCGCGAACACTTTCCGACCGAAGTGAGAAACGTCATATTCGGCACCATTCTACTGGTTTACTCGATGTTCATAGTCGACTTTTGGTGTTGGCCTGGACCCGACATGCTAACGCATTCGGCGCCGTCATTTCTTCTCGAGGCCGGGCCGATCTCCGTGTTTCAACGGAAAACATCCGGACGCCGGGCAAGCAACCCTCTGAACGGCGTCCATGGCCAAGCCATTCACCGCCCCAACTTCCCTCCTCATACCCCAGGTTCCGACGAGTCTTAGGGGAAGCAGTCTAAACCACCGGCCAGCCACTCGAGAAGTTGATCTTGTTCCAACCAAACTGCTTTTGCCCATCGGCATACCCAATCCGAGTATCGACATAGTGATAATACAGGACCTGCAGCCGGGGCTGAGAGTTAGAGGGAGGGGGACGCCACGATGACAGAGAAAATGGGGGGAACTGACCGGTCCGTAGGTCGGGTCCTGGTAGACACCTTGGCCACCCGGTCCATAAACCCAATCATGAGACGGGAGGACAACGGTCCCCCCACCCGAGCGGCAAGACTTGCCGTTCTTGTCGGTAAACGGCCCGACAGACGAGGTAGATCGACAGACCATGATCCGGTACTCCTTCCCGGAAGCGGGCTTGCTCTGGTCGTAGCCGCAGCACTGGCCCTTGGAGAAGAACAGGTAAAAGTACGAGCCGTACTTGAACACGTACGGGCCCTCCATGGCAGGGTCGCTCGAGTCGTAGGCGACCTGGTAGACGTCGCCGTTCTTTTGCGTCGGCGTCATGCGCACCCGCTGCAGGCCGTTCCAGAAGCTGCCAAAGGTGAGGAAGTAGTTGCCGTTGTCGTTGACCAGGTTGCCGTCGATGGCGTTGTAGGCCATGCCCGTGCTGGACGTGACCCCCGTCGAGCCAAGGTCGGTCCAGGTGCCGACATCCATGCTGGTCGAGCGGGCGACCCCGATGGCCGAGTTTTGGACGCCAAACGTGCTGACCGAATAATAGACATAGTAGTAGCTCCCAACTTGACTGACGTCAGGCGCCTGGTACATGTGTTTGATCGCGTCAGCGAGGGAGTAGGGGTCACGACGGCCGTCGAGGAGAGCGACAGGACATTATTACTAACCCAGAGATCATTGTTGCCGGCAAGGTTGATTGAGGAACCACTCGGAAGCAATGCTCCCTTGTACGTCCAAGGTCCCGTGAGGCTCGGGGCCGTGTGGATGGCAATCTTGCCGCCGGTCGAGAAGCGAAAATACGTCCCATCAGAACGTCGAACAATGGAGGGGTCATGGGAGTTGGTGCAAGTGCCGCTGCAAGCCTCGGGCAGTGCATAGGCAGAAACGAGGGCAGGGAGCAGAGCCAGAGCCCCGAAGAACCCTGAGAGGTTGACCATGACGAAAGAACTGAGAGCAGGCCCTGGTGGGTGGGACAGTGACGGGCAGGTTGAGGATCCTGTTTAGGCCTGTGCGCTGAAGCTTAACTATTATACGACACCATGCGCCGGCTCCCCTCCGCCTCTGAACCTCCCTGAGAGCCCGAAGCGAGAGTGGCCCTCGGAGAGAGTCAAAAACGGGTTGGGTTGCGTGCCAAGACTCGTGGGCTTGCATCTCCCGTGGTCACGCTTGTGGGGGAGACATCGTGCCATTGGGCTAGACCTGTGCTATGTAGAGGGGCGCGAATGTCGACTGATTCTTCCATCGGCGGACCTTCTCGTCCTTCTTGGGAACGACCCGGTTTTTCCATCCACTTGACGACTAAGTCCCTCCTAGAATAGACGCGAAGCTGTCGAGCCGAGACTCGGGGCGAGCTTGATCTTTTTTCGCCAAACCTCCTCGATCCCGGCATGATCTCAGACTACCGACCAAACGGGAACCAGATTCCGGGGAAGACCGTGATGCGCACCAATCGCAGAATTGTCCGCAACAGTTGTGTGGGGGTGGAGCCTGGGGTGCATTGGGTTCCAGGGGGTCGAGGTTTCAGCATAAAAACGAGGACTCGGGGGGCGTGGCTCCGTGAGTTATGTACACCTGCCTCAGCGTGACGCCGAGTTACATTCTGACGTTTATTTCTCCGGCCCTATCCATATGCCCGTGGTGAACAACAACAGTTCAGGGTCAGACCGTATGATACAGTGAGAGACATTAAGATGAATAGTGGCGTCGTCCTCTTTCAATCCCGTTAACTTGGTAACTTCAGCGTATCTCAGCTCCCTACCTAGCGCTCTGGGCCACAAGATTTTGGCAAGATGAGGCTCGGCTCGATTATTGGAGCCTTTACAGGCTTGCTGGCCTTGTCCACAGCAGCATCCTTCTCCAATCCCCTCAAGGCCACGAACGGCTCAGACCCCCATATCGCGTATAGCGGAGGATACTACTATTTGATGACCACGACATGGACAAACTTACAAATTACGAGGGCGAAGACTCTCGGTGGTCTAAAGACTGGAGAAACACGGGTTGCTTGGACCGATGCAACATCCTCGAGGTGCTGCAACGTTTGGGCTCCCGAGCTCCACTGGATTGACAACAGGTGAGGGAGACAGCGGTCTGCTCAAGAATGCCAAACTGGTTGGCGCAGCTGGGACTAACATCTGTGTCCCAGGTGGTACATTTATTACACAGCCGGAAACAAGGACAACTTGGACGGGCAGCGATCTCATGTCTTGAAGGGTAATTAACCTTCTCACTTCTGTCCCATACCATCGGCGAGTCCTGGCTGACTTGGGTTATGTTATGTAGGCGGCGCCACCCCCTGGGACAGCTTTTCGTATGCTGGCCAACTTACTTCGGAGTGGGGCATCGACGGAACCGTCCTCCGCTTCCCAAGCCAGAACTACTTCGTTTGGTCCTGTTTCTCTGGCAGCCTGCAGTCACTTTGCATCGCACCCATGAACTCGCCGACTTCGCTTGGGACTCGCAAGGTCCTCTCTGAGCCAACTCAGTCCTGGGAACGAGTGGACACTCCGGTCAACGAAGGACCGGCAGCCATGTACCATGGTGGCAAGACCTTCCTCTCGTTCAGCGCCAGCTTCTGCTGGACCTCGAGCTACCAGCTCGGCCTCCTGACCTACAAGAGTGGTGATCCGACGTTGATGAGCAGCTGGACCAAGACAGGTCCGCTGTTCAGCTCGGCAAACGGAAACTATGGACCAGGGCACAACGGGTATGTCACCAATGACGCCTTCCTCTGCCTCCCCTTCTCCGTGCGAGCAGCTGGGATAAACAGCTAATGATGTTGCCTCTCGCGAACATAGATTCTTCCAAAGCCCTGATGGGACAGAGATCTGGAACGTGTACCACGCGACGAAGATCACTACCGGCGCCTGTGATGGAAACAGGTACACCGCGGCCAAGAAAGTGAGCTGGAATTCCGATGGTTCGCCCAACTTTGGCAAGCCTGACACCCTGGGCACGGTCCTTGCCGGGCCGTCTGGGGAATGAGGGCTTGATGGAGATTGCAGGCCACTCAAAATTCATCGAGGGGCTTGATGTACATACATACCGTTTGGGACGAAGCAACGGATCTGGGGACGGTGTGGCGATCCCACATTCCTCATCCTTGGAGTGTGTACGTAGGTACCTAAGTAGTAAGAGTTTATGTGTTTGGAGAACCTCATCTTGTCCGGCTACCTTTCTTTGCTTGGGGCCGTAGATCTAGCGGCTGTTCATCTTGCCATTTCCATTACCATTCCCGTTTCCATTGCCATTTCTGTTCCCGTTTCCGTTGCAATATCCGTTGCTATTTCTGGTTTCTATTGCCATCTCTCACAATCTCTCTTACCATCTCTGTTACCATCTCACCACTTCTCTTACCGTCTCTCTTACCGTTTCTATTGTCATTTCTATTGGCCGAATCCCTCCTCGGCGTTGTTTGCCGTCTAAACCTTTTCACGGCATCGGGAGACCGAAACGTCCCTTGTGAAAAGCCTGAGACCACGTCCTTTCATCTGGCAGCGTTGAGGAGAACTTAGATGGACAGACTGTTCGATGACCGGGAGCACTGCTGGACGATGACCATCCGTATCTCACAAGAGACCTGAGGTGTTCAGTTGGCAACTCCGCTTGTTTCATTATTTGGGTATCATTTAACCAAGATCCCCCAGTAACGAAAGGGACCAAAAGGTATGGGGGCCAGGCCAACCCATCGTGCCCCAATTAAGTACCGAATGCCGGCGTGGTTTCAATCACGGATCAAGCAAAAACGCAAAACGACCTCGACCATCACCCTCCATGCCCTGCCTCTCTCGATCCTTTAATGGTAGAGCATGCCAGCAATGCTGGCCGACGTCAGGGTGCACAGGACGCCGCACAAAAAGGCGGAGACCGAGACCTTGACGACGTCGCCGGAGCGCCGGGGAGAGATCTGAGAAAGCACGCCGATCTGGATGCCGAGGGAGCCAATATTGCCGAAGCCCTAAGACACAATCCGTGTTAGAAGACGAAGATCACTCAACGGATTCAGGCGAGAACTTACACAGCAGGCGTAGGTAGCAATCAGCTTGGAGCGCGGGGCCATGGACGTGTAGCGCTCAAGGGTGGCGAGGTTGTTGAAGGCGACAAACTCGTTGACGATGATCTTCTTGCCAATCAGCTCGCCCACGCGGCGGAGGTCGGGGCCCGGGACACCCAGCAGCCAGGCGACAGGATACAGGAGGTATCCGAGAATGAGTTCCAGAGACAAGACCGGCTTGTCCGGGGCGGTGAGACCCCAGTAACCTCCCCACCAGCCCAACAGGCCGTTGACGAGGCCGACAAAGGCGATGACGGTGAGAAGGCAGGCGACGATGGTGGCGCCGATCTTGAGACCCAGCCACGAACCGTTGGTGAAGGCGTGGAGCGCATTGACCGTCTTCTCGTCGTCCTCGTGCTTGGGCACCTCGACCTTGCCGGCCGTGATGGGCGTCTGGGTCTCGGGGTAGCGCATCTTGGACACGGCCAGGGTTGCCGGGATGGACATGATGCAGCTGGACACGAGGGCCTGCGGGTTGAGGCCCATGCCGATGTAGGCGACCAGGACGGAGCCGGCGATGGTGGCGAAGCCGCACGTCATGATCTGATGGATCTCGGCCATGGTGAGGTGGTCCATGAAGGGGCGGATGAGCATGGCAGACTCGCCCTGGCCGATAAACGGGGTGGCGGCAGCGACGACGGCCTCGGCGCCCGAGACACGCAGACTCCAAAAGAAGAAGACGGCGAGCTTGGCGATGAACCACTGCAGGAAGCCGATGTAGTACAGCATCTGGACCAGGGCGATGAAGAAAATGATGGCGGGGATGACGCTGGTGAAGAACCAGGGCTTCTTGGTCATCTCCTCGTCGGTGAGGAAGGCGAGGCCCTGACTGGCAAAGCCCAACAGCTGGCGGGCCATGTCGGAGATGAACTTGAAGATGTCGAAACCGGCCTTGGTGCGCAGGACAAAGACGCCAATGATGAACTGGGTAAGCATGCCGCCAATGACGGTGTGCCAGGGAATGATGCGCCAGTCGCGGGACGTGGCGGTCAGGACGGCGAGCATGACGATCAGGCCAAAGATGGAGATGGCGCGGTTCGCGCGCGTGTTATCACCCGTCTCTTCGGGCACGAAGGTACCCACGAGGAAGACAGCGAAGGACCCGGCGGCGGCGGCAGGCTTGCGCCACTTTGCGGGTATCATGTCATGGCCCTTGACCACGGTCCTGAGCCAGATGAAGCGCACCGGACGCAACACGAGAGAGGCGGGGATGTACAGCGTGATGAGGCGGATGATGAAAGCCAGGTAGAGGAGCGTAGGGATCAGCCAGCCCTTTCCGTCAGTGTGGCGGAAGCGTACGAGGCCGTAGATCCACCAGCTGCAGCCGGGAATCGAAAATGGGGCGAATTAGTAAGAGCTCGCACTACATGATTCTCAGGAGGTGACGAACGCGGTGAAGACGATGAAGGACACCAGTTGGGCCACCTTCTTCCAGTGGCGGTAGAGCAGGTCGACCAAGGGCGTCGCGACATACGCGGACTCGGAATTGTGCAACGAGCCGACTCTCTCACTCTGCTTCTCCGAATCAATGCCATATTGTTCGGCGGCTGCCGACGTGGCGTTCTTTTCGGCATCGGCGGGGACACCGCTGCTGCCGGAGCTCTTCCGAGTGTCCGGTGGTTGCTGCTGGACGACCGGGGCTGTGGCCTCGATGGTGTCGTGCCCGGGAACGACCGCGGGCTGTGGGTCTGACGAAGCCATGCCGGGTGACGAGCGCGCGGGAGGTGGTGCTGCGGCGGTGGGGGGCGGGAGTGGGGGAC
>FTEL01007341.1_pt1 | contig 12427 bp, 10 predicted proteins | sample 1658911 | NCBI WGS metagenome assembly FTEL01 (sample SAMEA3914869, study PRJEB12502) | metagenome | biome: forest; material: soil | place: USA | collected 2012-03-12 | depth 0.1 m
AACTTACACCCCCCACTCGACACCTCCAAACACAACCCTCCACACATTCACCACCACCATCCGAACCATCCCAAACCCAGTCCCGATAACGATAACACTCCCCGTCTGGACCGGGCCTAGCCCAATCACCCCCGACACTACCCCGGCAGTGGAAGAATACACCCGCCTCTTGCAGGCCCATCCCGCCCTGTGGACGGACCCGGTCCCGGCCTCGCCGTGCCATGTTTCGGCGGGGGTGCCGGAGGGTGTGTTTCTGTTTGGGGCGGCGTGGGGGAGTATTTTATGTCCCACCTCTTTGCCACCACGTTTGGGTACGGGTGGAGGTGGCGAGGCCATTGGGGGCGTGAAGAGGGACGGTGATGGTATCGTTGTGGGTAAGGATGGGCAAGTGGGGTGGGGTGATGGAGATGAGGGGGATGGTGGCAGGAGAGGGGAGGGAAGGGGAGGTGGAGAGGAGTTTGGAAGTAAACGAGGGAGTCAAGTGGGCGGCGGTGTTAAACCCAACTGCAAGGGCAAGGAAAGGGGTTTGGGAGACGGCTTCGCCCTCCCCCGTCCAACCAGGGCGCAGTTAAGGGGTATGAGGGATGTGCTGGACGCGATCAAGGCATATCGGGCAAAGACCAGGCAGGCGTATGAGGAAGAGAAGAAGAAGACGGTGAGGGAAGGGAGGAGGGAGGACGAGGTTAGGTTGGGCGCGCCGCATTTCCATTGGATGGGGAAGCTGGAGGTGTTGGTTGCGCCGCGGGAGGGGGAGGGGATTGCGGGGTGGAGGTAAGGTTTCTGAAGGTGGTTTGACAGTTCTAAGGATATTTGCAGGCCGATGGTAGGGGTGTTGGGTGATGATGGTAGCCAGTTAATACAAATATGGTGTTGGGTTCAGGGGCCGTTTGATCGATTCAGGGGTTGTTTGCACTCGTCGTTACCCTGGTTACCCCACTGACTCGTTTATCACTGGGATTTGAAGAGATGAAGAAGCGTGTGTGATATATATCTAATCTACTAAAACCGGTCTAATTGCCAAATAAATCAGGCGAATCGACCGAGATCCGGCACTCCCACTGAAAAAAATGCCCTCACTTTTCCGTCGAACCGCCAGAAGTTTATCCATCCATCCGTCCATCCACCCCGCCGGCCGTCACTACCATGGAGAGTCGTTTGGTTCCCCCCAACGCCGAAAGCAAAAAGATTCCGTTCCGACCGGTACACTCGTGACTGTATTGTACAATGGGGGCAGACCCTCTCTGCCCCCGTTCATCGGCGGCGAGCCCGCCCGCCTTTGCCTCAACGCGCTCATTTCTTAAAGGCAGCGTCAAAGGCGGGGATTAGTGTCTGAGCCAGCCAGAAGGAGAAGACGAGCTTGGGGCCGGTCATGAGGAGCTGTGTACAACCGTCAGTCACATCTCTTTTGCCACCACACCTTAACGCAAGGGCTACAAACCTTGGGAACAAGACCCTTGAAGAAGGCCGATGCGCCCTCGTTCTTGGCCATGTTGGTCAGGATGCGGAAGCCGCTCTCCGGGTTGTCGAAGTTGCGGTTCTGGATGCGGGTCTTGATAACGTCGAGCGGGGCCGAGACGACGAGCGAGGCCGAGGCACCGGCAATCGAGGCAACAAAGTTCTGGAACCATGTCGCCTTGTTGTAGTCCTGGAGACCAAAGAGGAACTCCTTTGCAAAGGCCGAGCCACCGAAGAGCTGGGGGTCGAGTTAGCACCAAGCCCACCTCATTCAGGGGTAATCGGGACATACCGCGAACGACCCAGGGGCATTGCGCGCCGCAGTCCAGCCCCACCCGCGGTACAGGCCGAAGCCCTCATCCTTGATAATCTTGAGCACACCACGGCCACGGAAGGCCTCGGGGTTGGTCTGGCGCTTGATCTTCAGGACGTCGAGCGGGAGAAGGACAATCTCGCCGATGCCGATAATGCTGCACGCCCCCACTCGTCAGCCCCATTCCCAAAACCCCCCGCGCCCAAATCTCCAATCTCACCTGCCCGCGGTCGAGTGCATGATCGCCTTGCCGGTCTTCTTGCCGAACGCGTTCTCAAAGTCCTTGCCGTGGTGGGTGTTGAGGTAATCGCGGGCCACGGGCTGGCCGCCGTACTTGTAGATGCGCTGCAGCACCTTGTAGCCGGCGGCATATCCGAGGCCGGGGAACAGAGAGAAGAACTTCCTCGCGACGGGCGCGTTGGCCTTGTCCTTGAAGATGACGGTGTTGAGGTGCGACATGCTTCCGACCTGTTACGGTGGCCCCAGTCAGTCCCTGCCTGCGTGATCCGGGTCGTCCCTCTTCGCGGAGGGGGGATTAGGAGTTGCGCACCTTGCCCTCGTTGCTCATGAGACGCTTCGCAATAGTGTCGACCTGTCCGCCGCAGTCCGTCGTCAGTCACATGCCCCTCGCGCAATGACCCTCATAGCGGGGCTCCGGAATCGCTTCAGTTGTCGTCGATAAAACGTACGGGATGGAAGATGGCCAGCTCGGCGATACCAGCAGAGCCTACATGTCCCAGTTAGCAATTGCCCCTCCAGCCCAGACAATGAGGAATATCAAGTGGTGCGTACCGGACCCCAACAACCTCGCAAGGTTCGACTCCCTCTCCTGCGCGGCAGCCATGGGAGGAGACATCTTGTCGGATGTGTTTGTGTGTGTTGTTGGAAAAACAGAAAAAAAGACCCGGAACAAAACTCCTCAACGACCTAACGCGCAGCGAACAAACACGGCGGGGGACGGAAAACTTCTGGTGTTGACGTTATGACGAGAGAAAAAACAACATGGAAAGCACTTGCACAAGCCAAGGTCCCCCTCCTCTCCGACTTATTCTCGGTCACCGCTCGGCCTGGCAAAAAAAAAAAAACCGGACCAGCGCTAATCCCAGCTCCGACAGCGGGGAAACGGACCCCTGGCGCGTCCCAGATGGCGTGGTTCCTGGCTTATCGCTTATCGGCTAGGCGTTGAGCAGGGATAATGCTCGGTTGGAGGGGAAGCTCGTCTCAACCTCTGGCGAACTCTTGTGAGAGAGCACGCGAGGGAGAACTGGATTAATGGATCGGGCGGGCATAGTTGTGTTTTATGCAGAATTCGTCCAATTTCTATGTTGCACAGCTGCAGGATAGCAAAGCAATTAAGACTCCCGGTAGAAACGGGCCAATCTGTCTCTCACTCCACAATCTGGCCAGGCTTCTTCGATCGCTGAATCCCCAGGACATGACACGACTGGCTGACTGCCCCGAGACATCAGCGACGAAAAGACACAAAGCTCCTCCCTTCCCACCGCCCAAGAGACAACGCCAACCAAATGCAACATGAATATCCCGAATTTTGTTTCCCACCAAACCAGCTACGCCGCCGATGCAATGTGACTTTGTGTATGAGCCGATGCCCACCACTACCAATTAAGAACGACGCTACCACCCGAGCAGGTGGAGTGAGAAGGGCCCTCCCTCCCGTGGACGAGACCCCCTTCCCGCCCTCAGAAATCCCTCAGCACCGCCACCAGGTCGTCCACCCTCATGACCTGCGCAAACAGCTTCCTCTCGCATTCGAGGAAGCGTGAGTAGCGCTCGTAGTACTCCTTGCGCATGGTGTCTTTCTCCCGGCCTCTAACGTCGCTGCGTTTGGTCGTCTCGAGCACGTCCTTCTCCTTCTGCCGCAGCGCCCCCAGCACCTGGATGCAGTGTGCCATGGTCGTGTAGCTCGTCTCCAGCAACCGGTTGAGCGACCTTTCCGCGTCGCAGAACCAGAGGAAGAACGACTTCTTAACATCCGCCTTGAGGTCGCGGGGGACCTCCTGCACGTGCACGAACCCCAGCGTCTGCATCTCGAGCATCTTTTGCTGCAGCTCCGGCTTGCGCATCAGTGCCACGTTGGGCAGTGCCTTTTCGTCGAGCTTTCCCTTGGCGCGGAGGATGCGCACGAGCCGGAGCCCCTGCCGCCCGCACGACCGCTCGATCACCGAGTCGAGCTCAACCTCGCGCAGGGCGCTCATGAGGGGTGCAAAGTCGACCGTCCATTCGTTCGTCCCGCAGTGCCGCACGAAGCGCTGCGTGCTTTCGGTGAGCACGAGGAGATGCTGTCGGAGCTGGGTAGGCCGATCGAGCCGCCATTCCTTGGGGGCGGCCGACTCGTCGAACTTGACCTTGGCGCCGTTGGTACCGTTAACCCCGTTCGCGCCGTTCACCCCGTTTGTAGCTGGGGCTTTGTAATCCGAGTCGTACTCCGACTCTTCGCTAGACTCGTCCTCATCCTCCTCCTCGTCCGCGCTAGCTTCACCATCGACCTCGGCCTGCTCGATCAATGCCTTCTTCTTGATCGGATACGGCTCGATCTTCTCAGCCGCGGTCGAGGAAATCTGCCGTCTCTCCGCTTTTCCTATCCCAAGGGAGAGGTCGACTGATGTCTTGAGATTGTCGAGGATTTGGTCCGTTGTGACGGACCCCGGGCCCTTCTCAATATCGTCATCGTCGTCGATAATATCCATGGCGGAATCATCACGGCAACGGGGAACGTCCTTGGTGAGCAGCTTCAGGAGAACGCCGTACACATATGCGGTGGTATCCCCAAGCATGTCGCTCGCAAACTGTACAAGGCGCCGGTTGCGCAGGTCGACGAGGCACTTTTCGTAGTTTATCCTGATCACTTGGCGAGGCTGCAAACCGTCAGTGTCTCGGTGCCGTAGCATGGGTGTTTAGGCGATGCCACTCACATCAAGGGCGGGGTCCAAGTCCTCATCGTGGTCCCCATTTGTCATGCCGGCCCCAGCAAAGAGCTTTCGTCTCTTAGCCGCCGAACCATTTTGTTCGAGCTTGCGCTTGAGCGACTTGGACTCGCCACGGACTTTGCGAAGACCCTCGGCAATCCTCTTCTGGAGGTCGACCTTGGCCTTGTTCCCCTTGACGCCACCGGGGAAGTGCTTGTCCATGACCTCTTTCTCGACCGTCTTCAGGATGTCTTGCGTGCTTTCGAATGTCTTCGCATGGACAACGTCAATCAGCTCGGCCTCCACAAGGCGGCAGATGATTGAGTTGAGCTGGGCGGTGCTCTTGACCAACGGTCCGGCCTTCTTCGCGGGCTGATAATCGCCGTTGATGCCGTTTGTCTCAGCGCCAAAATCATCGCCGTCGCCGAACCCTCCCGCTGCCTTGTTCGCGTGACCGATCTTTTCCTGGTACGCGGCGACGAGGTCCGAGATTCTCGTCTGACCCGAGAGCAAAAGGCTCTGCATGACATCCTTTGCTGCTGCGCCGAAAGAGCCGTCGATCATCTCGAGAATCTTGCCCGTCCGGGAGAGGTTGTAGGCGTGCTCGGCATTCGCCTCGTAGAAAGCGAATTCGGCGCCCTGGTCGAGGTGGTAGAAGAGCAGGTTGTGTTGCTGGAGGACGGCCAGGCCATGGCGGAGCTGGCGGGGGGTCATCGAGGTGTATTGGACGAGCTGGGGCAGGGTGGATCGGCCTTTGGTGAGGAGAATCGCAAATATTCTCTGTAGTCTGGGGTCAGTCTCGCGACGCGGCTGGCAGCCTCGTGCGGAGGGCGACTACATACGGAGGGAAGTTCGCCATGGAGCTCGTCAATGAGCAGGGCGCAGAGATCTGCGACTTGCTTGGTCTGGACATGGCGTCAGTCGGCCGAGTCTGGGAGGGATGGAAGCGCAATGCGCGCTCGCACGAAACGACTGGCAGCATGCGACATCGAGATGCGACAAGGCGCCGCGCGGGAATGGACTTACGACGAGCATGGTGGCGGTGGTGTCGGGGATGGTGTCGATGCAGTGGTCGAGACTTGGCGTCTAGAGATGCTCTCACTATCTCTAGAGCTGCCACCGTTGCTACCGGATATTCATTGAAATCCCCCGTCGGTGATGCAGGGAGCAGCGCCGAAAGGAAAGGTTGTTTGGTGGGGGACTGGAGAATGGGGTCTGATAATTTTTGAGTCGCAGCGGCGAGTGACTCTCCTCCAAAAGGCAAATTGGGGGCCCGTCGTCGCGGGGCAGCTCCAGCAGGGCACTCTGGCCAATGACGGGCTGCGCTTCAGTGCTGACAATGCCGTCGGTTGAACGACCGTGCTATTAAACGGACTGTGCGCCTATTCATCGAGGACGCTTGCGCGCAGTGGCGGGAGGGATGATTTTGGAAAGAAAAAAATAAAGTAAAATGACAAGAATGGTCATACATATGCTCTCCATTGTGATACAGTTCGAATAAGGCATTGCACCCTGATGGCGCGGCAGTCTGGGAGCTGTCTCTCCACAGATTTGGCTTTGAGAGAGCGTCATCATCCAGCACCTGATACCCTCGCTGAGCAGTGGCCCCAGGCGACCTGCAGATCCAGGCTGGTTGGGTCGCACGGTCCGTCTAGCAAGCTTTGAGCCTGGCCGCCGGGAGCGCGGTCTCGGCACAGCCAATTTTTCCGCCAGAGTACCGGGAACCCCCCAGGGAATTTTCGGAAGTGCTAGGCTTCGCGAGGAGAGCTCCCTCACGCAGAGAGTGCTGCCGCAAACCCACAAAGTGTCAATCGACGACAACGGCCCCTCCAACCATGATCTGCAGACCGGCTCTGACGAGGGGCAGCCAGCTGGCTCTCCGCAGCCAGGGCGCCGCGAAGCTCGCCCAGCGCGGATTTGCGTCGGCCGCCGCGACGGCAGCATCATACGAGCCGACCGACATCAACAGCGTCAAGGTCGCCTCCCGGGACGACGGAGGCCCGACCACCCGCCTCGCCATCGTCGCGAAAGCCGGCACCCGATACGAGCCGCTCCCCGGCCTGGCAGTTGGGCTGGAGGAGTACGCCTTCAAGGCACGTCTTTTTATTTTTTTGGCTGTTCAATTGGGCTGCGGCGCGGGGTGCGGTGGTGGTTGGTGGTGGTGCCCACGATGTGGTCGACCCATCGACAACGGCCGATGAGCTAATTTGCTTCTCGACGACAGAACACCATAAAACGCTCCGCCCTGCGCATCAACCGCGAGGTCGAGCTCCTCGGTGGCCAATTGGCCTCTTACCACACCCGCGAATCCCTCGTCCTGCAGGCCAGCTTCCTCCGCCAGGACCTCCCCTACTTCACCGAGCTCCTTGCCGAGGTCATCGCCGGGACCAGGTACACCAGTGCGTCATAAAGCTTCCCCACTGCCCACCCCGTGCTGGGAGGCCAGCCGTGCTCATCGTTGTTGCAAATCATAGCCCATGAGTTCCACGAGGAGGTCGAGGGCATCATCCACGCCAAGCAGGCCAAGGTTGATGCCGCCGCCGTCGCGCTGGACGCCGCCCACTCGGCCGCCTTCCACACTGGCCTCGGTGCCCCTCTCTACCCGACTCCCAACACGCCCATCTCCTCCTACCTGAACGAGCACTCGGTCGCCGAGTTTGCCGAGTTTGCCTACACCAAGTCCACCATCGCCGTGGTGGCCGACGGCGCCAGCGAGGCCGGCCTCTCGAAGTGGATCGCGCCCTTCTTCAAGGACGTTCCTGCCAGCCCTGCCTCCACCCTGTCCTCCGCGGCTTCCAAGTACTACGGTGGCGAGCAGCGCATTGCCAAGACGGGCGGAAACTCGGTCGTTCTCGCTTTCCCCGGCGCTGCCCTCGGTGCCAGCCAGCCCGAGACGGCCGTCCTCGTCGGCCTGCTCGGCGGCGAGCCCACCATCAAGTGGTCTCCCGGCTTCTCCCTGCTGGCCAACGCCACCACCCCCGGCGCGACCGCCAAGGCCGTCAACTACGCTTACTCGGATGCCGGTCTCCTCACCATCCAGATCTCTGGCTCGGCGGGCGCGGTCCGCAAGGCTACCGAGGCCTCGGTCAAGGCGCTCAGGAGCATCGCTGAGGGCGGTGTCTCGCAGGAGAACCTGGTCAAGGCCATCGCCAGGGCCAAGTTCAACCTGCTCTCGGGCAGTGACGGCAACAGCACCGGCCTCGTGCAGGCCGGTTCCAACCTGATCCACGGCATCGCCCCGCTCAAGGTGGCCGAGGCCGTCAAGGCTCTGGAGGGCGTGAACGCTGAGAAGCTCAAGGCTGTGAGTCGTGACCCTCCACATTTTCTCTCCGAGATGACTACTGACAGGGTATCACAGGCGGCCAAGACACTATTAGAGGGCAAGGCGTCGGTCGCGGCCGTTGGCGACCTGCACGTATTGCCGTTTGCTGAGGAGCTCGGCCTCAAGGTATAGACAGGGGATTTGTAGAGCAAGGAACGGGGAAGGAAAATGTACCAACAGCCCTCCGCCGTCGTAGACTCGCGGCTCGCCCACCACATTGTGCATATAGTAGTGATCCTAGACCAACTCACTTTCCTATGTCTGTGACCAAGCGAGAGGGTTAGAAAGGGGAGGGGATGCGGGTGATGTGGGGTGGACATGTGAGAGAGAGCTTCGCGAAATGTAACATGAAGAATCCAGTGTTGTCTGTTGAACCGCAACTTGAAGTATCCCATGTTTCCATATTTTGCCAAATTGGGCTGGTGAGCAACTGCTGGCCCGGGAGATCGCGGAAAGGAGCTCTTTGTGCTTGTGTGGATTGAGGGTGGGCGTGTCACGTGACGCAGAGCTGGGGCTGGCGGAGCTTCTCGGCAGCGCGAGCCTTTTCTCGCCAGAAACGGCGCTCGAATCCCAGCAGACAGACAGCGCAACCAAGTCACCGTCCTGCCAAACCGCCCAAAATGACGTTCGCGTGGAAAGCCGCCGGCATTACGTGAGTCAATTGCTCCCCGCTGAAACCGAGCGACACCCTTTTGCGACTGCGGCCGAGCCCCGGGGGCGATGCGAGGGGTGGGGGAGAGGGAGCGGAGGGGAAAGAGGAGGAGACGGGCAAAGGGCGAGCAGGGAACAGCCAGACGGACAGACAGCTAACGCAAGCTTCGCTCGCCTTCTTTACAGCTACAACCGCTACCTCGCCGTCGCTGCCCGCGTCGTGCGCCGCAGCCTGAAGGAGGAGCACCGCCTCGTCGCCGAGCGCCGCGGCCAGCAGGAGCTGCGTTTCGCCAAGTGGACGGTAAGTCGGAATCCGCACCAGCAGAAGCGACTGGCGAGACCCGAGCCGGATCGGACGAACGGGGAACAATGGGGGCTGACTGAGGATGGGTTCGCACGGAATTCAGGGCGGCAAGCAGGGCGAGGTCAAGAACCTGGCTGACGCCAACGCCGAGGCCGCCGTCGAGAGCGCCGCGACTGGTGGGACGGCTTAGAGTGGAGGACGGATGACGCTGCGTTGAAAGAGGGATAGAGAGAGGGGGGTCGGGGAGGAATGTAAAATCTGGGCGGACAGCACACCACAGCGTCGCTTTGCTTCTGGCGTCTGCGAGCATCGGGACTGTATCATATCGGGGGAGGCTCAATAGAGACCAAGGAATTGTGACAAGTACCGAGAGCCCGTGGGCTTTGAGTCAATTCCCAGGGTTGCGGGGAACCCGAAGTTGTCCTCGACGAACTCGCCGGACTGCGCTGATGACAATGCTGCCCGCCCAAAACGACACCCGGAATCCGTCAGTGCCCAAGCCTGGAATTTGCAGGGCAATGTAGAACAATGCAACTCGGGCATGAGTGACGGCGAGTTTTGTCCACTTATCCACCGCGCACCACACACACCCACCAAGCAACAGTTCGGGCCTCTCTCACTGAACACGACAGCGCTTGGTCGCCAAACTCAAACCACCGCGGGTCAGGCAACAACGGCTATCCGCTTCCAAGTTCCGACTCCCAAGGCTGCACCAAACTTTCCTCACCTCCCAAAAAAAAACCCTCAAAAATAAAAATATTTTCATCAAGCCATCATGAACCCAGACGACGACGCGATCACGCGGGGCATGTCAGAAGGTGCGCCAGCGAATCCATCCCGTCCATCCCTGCCTGCTTGGGGGATTTGGGTAGCCAGCTGTAGCAGCGCTGAGCACACGCACTCAGCAGGTTGCAGCACAGGAACCCCCGTTGTTGACGAATAAAATGCGCAGACCTGATGGACCTCAACCTCGACCACCCCAACCCGGGGCTGCACTTCAACTCGTTTGAGGAGCCGCCGCCGCCCATGATCTCCAGCGAGGGCATCATCGCCCATGACATTACCCAAAAGTTCTTCTCTGCCGCTGCGAGTAGGTGATCTACGACCCTGGCCGGGGTGCAGGCCACGGGCTTGCCCTGGCTTTTGTTTGCCCAACTTGACCCCTGGTTGACGATGATTTCCCCTGAAAATAGCGTTGGAACCCGGTGAGCTCGTCAAGGATGGCTACTTCACGCTGTTTGAGGCCGTTGGGTCGCTCGAGGTTGGTCCCCCTACGCTTATCGGAGAAAACACTGTCTTTGCGGCCACACGGCTAACCAACATCCAGGTCATGGACCCCAAGATGGACAGCGGCTGTCTGGCCCCCGGCGAGTCCCTGGACGAGGACTATGACGTGACACGGCCCCTCCTGCCCAGCGAGGTCGTTGCCATCATCGACCAGCTGCTGTGTCTCGAGGTCAGTGAGGTTGTCACCAGGCCAGGAAGAGCTTGTTCTAACCGTAGTGGCAGATGGCATGGCATCTCGGCTATCCCTTGTCCCAAACGTTGTTCACCAGCGTATACATCGAGAGCATGCTGCAGTCGGCGCCAACCACGATTCAGGACGCCGACTTCATCAAGGACCGCGCGCCCGACGCCCCACGAGACCCCATGCATGGCGCACTCAGGGCTTACTGCCTTGGTGTGATCAAGGCGTGTTACTATGTGAACGAGCGGATCAAGTATGAGCATTCATATGAGGTATGGCTTCTTGGAATTATGATGTTTCGGATGAGGCGCTGACAACCGTCCAGGAGGAGGACTCGGTCACCAACACGTACAACCGCTCCCTCCTTGAAAACATCGACCTCTACGAGATCCGCGATGAGATCATGGAGGCGAGGAAGGTAATCCACGACCTCCGCCACACGCTGTCGGATGAGATGGCAGACGCCCTGGGCTTCCGGCTCGAGTTTAGGACTGCCTTCCTGCGAGCGATCGAGCTGTCTGAGTTGCGCAGTGACCCAGAGTCCCTGAGCCTGCCCTGGTCGCAGATGAACGGCGTGTGGGAGGTCGTCGGCAAGACCCGCCACCTCGGGAAGCCCGTCCCTGAGGCCTTCAGCACCAAGATCCAGCGCAGGCTGGCGAGCACCATGCCCCCGCGCCCGATTGTGCAACCCAGTGCTGAGGAGACGCACGAGCACTTCAAGAGGCTGATTGCAGACGGTATTAACGTGCTCAATGTTTTGAACTACTCGGACTCTCAAAGTCTTCTGGTAGGCCCGGCATACTTCACTCCTAATGCCAGCCTGGGTTCTCGACTGACCTGTCACAGAACTTTGTCATGACCTTCCAAGCGCAAAAACCCCAGCCGCTCATCTACATCCGTGCCCTCCTCCAGAACTTCCTCTTCCACGACATGGTGATCCTCGGCCGGCTCAGCATCCGCCAAGTCATCGACGACGACTTGTCGATCGTCGTCCTGCCAAACAGCATGCTCCTCGACCCGGCCAACGACGACGTCGAAGCCCCCCACCACCCGCGGTACGGCATCGCCCACCAGATGGAGCTCTTCCGACAGCGGGCCGCCCAATCCTACCTCGACATCTTCCGCGCCTTTTGCCAGAACCGCTGCCGCGTCCGCCGCACGCTCTTCCACTCGCTCCAGGACTGGGAAACCGTCCAGATCGACGCTGAAGACATCGACCAGCTCCTCCAGCACCAAACCGAAGAACAACCCCTCGTCTACCCCCCCGGCTCGGGCGCACCCCCAAGCCACTCCCTCCCCCTCTCCTCCTGGGCCTACCACTACAAGCTCCGCCTCATGGAATGGACCGTCCAGCTCGGCTTCGAGCTCGACATCTACCAACCCGACGAGCTCGCCGGCATGTACTGGTACCTCAGCCACCTCTCCAAAACTCGCGCCCAACACCTCGACCGCATCCGCTTCTTCGCCACCCACCCCAACAGCACCGCCAACAACCACCGCCGCCCTCCCACCACCACCCCCCCGCCCCCCTTAACCGCCCACCAAACCCGCAACAAATCCTACCTCCACCTCGCCACCCTCGAAGCCACCACAACCAACCAGCTCGCAGACGCCCTCTCCCTGCTTTACGCCGCCCTCGCACGCCTCGGCCTCATAACCCCGCCACCCCGCCCTTACTCATCCGACTTTCTCCGCTACCAGGTCCGCATGAAACCCTTCGCGCCCATCGGCCTACCGGAACTGCCGCCGTTTGAAACGTTCGCCGCAGCTGCGGGGAGGACGGAGATCCTCTCCGTGACTGGCTTGCTTGAACGGGCCGGGCGGGCGGCTGCCGCTGCGCGCGGGGGGTTGGAAGTCCTCGGACGGATGGGCGAGGCGGAGGCTTTTGCCGTGTGTGGTGGGTGCTGGGAGCGGTGGGCGGAGGGGGTGAAGGACTGGACGCGGGCGGCGATTGGTGTCGGGGTGGCGGTCGGCGCGGTGAAGAGGG
>FTEL01005699.1_pt1 | contig 12420 bp, 10 predicted proteins | sample 1658911 | NCBI WGS metagenome assembly FTEL01 (sample SAMEA3914869, study PRJEB12502) | metagenome | biome: forest; material: soil | place: USA | collected 2012-03-12 | depth 0.1 m
GGCGTAGAAGGCGGAGAGGGATTGTTCTTTGGGATCGGGGGAGGAAGGGGAGGTGGGGGAAGCGGTGGCCCATGTCCAGGAAGGGTCGAGAATTGACTCGTCGGTGGTGGTGGTGGAGTGTAGCGCGCGGCAGACGAGGCTGGCGGCGCGGGCCGCTTCCATTTTGATGGGGTCTTCGTCGGCTTGCGCGGCGGTGGAGAGGAGGAGGGCGAGGTTGCTTGAGGCGGGGGTAGCCTCCGCGGGGAGGGGGGCGCAGATGTGACGGACGTTGGCGGGGCAGTTGGCTAGCAGGAGGCGGGTGAGGGAGACGGCGGTGAATTGGAGCTGGGGCTGCGTGCGGGTTGAGGTCCAGAGTTGCGGGAGGAGGGGATGGGCGCCGCTGAGGAGGGGGGCGCCGAGGAGGGGCTTGTTGGGTTGGGCGATGGCGAGGTTCTTGAGGAAGCTTAGGGTTGCGTGGGTCAGTTGGAGGGGTGCCGCGTGACGCTGGGGGGGTTCCGAGGCGGTTGGGGGGATGGAGCGGGCGAGGATGTCGATGAGGGGGTTCTGGACGCGGGCGATGAGCGCGGTGCTTGACTCGTCTGAGCGGCTGAGGTTGCCTAGCGAGAGGCAGGCGGCCGTTTGGAGATGGGAGAGGGGCGGAGAGAGACCCAACCAGTCGACGAGCGTCTGGACGACTTGGCTATCGAGCGGGCAGATGGTCGGGAAGCTTGGAAGAGAGGAGATGTCGGCGAACACGGTGAGGAAGCCATCTCCAACTTGCTTGAGCTGCTTGGTTGTATCGGGATCAAGGTCGTCAACATCAAATCGGGTGTACAGATGGTAGAAGGCCTGCTGCAACACTTGGATGCCGCCGCTTTCGAGAAGGACGGGTTGGAGGTCCTGAAAAGTCAGATAGGCCAGTGCTGGCGTGCAGATTTCGATGAATGAGTCCAAGTCGGCATCAGATCTGTCACTGGTTGCCAGGTTGAGGAGCAGAGCAGGTGTGTGTGGGTTCGCGGCCTTGGGTTCGGAATCTGGATTCACCTTGTCAGTTATTTCGAGACTTAGACAACCATACTAAACTTGCACAAACCTTGGCTGGTAAGCAGCTCCAAGATGGTCATGATATGACTGAGGGAGGACTCGCAGGACGAAAGCCGGTCCCCAGAAACGACATCGAGAAGCGCCTTGCTCAGACCAGCCTCAGATGCCTGGAGCTGGGCGGGTTCTTGTTCTTGTCAGCTCCAGTACCGTGAGAAAGTGATACAACTTGGCTTACGGCAGTCAACACAAACGTTCAACGTCGCAGCGATAGTAAACGGGAGCAAGGGATCTGCCCCAGGATCCTTGAGAAGGTTCAGGACAAACCCCGGCAGTGTCCCAAGCTCAACGACCCGAGCTCTGTTTTCGTCTATCCCAAGTTAGATATGGCCTCCAAATCCTTTCTAAATGGGCCGGGGTACTACTCACCGCAGTCCGCACAGGAATTCCCAAGCAGACGCAATGCCTGCTTGTTCAGAGGGTGTCGAGGCTGGTTCGCAACAGGCACGGGCCCCAAGACGTGGGCTAGCAGCCCGGAGTCTCCAAGGGGCACTCTCCATGATGCTGTAAATGAGAATTTTGGCATGAGCTTCGTGAACTGGTAACTTGAACTGATGGCGTGGTTCAACTCACGATCCCTTGCCGCGTCACCAAGCTTCTCCACGATAAGAGACAGGCCGTCGTCACTCTCCTCCTGGATGCCAGCAAGAACTTCCTTCAGCTGTGTCGTCCGCTCACTGCTGTCTCCTTTACAGCTGGCGAGGAGCGCAGCAACCGTGTCAGGGGTCCAAGTCATGGTGGGCTGTCACCGCTCAGGGGGTGAGAGTCTTGGGAGCTGTTGATGGCGGGGGCGGGGTAGTGATCGGAAGGGAGCAGATTTGAGGCGCTGTGGAGGATTCCCCGCCAAAGATTCAACGATGACAACTGTATTTCCAGAACTCGGATGACGGGAAATACGTGGATTGTCTTAAGAGTCTCGACTCCCCTGCTTGTTGTTGCGAGTGCCAGGCAAGCGGTCGCTTGCGCCTGGCGCAGGCACCCCACTTCGAATATCACAACTCACAACCCTGGAAAGTCCTACACGGCCCACAGCTAACCCTGACCAACACACTCACCCAAACAACACCAGACACAGGACAGCACGCCAGATGCCCCGAAACAGTTTGAGCACAAGATTGTCTACATTATACATGATACACGGCCGCAAAGCAGCACGAGGCATAGTTTGTACAGCGCCCGTCGCAGCCCGCCGCAGCAGGCCATTACGCGTTCCCCGAGATCCATTTCTTCTCGACGGGCGGGCCGTGGTCGCCCGTGCCCGTAATGGGCAAGTCGCGCTTCCTGAGCTCCTTGACAATGACCTTCCAGCGACCCACCATCTGCTCCTTGTCGATGGGCGTGACTCTCCGGGGGTAGACCTTGACATTGGCCTGGTCCTTGAACATCTCGTTGTTCTCGACGAGCTCGAAGAGCTTCTTGGGCTTGGGCGGCTCGACGACCTGCTTGATGAAGGTGTCGACGGTGGCGACCGCGACGAGTTTGCCGTCAGGGATGCGGTGCCCTGTCAATTGCTGGATGCGCTTGGCGGCCTGTAATGTTTGGGGTTAGCTGGCTGACCGAGCACGATGCCCCGATCGGAAAAGGGGCGCTCACGTAGAACTTGACAACCGGATCCCTCAGCTCGGCCTTCTTCCAGGCCTTGCCCCAACGCTCGATCGTGGACTGCGCAAACTCCTGAGAGATCGGTCGGTCAAGCTTGACACCGACCTCAGGCTCGGCAGCCGCCTCGCCCTCGCCTATCTCCCAGGTTCCGGCAGCCTCCTCGCTCTGCTGTTGCCGCTGGGCCGCCACCCTGTCGGCCGCATTCAGGGTATCCCATGCGCTTTGCCAATCAGCCGGACGTCTCAAAGTCGCCGCCCCGTCTTTCCCCGCGACCACCTCCATCCCCAAGACCTTGTTCAGAGCATACAGCTCGGGGCAGTTCTTGAACAGCCGGTCGACCAGCTCCATCTTGCCCTTCCCGGCAAACCGCGCCACGACGAGGGCCTCCACAAGAGCCCGCCTCACCAGCACCTCCAGCACTGCCGGGTCGGTGACCTTCTCGGCGGGGCCGAACCGCGGGGCAGCGGCGCGCACGACGGAGGCCACGCCCTCCTCGCTGCCCCAGTGGGCGGGCTCGTCCCACCAGTCGGCCAGGCCACCGACCTCCTCGAGCTCCTCGGCCGTCTCGGCGGGCTTGTAGCCGGGGTCGGTCACCTTGTCGGGGGCGGTCGCCGTGGTGGTCAGGCGCGGGTAGACGAGCTTGGTGGGGATGTCGGGGAAGTAGTCCTCGTAGACCTCTGCGCTCGGGTCGACGGGGGCGGGCTGGGATTGGGTCGTCTGGGCGGGCGGCTCGGAGGCGCGGAGGGGGGTTGTGGAGAAGCAGCGTCGGGAGTGTCTGGCGGCGGCGGCGGTCTTGCCTGTGACCAACCTCGGGGCTGGCGAGGAGAGGGCGGCGGCGGCGGGCACGCGGAGAGCCGCCGAGGGTATTGTCGACGGGGGGAAGCCCGCGGGCACGGGGGCCCGTATCCTTGGTAAACCGCGCATCCTGGGTTGTGAATTGGCGGCCCGTCGAGGCTGTGTGTCGGTGTCTCGTCCCGCGGCTGCGAGCAACTCTCTCTCAGTCTCCAACTGCAACTGAGCTCTCGCCAAAATTTCCACCACCAGAGCCAGCCGGAGATGCTGAGTGGGTGGGTCTGCCAAGGGTTTGTCTGAACTCATGCGCGTAAGCCACATTTTGTTCTCGGCCCAAGCACCACGACCAGCCACGGTTCGGTGGGGTCTGGTGGGAGGGTGTGGCTGGTGCAGCTCTCGCCCGAGGACCAGAGCTCGTCAAAAACTTTGGCTTGGCATCGAACCATCAAAACCTGGCAGTCGACGACCGAGCTTCTTTTGGGGGGGCAATTGAGCTCGGAAGCTTCCATTGCAGCACCTCCCGCCACCACCGCGACACCCGAACACGGCAGGCCACCACGCCGCCGGCCCCCGAGCGAGACACACGAGAGAAAGCACCCCGACGCCCGGGAGGAGGGAGATCGGAAAGCAAAAAGCCAGGATGAGACCGGCCCTCCGCCTGGCTGCTGCCCCGCGCAGTGTGCCGGACGCTACGCGCTTCACGGCCACCACGGTGCACGCCGCATCCAAGACCGCCGCCCCGCCCGGCCGCTTCGCCTCCCCCAAGTCTCCGGCCTCTCCCGTCCCCCCCGAAACCCCAGAGCAAAAGGTCGCCCGGTTACGGGCGGCCCACCTCAGGGCAAAGGCCGCCGAGGTGTCACAGCTCGACCGGTTCATCGACACAAGCCGACGCTTCTTCGACTCGGGCCACAAGATTACAATTATCGGGATAATTATCTTCACGGGTGAGTCCCAACCTCGACTAGTCCCGGCGCCCGCGTTCCACATGTGCCGGACCATCCGTCACCCCGCATACATTATCACCTACTAACCGCCCTCGCCCTCCCCAGTAATCGCGGCGTGCGCAACCGGCTTCACGGCCATCGACATGATGCTCTACAACAGGAAGCGCAGCGCCGAGTGGATCGAGGCGCAGAAGAAGATCGAAGCCGACAGCCTCGACGCCGCCCGCATCGCCTACATGACGGGCAAGGCCACCGAGGAGCAGATCGAGCTGGTCGAGGAGCAGCTCGAGCGCGAGCGCAAGTCGGGCGAGAAGAAGTCCTTCTTCAGCGACCTCAGCGTGCTGGGCGCCCCCCCCCCCGCCGGCGCCGCCGCCTCCACATCCACACCCTCCTCCTCCTCATCACCATCACCACCCCAATCAACCCCCTCACCACCCCAAGGCGTGACGGAAACCATCTCCTGGCCCACAGCCGACCAGCAACCCTCCCCAGACTCGAAAAAGTCGGCCTCCCTCTGGTCCTGGCTGACCTCCAACCTCAAGCGCGAGGAGCAGGGCTCGGCGGGCGACGACGCGGCCCCCTCGCCGAACCGCCGGCTCGGCCTCGAGTCGCTCAGCGAAGAGGATGACGGCGCCTGCGTCCCCGACAGCGCCATCATGCGCGCCGTCGAGGAGAAGCGCGCGCGCAAGCTGGCCGAGGCCGAGGCCAAGGGGGAGGCTGGCGCCGAGTCGAAGGAGGTGGTCAAGAAGAAGGGGTGGTTGTGGTGAGCGGGGGGAGTGGTTGGTTGGGGGGTGGAGGGGTGGTTGTGTGTGTGTCAGCTTAAGGGGTGCTCTCCCTTCTTCCCTTGTGGGATTCAACGGGATGGTGTAGAGAAAGGACGATGTTCAGGACTTGGAGCTCCGAGCTCAATGTAGGCGCCCACCGCGGCGACGGGATGGAAAAAGGGGCGGGTCGACGGCTTGTATCATAAGGTGTGTAGGGGGCATATGGAGGGACGGGGTGGGGGTTGTGCATTACTCGGCGGGGAATATGTATCTGTATGTACTTACGCGGCTAGACTTTCCAGGCCGTTTAGCTCTCTGTCCATGCCAGGCCAGGCCCATTGGCACCCGCCTGAGCCCTCATCTCGGAGGGGGGCCGAGGGTTGGAGGGTTTGTTACATAAAAGGGCTGTCATCAGACAGGAGAGAGACAGAGAGAATCGAGAGCATTTTGGGTAGTTAATTCGGCATTTATTTGGCTTGCGTTGAGCTATGACGGAGCATCATCATCATCATCACCCCAGCCCCTATTTCGCTTTCCTCCCAGTAGTGACTCCATTTGCCCGGTCCAGAAATTCCCCCGTTCCATCCTTCCATGTTTGTCATCATCACCCTGACCAAAATGACCTGACTCCCGTCCGCCCTCGAATACCTGAACGCCGGTATTAAGAATAATTCACCCGCCCAGTGCCGGGCGCAGTGTCCGCTGTTCGCCAACCCCCCCTCCCACACTAAAGCAAAAGAACAAGAACAAGCAAAGGAATGACTCTGAGGTTCGTCCTCCCCGAATATGTGCAGAGACGCCATCATCCATCCCATCCCAATAAGTAAAACCGCCTTGCCTCAAAGCGCCATCAACTCCTCCCTCCACCTCCTCCCTTTCCCCGCCCCAGCGCGCACCGGCATCCGCGCCACCCTGGCGGCCGCCTCCTCCACGACGCTCACGTGCCGGCCATCGCCGCCGCGCTAGGAGATGATGATGTGGTTGAAGTGGCCGGGCATCTTCATGCGGCACTTTTCGCAGTCGGCCCGGTACCCTATACTGAACGACCGCGTCATGCCGGGCTGGAGCCCGCCCGTCCACGAGTTGAGCGTGTGCTTGGAGCGCGTGTGGCCCTTTTTCGGCGAGGGGGTTCCCCCGCAGGACTCGACGTCCATTTCGAGGCCTGGGGTGGCTTCGCGGCCGCCGATGGGGGGGATGTTGGGGGTCGAGGAGCGGCCGCCCATTGAGGAACTGGCGCGCGGGGGCAGGCCGACGACGAGGGGGTGCTCGTGCGTGACGTGGCTCATGTGGTTGCCGCTGCTGCTGGGGAAGGAGGAGGCGAGGTCGAGCGCCATCTTGCCGCCGCTGGCGCTGCTCTGGCTATCTTCTGCGCCGCATTCGCTAATTGGGGACGGGAGACGGCGGTTCTGGACCACACTCCAGTCTGCCATGGCGGGGGGGATGGTTGACTCGATGGCCTGCTGCGAGGAGAGGCCGTGGTGGGAAAAGGCCGAGGCGTTGGGCTCTTCGGGCGTCGTCGCGAGCGCGTCGCCGTGGCCTACGCCGCCGCCGTTCCAGTTGTTACCCCGGACTTGGGCCGCGAAGCTGCAGTGGATTGGCGTCGGGATGCGACCCGTTACGCTGGGGACCGCGGGGTCCGATTCAAAGAGGCCCTGCTCGATGTCGTGGTGGTGGCTGTGGGAATCCGGCTCGTGTACCCCCCCGCACGGCCCCGTCGCATCCATCATGTCCATATCGCTGTCGAAGCCGGCGGCGGCGGGGTGGTTGGCCGAGACGAGCTCGGGCTCGTCCGCCCACATGTGCTCCTGGAGCGGCTCCTGCGGTGTAACGGCCTGGGCATGGCTGGCGGTGGCGGCAAAGGTCGTGTTTGGCAGAGAAAAGTTGGGTCGATCGGCCCATCGCTTGGAATTTGGAGATGTCCGCAGTGGGAGCGATTGGAGGCGTTTCTGCAAAGCGCATGTTAGATCGAGGCTGCTGCCGCCGACACGGTGTCGGCACGGGTCTCTGCCGACCGACACACAGCCTGCCATGCTACAGGCGCACAACTTACACTGCGATGCTCGGTGAACCCTACCGGCCCTCCCGGCGCGACCTCCTCGTCCTCTCGAAACCTCTTGCGAGGGTGGTCCGGATACTGAGCGCTGAACATGGTGGGCAGAGGGCAGCAAGCAAGTCTCGCGAGAGCCGAGTAGAAGTTCCCGGGTTCAGATCATGCAGGATGCGCCGTCACAGTGCGTCCGGAATGGGGGCGAGCTAGGTGCACCGGGTGTTGAGGGTTGGTTGACCATGCGCGGCGGGATCGGAGCAAGGCAGTCTGTCGGTGGGGTGGGACGAGAGACGAGAGGACGGAGCAGCGGGGAGAGAGAGTGCTAGGGAGTGGTGGTGTGCGGGGAGCTCGGTAATGCGACAGTAAGAGGGAAAGAGCAGCGCAAAAATACGAATAAAGAGAGAGGGTGGAAGCGACAAGCAGGCCCGAATGGCGGCGATGATTGGGGTTTGCCGGATCGCAGGCGGGAGCACAGCAGGTCGGTCTTCTTGTCTTGTCGTTCACAGGTTCATGGGGGGGTTGAGAGCGAGTCCAGGGCGACCAGGGCGAGGGGGCGCGGGGGCGGTAGGCAGCAGGCGAGGTGGGGCCTGGGCTGGCTGGAAAGCCCGGGGCTGGACCACTGGACCACTGGACCATTGAACCCTGCCCCTCGGCCTCCCTCCCGCTCACTGCCCTGCCCTTTGTTCGGCTCTTTCCACCAAGCACTAAGACAAGCAGCCTCAGCCGACCGCGACAGCCCGCCAAAGACAGGCCTCCTGGTCCTCAGCCTCTGACAAGGACACTCTCGCCTGGTCTGGCCCGCCCTGGCCTTGGCCTGTGCTGCCATCAAAGACAAACACAACCTCCCTCGACAATGACAAATGCCGTCTCAGTCAAAGGATTCTGTCCCAATTGCCCTGTTTGAGGCCGAGGGGAGAGCACGGCATGGGACGAAGGGGTGCTTGTTTGCACGGCTTTGCCGGCCACCGACCGCCGGGCATGCACCCAGACCGCGGGCAACGATTGGCAAGCATCGACGTCAGACGCAGCCAGGGTTGAGCAAGCTGCGGGGAGGGATGCCCCGTCGCCAGAGTTGTGCAACGATGCGCAGCGCAAACGACGAACGAAATGCAAACCTGGGCTGGAACCTGCGATCTGAGGGGCCGACTCGGCAATCACCAAACGGAGAGACAACCCTCATCAGGCATTGGCATGGAATCGATTCGTCGAGGCCTTTCCCTTCGCGCGCCTGTCCTGCAAGGTGCGCGCCAGGGTCGTCGGCCGAAAAGGGAAGAGGTGGTGGCCGACCGGGTCGTCTTGGTTGTGGATCACGGCTGGCCGGGGAGTCGCCCACCAGCGAAAGTCGCCCTGCGCTGGAGGTCCCCCGTTTCAGAATTGCTTCAAGACGTGCCCTCGCCCACCAAAATCTGCGCGGGTCTCCGCTACGTAAGCGCCGTGTGTCGAGACCGGCCCAGTGACGTCCATCAGCGTCTGCAAGTCAGTTCTTGGGCTGTTGATGCCCTTGGGGGGGAATCGCAAAGTTTGGTCACATCCCTCTCAGTTGGACAAGGGACCCACCCTGATTAGCCTCGCGGGCTGACTGGCTGACTCCTGTGGTGTTGTTCAACCACAGCTCACGGCAGGCAGGAGATCGAGGTAGTGAACAAGAAGTTGTTTGGGGATGGATTGTCAGACAGACCCAAGCACTCTTCGGAAAACTCGTCGAAATCTCGGTATGTCCTACGTAAGCAAGGCCTCGCCGGGCAGAGGGCAGTGAGTATCGACTCGCTTGCCTCCACACTAACTCCTCGGTTATGCTGCTGGCCGGGCGTCTCTTATCTGCGGAGTCCGTCGACCACAAGGGCGAATTTGAACACGGTGACTCGAGGCCTTGTGGTCCAAGCGGAAATTTCAGAGAGAAGCCGTCGTCGCCGTGGCTTACGGGGGACAAGCTCACGCCATCGCTGAGCCAGCCAAGGGACCCGGCCGTCAGTGTCCTCGGCGCCGCCGGTCTGCGTCGTCGTTTGCTGGGGACGTTCGCCTGGGTCGGGCCGGAGCGTCGCAGCCAGGGGACCGGGGCCGCGGGGCGACCCTTGGGCCATGCAGGCACGGTGACCGCTTAGGGGGAGCAACCGCAGATGCGCCGTCGGGCCTGGTCGACGCTTCCGCTTACCAAATCGGAGGCTTACCCGGCCTGGCGTTTCCCTGGCACCAACGACACAACAATCATGATCAGGGAGGCCATCGCGTTGTTGGTCGATGGGTGTGTCGGCCGTTGTGACCCACCATCCGGTAGACGAACCATCCAATGCAGCTCGTCCGACGCTTCAGGTTAGAGCATGCGGTACGACGGCGCAAGATCCAAGGTCCCTTACACACCGGGCGACGTCCAAAAATCCTGTGTTCTGCCGTCGACCTGTCGAGAAAACCCCGGGCACGGCCGGTTGTCAACGGCGCCCTCGCTGCGCGCTCGAATCAGAGTCTGGGGTTCGGTGGCGTGGTGCATCTGCTCGGTTGACAGAGCGACACTCGACGGCCCGCAGCCCAATCACGGGCGCGCATTTACAAAGGGCAGAAAGGCGGTGAGGGCGGCAGAAACAGAAATTTGGCCCCTCCCCCACCTTTTCCAATGCACCACCCACTGGTTTAATTGACAGAGAGCAACAAGCGAGCGAGCGACGCAATGCGCCCATCCGCCCACATGCGCCCAAGGAATTGGGCGCGCAGCTGCTTGCATCTGAAGTCCAGAAGAATAGAGGGGGGACCCCTCCGTACTCGGCCACGTGCAGAAACGTAAAAGAACCCGACGTGCCGTCAGGCATCTTCCCTCCACCTTCTCTCCTGCTCCCACGCTGTCCCCAAGTCCCTCCCACGCGCCTGCTGCTCTCTGTCCCTCCTGCCCCTGCTGGCGATTTTCCCGTTTGGTGCCTCGGCGGACCGAGCTTCCCCGTGAACTGACTGGGCCCCCTTCTGAGTCACTCTGAGCTTAAAGACGTCCTCCTCCTCTCTCCTCCAGCCCTTCCTCTCTCCCGATCTTCCCCAATTCCCTTGGCCTACGACCTACCCACCTCCACATTTGTGGCTTCGACCTCAGGAACTCCTCCCGTCCTATCCTGCACACACACTGCCAGTCCTCTGTCCTACGACCTGGCTACGAGTCTCTCCCTCAGACGAACCCTCTTCGCAAATCCTCCCACCTTCCTCCTGCGAGCTTCCCCTCGGGTCCTTGAACTCCGATCTACCGCGTGTACCTACGCCCCTCCTCCAACCACCTTTCGTCCTACTTCCTCGAGAAGTAGAAGAATGCCCGGAGTCGACATGGCGCCCCTCCAGGCCGATGACATGAGAGGTACGGTGTTTGCGGTGTTGAGCTCCTCCTTGGTGGAGTTGGCGCCAGCTGGGCTGCTCTTCGCGACCGCAGCTAGTGCTGGGCCAGCCAGCTCCCCAGTGTCCAAACCCATGCCTTGCAAATGCCGTGACCATCGCTGACTCTGTGTGCGCGCAAAAGTGCTGGGCCAGGACCCCCTCATTCCGCCTGCCCTCCTCATCTCTGAAGTCCCCATGCCCGATGAGGCCCTCCAGACTGTCGTCAAGGGGAGACGCGATGCCGCGGATGTCATCATGGGCCGCAACAACCGCCTCCTGGTCATTGTTGGTCCCTGTTCGATCCACGACCCGGCCACGGCCATCGAGTACGCGAACCGGTTGAAGGCGCTCTCGGACAAGCTCTCGGAGGACCTCGTCGTTGTGATGCGCGCCTACCTCGAGAAGCCGCGGACGACGGTCGGCTGGAAGGGTCTGATCAACGACCCCGATATCGACGAGACCTTCAAGATCAACAAGGGTCTCCGCGTCTCGCGGCAGCTCTTCCGCGACCTGACCTCGACGGGCATGCCCATTGCCTCGGAGATGCTCGACACCATTTCCCCCCAGTTCCTTGCCGACTTCATCTCGGTCGGTGCCATTGGTGCCCGCACCACGGAGAGCCAGCTTCACCGTGAGCTCGCGTCCGGCCTGTCCTTCCCGGTGGGCTTCAAGAACGGGACGGACGGTAACCTGGGCGTCGCCATTGACGCCATTGGCTCGGCCGCCGCCAAGCACCACTTTATGGGCGTCACGAAGCAGGGCCTGGCCGCCATTACCCGGACAAAGGGCAATGAGCACGGCTTCGTCATCCTGCGTGGCGGCACCAAGGGCCCCAACTACGACAAGGAGAACATCCAGGCTGCCAAGGAGACGCTCGTCAAGAAGGGCCAAAAGCTGGCGATCATGGTTGACTGCTCGCACGGTAAGCTTCGCGGTTCTTGAGGACGGTACTTGCAGAAGGCTAACTCACTTGACCAGGCAACTCGAACAAGGACCACCGTAACCAACCCAAGGTCGCCAAGGTTGTCGCCGACCAGCTCCGCGAGGGCGAGACGGCCATCATCGGCGTCATGATCGAGTCCAACATCAACGAGGGCAACCAGAAGGTGCCGGCCGAGGGCCCCTCGGCGCTGAAGAAGGGCGTCAGCATCACGGACGCCTGCATCAACTGGGAGTCGACGGTCGAGGTCCTCGAGGACCTCGCGGCCGCCGTCCGGGAGCGCAGGGCGCGGACTGCGGGCGCCCCCGGTGGCGAGGCCAAGACAACGGTCCTCGAGGAGGATTAGGCATAGAATTCCCCCTGGCGTTACAAAAAATGACTTTGGAAGGTTCTCAAAAGTGTGTTTGGCGTGGATTTCAGATGAGATTGCAGTGTGTTTTTCTGTGCCTGGAGATTTTAGAGAGAAGATGGGTGGGCGCGACAAAAGCTGGCATCGTTGTTGTATCCTTTTTTAGCAGGTTTATCGCGCCATTCCTGGGGCTGCGCGGCGCAGAAGAGGGATGGATAATAGAGCAGCCCTTCCCTAACTGACGCGGCCATATGATGAAATCACCATGTATCCCAACGCAAGATGAAACCGCCCAACTTTGATACACATACATTCTCCATTCCAGAACGCCAAATAAAACACCCTCATCGCTTCCCGCTGGCTCAACCCATCAAAACAGCACACTCCTGAACCAGCGGCGGCTCCTAACCAGGTGCCCTCCCAACCTGCCCCGCTCCGCCATCATGCTCGTCCTCCAACGGGTTATACACCCCCCTCCCCTCGGTCGAACTCGTCCTCCTAAACCACCCGGGCCTTCCTCCACCGCCCTCCCCGCCGCCATTACCCCCGCCTAACCC
>FTEL01010010.1_pt1 | contig 12416 bp, 11 predicted proteins | sample 1658911 | NCBI WGS metagenome assembly FTEL01 (sample SAMEA3914869, study PRJEB12502) | metagenome | biome: forest; material: soil | place: USA | collected 2012-03-12 | depth 0.1 m
GCGGCGGCGGGCGAGCGCGCTGGACTCGTCCTCGAGGCGGTCGCGCTCCTCGACGGCGGCGTCCATCTTGGCGCGCATCTCGCGCACCTTGGCGTCGGCACGCTCGTCGACGTCGGCGAGCAGGCGGCGCATCGTCTCGGCCTCGCGCGTACGCTCACCTAGCATCTTGCGCGCCTCGGCGAGCTCCTCGTCCAGGCTCTCGCACTGCCCCTGGCTCTCCTTGAGCTGCACGCTCAGCTCAGCCGTCTGGTCGCGCATGCTGCCCAGCAGGCCCTGCGCGTTGCTGTACTGGCTGGTCTTGAGCTCCACCTCCTCGCGGAGTACGGTTTGTTCTTTGCGGAGGCGGCTGACTTCGTCTTCAAGCTCCCTGATGCGGGGACGCAGCTTGGCGGCTTCCTCTTGGATACGCTGAAGCTCGCGCGCGGCCTTCTCCTCCCGCGCGGACAGCTCGATCTTCTCGGCCTCGGAACGGCGGAGGTCGCGGCCAGCGATGCGCTTTTCGTCTTCGAGCCGCAGCCGGGCGTTGGTCTCCTGGGTGACCTTCTCGTGGAGCGACTTGATCTCGCCCTCGCGATCCGAGGCCAGGCGCTGCGCCCGCGTGAGCTCCGTCTTGATGTCCTTCTCCCGCTTCTCGAGGTTGCGCAGCTCCGTGTTCTTGGCGGCGAGCTCGTCCCGTGTGGCCTTGAGGGCCGTCGAGTCTTGCCTCAGGCTCTTGAGCTCGGGCTGAGCCTTCTGGAGAACGTCCCTTAGCTCAGTGAGGTCCTTGTAGCGGGTCTGAGCCAGCTGCTGTGCAGCGGCCAGATCGGAGTGCAGCGTCGCTGATTTCATCTTGAGGTTGTCAAACTCCTGTTTCAGGGACTCGTGCTCGCTCTGTAATTCGGCGTTGCCCTTGGTTGCTGATGCCGAGGACTCCACCTCCTTCTCGAGCTCCGAGATGCGCTCCTGCAACGCCTTCTTCTCGGCTTCCAGCTCCTTGATCCTCTGCTTCGCTTCGACATGGTCGTGGCCAATGGCCATCAGATTCTCCTGGAGGTTCTCGATCTCCTCGCGCAGGTCTTCCTCGGTCTTGCGCTGCTTCGACAGCCGCTCGATCCGCTGGTCCTTTTCGGCCAACTCTTCTTGGAGACGGGCCAGCTCTGCCTGGACTTCCTCGCTTGCTGGGCCGTCCAGTGGCGACAGAGGTGGTTGGTCGGTTGTCGACGCCTCGCTGGGAGTGGGCTCCAAAGCGGCAGCCGCTGCAGCGCCACCGCCCTTCTTCTTCTTCCTGTTCTTCTTCTTGCCACCACCAGGCGGGGGCGGTGCAAGGGAACTGTCCTGAGTTGTTGCCGGGCTGGCTGGAGGGGCCGGGGCTGGGGCCGGGGCCGGGGCCGGAGCCGACTTGATCTGCTTGGTGAGCTCACCGATCTTGGATTCGTCTTCGGCCTTGGCTTTCTTGAGCGTCTCAATCTCGGAAGTGAGGGTTTTGATCTTTTGATCGAGGGAAGACTTGGTCTGGCCAGCTTTCTCCAACTGGGTTTCTAGCTCCTTATTCCGGGAGGTGGACGTGGTGAGCTGAGATACCTTGTCCTTGACGGCGTCGGCCGCGTCGGTCTTAGCCTTTTCGACTTGCGCCTCGAGGTCTTTGAGCTTCGATTGGGCCTTGTCCAAGCGCTCGGAGAGCATCGTGATCTCTGCGTTCCTAGCTTCGAGTTGTGTTTCGACCGATGCCTTGACCGCGACGGCGTCTCGGGTCTCGCTGAGCTCTCTGGTGGCATTCTCGAGGCTCTCGAGGAGGCCAGCGCTGTGCTCCTTTGCTAGGGACAGTTCGTCCTTGAGGTTGTTGACCTCGGCCTGGAGAGTTTCAACCTCTTCTGATTTCTTTTGGACCTCGGCCTGGAGTTGGGGGATCTCGTTGTCGTACGAGAAGAAGTCGTCTCCAGCTCCGCCCTTCGCTGGCTCTTCCTTGGGGGAGCCAGACTCCTTCCCTACAACCTCTGCCTCCTTTGTTGTCGCAGGCTCCGTGCCATTTGCCCCCGCGGCGGCCGTGGCCTCGGATTGGGCAGTCTTGAGAGCAGAAACCTCGTCCTTCAGTGTTACCAACTGCTTCTCGGCCTCGTCGGCTTTCTTCTTGTAGGTGTCCTTCTCGGTCGTAACGCGCTTGAGCTCTTCCATGACCATGTCTCCTTTGAGCGTGATCTGGTTCAGGTACTCGACGAGGCTTTCGGGATCCTTGATGGATGTGAGGGGTGTGTTTTCCCGGAGAGCCTTCTCGAACGGTTCGATGGACGTCGCGCGGCTGTGTGCGATACGGTAGGAGCGTAGCAGTTCTGGATATGTCTTTTCGAGTTTCTCGAGCTTTCGCAGCCGAGCTCGTACTTCTGGCGGCAGCTCGGAGGTGGCGGGAGCAGCGATGGGGGCAAGGTTGGCGGGTTGTTCGGCGACGCCCGTCTTCTCGGTGTCCCCATTCTCGGCGACGGCTTTTATGTCAGCGGCGCTGTTGATGGACGCGTTGGCGGCAGCCTGTGTCGTGTCCTTCCCGGGATCTGCCAGCGACGGCGTGGCTACCCTCGACGGGGCAGCTGAATCGTCCATGTCGTCGATGACAAAAGCGGCCTCGAACACCGCGGGATCCGGGTTGGGGGCTCCGTCGCCATTCGCTGTGAGGTCTTCGCTCGGCCTCTTGGTCGGGCGGGGGCGCCGGGCGGGGGACTGGGTTCCTGCGGTGCTCGTGGACCGTGACCGTCGGGGTGCGGTGGTTCCTGGCGGCGGGGGCTGCGGAACTGTTCTCTGTCTCGCTTGTTCCTCGGCGATGGTGCGATCAATGGCGCCCTTGATCCGCTGTCCCGGGCAATGTGTCAGTTTGCGACGACAGGGCCGGGGATGGGAGAAGGACTACGCGAGGGTGTGCACGTAGATACATACCTGGAACATGGTTGCGGGTCATCCACGATGTCGGCACCAACCTCGGGGACGAATGAACAAGAATGTTCCGCGCCGAGTCGGTTGCGTCCAGAGCCTGTAATTAATCTGCTGACGCTGATGTTGGTTACTGTTTGCAGGTTGGTCGCTTCGGTCAACCGACAGGCACAAGGCGAGTGTTGCAGGTTATGATGCTCTCGGCAAGCATGCCTTGTTTAGGCCACTTCGGATTCTCAGATGACACTTTGTTGTTTCGGCTTTTGCGACGACGACGACGAGGCTTGTCTGTCTCGCCGCATCCTTGCAACGCCAAGATGTTCATTCAGGTGAGGCTGTGTCGCCGCGAGCCACTGGGAGCCGCTGTGATTTGACCGGGTTCCTCGCCCGGCTGGTGCCGCCGGCAGCAGAAGCCAGGGGACGCTGGAGGCTCCGATTGAACGATATTTGCTCTACACAGTATGAGCCCTGGGTTCTGGTGGACCCATCGTTGTAAGCGACAATGAGGTCACCGTGCACTTCCAGCCGCGCCTCCCTGTCTGTCCTCTTTCATCACCGCTTGCGGTTTGGAGGCGGGAGACACCCAACGACCAAAACTCTCCCCGCCATCCAACAGCTTGCGCCGGCCAGCCGTTTTTGGCAAGGCAACGACTATTTTTCTTCCTGACCCTCATTGCCTTTTCACGGCCACCCCCCTTTTTCTCTCTTTTTTTCTTCCCTTTTTTTTTTGACGAAGATGGTTTCGTTTTGGCCGTGGGGGGTAAGTTTGTCCTCGAGCTGGAGGAGGAGGGAGACGGGGCCGCCGGCATGACAGGACGGCGCAGAGCTAACGCATGGCCTCTCTCATCCACAGAAGGGAGACTCTTCCCCCGCGTCGTTCGAAAAGGCCCTCTCCGCCCTCTCGACCAAGATCACGGCCACCCAGACACGGCTCGAGCAGAACCGGGTGAAATCACGACGGGTCAAGGTGCTTTGCACGCTCTATCTCGGCTTCGCATACCTGGTCTATGGTATTGTGCTCATCTTGGTGGTGGGTTGGAGGAACATGGGCCCCTTGGAATGGACGGGCCTGGCGGGCGGGCCAGTCGTCATCACCCTCGTCCGCGCCGTCACCGCCGCCTTCTTCGACTACCGCATCGAGAGGCTGAGCGCCCGCCTCAAGGAATACCAGACGGAGCGCGCAAAGACCATTCAAAAGCTCAAGGAGGCGACCAAGTACGACTCTACTCTGGAGTTGCTGGAAAAGTACGGCGGCGCGGATAACAAGCAGAAGAAAGGGAAGACGGCCGCCGAGGAGCATGAGGGCGCCGGCCAAGAGGCGGAGGGGCGGCCGAAACCGAAACACCCCGGATTGCCGTCTCGCACAAACATGCCGCCACCGCCGACGGCAAACATTCAGCGACCGGCCGTCTCCCGTCCCGAGACCCCGAAATCCAGACCGCAGAGCAGGTTCGGCACACCGGCCCAACAGCCCGCAACCCAGCCCGACGATCTGTCTGCCGAGTTTGCCCCGAACGCCTTTGACGGGAAGCCCCCCCCGGCGTTCCTACAATATCCGCCAGCAGCGATGGCCCCCCCGGCCGAGTCGCACTGGTACGATCGCATCCTGGACACCTTGCTAGGGGAGGATGAGACGGCCGCCAAAAACAGAATCGTCTTGATCTGCTCCCGCTGCCATCTCGTCAACGGGCAAGCACCGCCAGGCACCAAGTCGCTATCTGATCTTGGCATGTGGAAGTGCATGGCCTGCGGCGCGTCCAACGGCGAGTTGGACGAGGGAAAGCGGATCGTGCGGGAGGTGCTGGGAAGCCGTACTCCCGACATCAAAGTCGACTCGGCCGACGACAACGCGAGTAGAAGCTCGAGCGATCTTGTCGAGGTTGAGAAGGACGTGTCCGAGGTCGAGACCGAGGGAAAAGGGTCAGCAGCTGAAGGGCCCAGGAAACGGAAAGGAAAGGGGAACAATTAGCCCCGTCTCTCCCCACACGCACATTTCTTGTTGTTCTTTATTTCCGTCACAGTCTTTGTCCAGAACCTTGAACAGGTCGGTTGTTTTTCTTTGTTCTATTTCATTATACCCATTGGACAGTTCTTGTTGAGGAAATTTACAATCTCCTTCTGCCCTCTCCCACATCTTCCCACAAAGCAGCTGTGCAGAATCAAAGGGCAATACGATTCGAGATCCAGTCCGCTGTCTTATTTAAACCCACCACGTCGCAATCGGGCTCGAATAGTGTAACTACGAAACAGACCCTGAACAGGTAAGAGGCCATTGACCGACAACCACTCAACAACATCAGAATTCAGAACGCGCGATGGACCACCCACCCCTCCCCGAGTGGGTCAACTTGGACTTACACATCTGGTGCTCCCAGTGTCGTGTCGATTCCAACTGCACCTTTAGGTGCCTGGCATCCCACATTGCTCAGTTTGGGTGCCACAATGAGGAGTGCCTGCTGCACACAGAGAGTGTCCATGCGGACCCGAGCGACGGGGTCCTACATCCGTGGTTGAACGCACCGCACCAGGATTTTTCTTTTTCGCCTGTACCGGTGCCGTTTGGGACCCGGGTTCCGGCGACGGGAGGTCAAGACGAGAAACCACGGCGTGCTGACGTCAAACCAGAGTCGGATCGTGCTCGGGGCCAAACCAAGACCTCGAAGCGTGCTGACGCCGGCGTCAAACCGGACAAGAGTCGGCGCACTGGCGTCAACCCAGACGCAGATCATGCCCGGGGCCAAGAGAAGACCCGGAAGTATGCCGACGTAAAGCCAAAGTCGGACCGCGGCAAGGACCGAGACAAGCACACGCACAAGCACAAGCAGCATGCTAACTCTAAAGCAGAGCCGGACCGTGGTCGAGCCCCTGTCAGGGACCAAGACAAGAAACAGCGCCGTGCTGAGGCTAGACCCCTGCCGGGCTATGCTCGGGCGCAAGACAGGACGACTCGGCAGCGGGCTGACGTCGAGCCACAGCCAGATTATGTTCGGGGCCAAGACAAGAAGACTCGGAAGTGTGCTGACCCTAAACCAGACTTGGACCGTGACCGCAAGAAGCGCCAGGATCCCAAACCGAGTCGGCATGATGACGCTCCACGCCCTCGTGGGAGAAGCCAAGATCGAGAACGGAGTCGGCATCGCGATGGCCGTGATGGCCGTGGGAGAAGCCGCCCTGCTTTTCGCCCCAAATACGACCCCTACTACGACCCCGTCTACGACGATATTATCATGGCTGACCCCAGCCACCGACGTGGGAGAAGCACCCCTCCCCCTCGCACCAAGCATGACCGTGTTGACGACGACCACCCTAGGGGTCGTCATGACGGCAAGCGCGAGAAAAGCCGCGCTCCCAAGACAAAGCACAGGGACCCATCACCCCGGGCCGATCAGAACCCGTTTGCTGACCCCCACCCCAGGGGTGCCAGAGACCACACGATGCCGCAGCCCGAGGGCGATGACTTAGAGAGCCCTTTTAATGATGACTTCTTCCGGCGCGCCCGCGACCGCATGAAGCCACAGTTCCCCCCGGCGGACCTCGGCGGCAATCCCTTTGCTGACCCCTTCTTCCAGCGCAGCCGCACCAGGGCCAGGACCGGCGGCCATCACGCCAGACCCGACCCCCTTGGCGTGGACTCGTACCTCGCCGGGACGTTTGCCGACCTCAAGGTGATGGCGGAGGGAATTGCCCAGAGGTTCGGGAAGCGGCATACTTCCCGGAGCCGGCGGGGCTGGGCCAATGCAGGAGACGGGACGGGATACGGATACGCAGACGTTGGGATGGGCGGTCTGGATGACGGCTTTGATGGCGGCGGGGGCTATTGACGGCTATCTGCCGCGGCTGCGCCGTGATAGGTCCGAGCCACAAAGGTGAGGCGAGAGATTGAGCGAGTTTGGTTGGGCTGGGAGAGACTGGGCGTTTGGCGGCGAGGTGTGTGTTGGCTCTCCTCGGGCCGCAACAGCCCGAGCGAGTGGTTGGGCCGCAGGTGAGTGTGAAGGTATGCATGGTACGGTAGGTCAGTCAGTTTGTAGACAATTCATTGTTTCTCTCAATACAAAAGTAGATGCCATGTGTGTGATGTTATCTTGTGCCATCGTGTTGCAAAGCCGTAGAGCTGGTCCACGTTGTTGAACAGTGAACAGGTGTTGAGAAGTGACTTGCCGAGTATATGAGGGTGCGGTTTTCCGTCCGCCCGGGGCCAAAAAAGAAGGAAAGCAAAAAGGCGTAAAAAAAGTAAAAAGTGCTTCGCTGTGCGGAGTGCTGGCCTATGAAGAAAGGAGCTATCCTGCCGCTGCCCGAGGTGTTTCGGCTCACCACGTGGACCGACCGTGTTGCCCCGGGACAGCAAGATGAGAACTGAGCAGGCAGCAACGCCCAATGCAGCAGCAAACGGAGCCCAGAAATTAACAAATCACATGTCCCCAGATGTGCTCTTTGCCCTCGACAAGCAAGTTTTGTTTGTTCTACCCAAATTGCCCAGCCAAGTGTGCCACGCAGCGTGCCTCGATTCTCGAGTCCATCCGAGCGAGGCCACACACACACACTTGCTGCACTTTCCACCCCCCCCCTTTTCCAACATTTTGCTGCCGGTTGCCGTTTGGGCTGACCCTCCCACCTCCTGGAATACCGTAATTACTATTTCTTCCCTGCTTTGCCCCGTGGCTCTGGTCCTCTCCGTTCTGCTCTCTCTCTTGCTCTCTCTCTTTCTCTCTCGTCTTGTCACACACACCCACAACCTTCTTCTCCTCCCCAATGTTTGAGACTCTTTTCCTCATCCCCCAAGGCGTCGCAGCTGCGCTGCAAGCAAAGATCAGACAACATGGACATCCCCGACGACCCGAGCACCACCACGGCTACCACCGACTTCGAGTCGGGTAGTGAAGGTTTCGACTACGTCTACGAGGGACAGAGGGTCGTTGAGAGAAAACCTACCAAGGAGAGCAGCCCCAAAAGAAGGAGGTCTCCCAAGGCCAAACCTCGCAGCCGTGTCCGGTGCATGTGCGGAGCAGCTCGCATCGGGGACGATTTCGAGATCACCGTTTTCGAGGCCACAGACACCGAAGAGGAACGCCACCGGTCGCGCCCGAGAAAGTCCCGCCCATCTGGACCTGGCGATGCATTTGGATGCGATGACCGAGGGCATCGCAGGACCGACAAGAGGAAGACGGCCGACCACAGGACCCGTCGCACCCAGACCGCCTACGTCGAGGAGTACCCTGAAAGCACTCCACGGCCGGCAATTCTCTTGAGAGAGCACAAACTTCTGCGAAGGTCCTCTACGTCAGACGCGAGGCGTCTGCGCGATTCAGAGGATCACTCGTTGTCGAGCTCGAGAGGGAGGTCTCCGACAGGTAAGCGCCTGCCACCGCGGCCCGCCCGCCTGTCTTCCAAGGAGTCGCCCAAGCACCGAAAACACCACAGGCGTCTTGATGTTCAAGAGACACATGAAGGTAAGTGGAAGTCTGATTCAAACTTGTTCTGGGTTGATGTTTGTGACACATCTAACGCCGACTCAGACATAATTTCGGATTCTGATCCTTCGGGAGACTCCCACTCTGATTCAGGCGAGCCGGGACCTGTCACACGTCGTCCACGCCGCCAACATGGTCCGGAGTTGGCTTCAACGGCTACCCGGAGTTCGGCATGGGATGACCATCCGCAGCCGGCGGCCTACTCTTCGTCGTGGCCGATGCAAGTCGGAGCCAATCTACAGAAACGGCAGCCCAAACGTCACGACCACGAGTACGACAGCGAGGATGAAAGTGAGAAGCACCTCTTTACCAAGCGCAACGACTACAAGGAGAGCTACCGTCAAAGGCAAAGCCGTGTTTCCGCTTTGCGTGAGCAAGAGCACCAAGCCCCACGACACCAAGAGACCCGATCTCCCCACCGCGACCGCCAGCGCATTCCGTCCCCTCGGACTCGCCAAAGGACCATCGCCAGTCATCCCAACACGGCTGAAATGAACCATGGCTACCGCTCTGTTGCCACCTCGCTCTGTGAGGTTTGGCAAGGCGAGGCCGAGGATTGGGAATCCCCCTACGCCTCGGCCAGCGACGGCGACTATGAGTCGGACGCCGAACAGCCCATTGGGCTTCTTCGGATGGAGGACTTTCCCCCTCGCAGGTCATCGCCTCGCCTCCTTCCGCCACGCGGGGAGAGAAGCGACTTTAGCTTCCAGGCAACAAAGTATCCCCCTTCTCCTGACTTTCACGGCCCTTCCACATACAACCTGGAGGACCCCGCGCCTCATTTCCTCTCCTCCATCTACGACCACAACCAAACTTGGCCCGCCCCAACACGGAACGGGCTCTTCCTCCTTGACGGCCCACCGCTTCTTCTGACCATGGAGCCAAGCGCAATGACGGACAAGGAGGATGTCGTGCCCAGCATGCGACCTCCCTCTCGAGCATCTCACTGGCCACGGTCACGAGGCGGTCCCACAAGAGGACAGGCCCGCTGCCCCCTGCCGCCGCGGTCCCGCGCCGTCTCGCCCATCTTCTCGGCAAGGAAGACACGAGAGTTCCTCTCACCCAAGCCGACGAGGGCCGCGCGGTTTGATTTCGGCGCGTGGGGGTGTGATACGGGCTCGAGGAGCTCGCTGGGGCTGGGGATGTTGTGATGACGGTTTCTGTCTAGTTGCTGGCGCTAAGGGGTCCGGCGTCTGGCGTCCGGCGTTTTTTACATGGGATTGGCGTTTGGCAGAGGAAAAGCATGGCGGCTCACGCTGCCGACTCGAGCGAGGCGTTGGGGCGTTGGGGCGTTTTCGGAGGATGCCATCTCATCCTCGACTAACATAATTACCGATGATTCATTTTTGATTTTTGGGTTTGACTTACGGGAAGAGGCTTTTCTCGGCATTTCACGGCAGGGTGGCGGCCTCGGACAGTGTCTTGTTGGGAATGGTTGCATGAGCCATGTTTACGAGAATGGTTGAATGAGAGCGGTTGATGAGAATGGTTGCATGAAGGGTTGCATTAGACCGGCTGCATTAGAACGGCGTTTGGTTGGATAGATTAGCAGCATTATTTTCAAGGTTGATTCCTGAGACTGGAAGGTTGAGCATTTCAAGCTATGTACCTCGTAATCTGGGAGGCTCTTTTTTGTCTTCCGGGCTTGCCAAACTCCCCCAGGTTCGTTAACTTGGATTACTGACAACCTATCCTTCTTCATAGATGTGCCACTTCCTCAACCCCGGCATCGTGCCATACTGTAAGGAAACAGAAACAAAAGGCTGTGGGAGCCTAGAAATCTATGTATATCAGACAAGCTCTCTCACCCCCTCTCGCAAACTGTTCTGCAGCCTTCGATCAAGTCTGTCAACCTCTCTCATTCTTCGCTCCTGTGACCTCGTTTAACAGAAAAAACCCCGGTCTCGATTTAGTTTTCGAGAAAAGTGTCCAGTTGCGCTTGGAGCTTAGAAACCCATTGAGACGAGCCTCAGGCGTGAGATCTCATCGCAATTTGTAAACCGAGGTTATGCTGAGTCCCAGATACATTTCTAGGTTGTGTATGTACAGCACCTCCTACATTCCACTTCTCTAACCTAGAACTATTTCTGCCACCTTAATGACGACAATGGCAATTATAATGGCAAACAGTATTGGCAACGAGAATGGCAGCGAGAATAGAAACGATAATGACTACAGTAATGATAACCGTAACGACAGTGGACGGCAATGACAAAGTAATCGGAACGAAAACAACGCCAACAATGATGACGGCGGTAGTGACAGCGATAATGACAGCGATAATGGCAAAGAGAATGATGAACAGAGCCATTGACCACAATAATTACAATGACCCCCAAAAACTCCCAGAACTCCCAGAACTCCACCAACAGACAAACAACAAAAACTCACCCCCAGAGCCATGTGCTTTGGCGGTCATTGCCGTACTAGGCATCAGCGGGACGAGGGGTAGTAACCTCGACTGGGTCCCTCCGCACCGTAATAATTGCCGTACCTGGGCGCGGAGCTGATGGCGCGGTACCTGTAGGAAGGATCCGTATTGCTGGGGTGTTCGGCCGCCGGTAAACTGATCTCGGCGTCTCTAAACGCAGACTGCTCACGAAGAAGGGTTGTCTCACAGCGCCCCGCCCTTTTCAGTTTGCGGCGTGTGGCACCGCCCTCTTCATCGTCGACGGCAATAGGGAAGGAAAATCCTGAGAAGTTGGGTTGATAGGTGTCAATCAAGGTTCCCGTGCAGAGAGGAGACTCTGGGGTGGAGAATGAGGAGCAACATCACCTACTTTCTTCAAGAAAATCCCGAATATACGGTATCGATACCTGGTAACCGAGGGCGACTTCATGGCTCCCTGACGCGAACAGGTACGGCACGCCCGATTGGCGAAGGTCGAGAGGATGATCAAGTTCGGACCAACACTCAACGAAGCCCCCGAGGAGCTGGCTCTCCCAGTGCCTCCCCGCCTCCCCCGTCCCGTCGGTGGTCTGGTCGTATGGTGCTGCATTGACCCCCGGCGGGGTGTGAGGCTCGATGGTGCCGGTGAGAAAGCCAGTCAAAAAATGGACTATCTCGTGCGCGACGCTGATGACCATCTGGAACTTGAACAGGTCGTAGACGTCTACAGCAGTTCTTCTGTTGGCGGAACGTAGCTGGGTCGATCGTTGGCTGAGCGTATTTACCATGTTGTCGATGATGCCCGTGCTGACGTCGGGGATGCCCGCGTCGCTTGCGACGTAATGTGCCATGTCGTCTCCCCAGTGGAGCTTGCCGGCCGCAGCCTCACCCTTCGTCACACAGATGACGACGGGAGGAAAGCCTTGCCTCATGCTCCGGAGGAATTTCTCGATCCAATAATCCATCTTTTTACGGGAGTCCTTCGTGCCGTCAACGGGGTCCGGGTAGATGTGGTGCGGACGGCGACGACGTGTGCCGGGCGCGGCGTCGCGTTCTCGAATGATGGACCTAGCAACGTTGGCCAGACTGTCCCTGCCTTTCGCCGTTTCGAGCAGAGAGAGGGCCAGATGGACAATTGCCTCGACGATTCTGTATCTTGTTGAGCTCGGGGACAACTCATCCTCCTCAACGTAGAGGCCGGCGTAGACCCTGAAGTTCCCGATGGGGGGCACGATGGGGGGCATTTTGGTGAGGCAGAGCGGGGAGAGCTGGAACGGGTGAACCTAAAGCGAAGGAATGATGTACACAAACAGCTGCTGTGTGCAAGGTATTGATGTGCCTTGGTCAACAAGATATACAAGTGGTCGAAGCTTGGAGTGACGGTTTGGGAACCCGAAAGGTCAAGGGGATGATAACATGGCAGTCCTCCACATCCCATCGGATTACTCTGTGTTCTTAACTGATCCCGTCGCCATTAGATGCTGCCAGCTCGCCCCTTGGTCTTTTCTTGAAACCCTTGGTTTTGCGTTGACTCCTTTGGCGCCCGCCTACCGCCCGTCGCCTGTTGCGGCTTCTCCAGCAGCAGGGTCTGACATGGCCCATGGACTCATGGTTCTCATGGACGATGGTTATTTTGGGTCCCGACTCCCGACGCGGTTGTTGCA
>FTEL01007762.1_pt1 | contig 12405 bp, 15 predicted proteins | sample 1658911 | NCBI WGS metagenome assembly FTEL01 (sample SAMEA3914869, study PRJEB12502) | metagenome | biome: forest; material: soil | place: USA | collected 2012-03-12 | depth 0.1 m
AGCCAAATCTCGGAGGCGACGTTCCTTTCTATCCACGAACGGAAGAGCGCGGCTCTGCCTGCGGGGCAAAGGGCGAGGACAGGGGTGGGTTCCTGGACGGGCCATGCCGAGTCTGGGCGGAAGAGACGCGCCATGTTCCGTAACTTCGTTGCATTGTCGGGCTTGTCCAGCCCGCCCGGGACGCTGGCTGGAGCTGCCGAAATCTTGACAAAATGCCCGCAGTCATGCGCTCGCCGGCCGCCAGCGTCCGGGCGCCAAAAGGAGACCTGCAAGCCAGGCGCTGGCATCGGTCACGACAGCACGGCGCCACCGCACGGCTTCCCCGTTTCCCCGCAGCCTACATAGTATGGAAGTGCCTGCGAACCTTCCAGCCCCGGAGCCGTTTTGGGCAGCTCCGTCGGTCCCGCCGATCGCGCACGATCGCGTCTTTGCTCAACCGCGTCCCTCGTCGTCATCCGAGTCGAAGACCGGCGCGAGTCTCCCCTCCAGGACCCCATCCACCCCGGCTTTGAGCGCCGCGCAAAACGTGCTGCCGTGAAACATGATGCCAAGTTCTTGGCTGGTGAACCAACTTGCTCGGTCGAGATTCCCAGATCCGAGAACGGCGTATTCGCCATCCACCAGCGTCAGCTTCAAGTGCGAATGCAGCGGCTCCTCCCCCTGAGACGATGTCGTGATTAGCGGCCGTCTCTCGCGGCCGCTAGGCCCGGCTCGCGACTTCGGATGGAAGTATGAGATCTGGAGACGGCCCCGTCGTCGGCGCCCCATTTCCACGTCGTCCCTGTTCAGACGACGGAAGCGCCTGATCAACGACCGGATGGACCAGGACGTGGTGGTGCCGGCTGTGACAAGCTGCTCGAGGATCATCATGTTGCGGTTTGTCACGACAGTCACGTCGACACCCCTCGCAAGCGCGGCCGCCAGGGCCACAATTACGGGCTCGCAGGTGATGTTGGGAGTCTGGATGTAGATGGACCTCTGCGCCTGCTCAAAGAGTTGGAGCAACGCGACGTTGAGCGGGGTACTCGGTGGCGTGGGGCACTTCTGCCACGGGAACGGACGAAATCGTGGGTTGCGGTGGTAGGACGAAGGAAGGACGAGCGTCGGCAGTGTCCCGTGAAGAGCCGCGCGGTGGTGGGCAGTGCTTGAGACCAGGGCGAGGCCAACCCGCCGAGCCTCGAAGCCAACCCCATCGCCAGCGCCATGGTCGAGGAGAGGCTGCCCGAAGTCGATTGTTGGCTCCCAGGTACGCGAGTAGAAATCCAGCAGCGGCCGAACGACATCCCCCACGAGCTCGACGCAGCCCTCAAGCCAAGGTTCCCAGCTGACGTTGCAACTCGGCACGAGTGCCCGGTGCCTGTCGATTATGACGAATTTGGGATGCATCACGCTGAACGGCAGGAAGAACAGACTCTTGACGTGGAGTTCAATCCCTCCGGCTTCGAGCACGGAGGCGTCGGGCAGGCCCAGCTTGTTTGGCCAGGACGAGGGCGGGTAAACGTAGCCACTGCGGGACTGAGGGTGGAAGAGCTTCTGGAGCAACGACCGCGACGAGAGGCATATGCGGACCCTCAGCTCCGGAATGGCGGTTGTTCCTCTCGCGAGTCCATCCTGGATAAGGGCGCGACGGTGTGCTGCAAGCTTGGTGAGGGCATCGCAGAGAGCGGTCAGGGTCTTGGACGGGGCCCAGAAGCAGGTAACCAAGATGACTTCGTGCCGGGCCAACGTGATGGCCGGGATGAGACAGTCGGTAAAGATAGAGGCCCCGGTCCCGAGGTGGAAGTACTCGGGCCGGCTGTTGGTCACGAGAAGCTCCCGTTCCGACGCGTCACGGAGATCATAGCTTTGAAAGTCGCATGAGTCGCGATTGGAGAAGGACGATGTCGCCTCCAGCCGCCTGAGAAACTCATGGGCAAAGCTCGGCTGAGAATCCACAGCCATTGTGGGACGTTTTATGTTATGGCAGAGTTTCTGTATAAGGGGTAGTGGGTTGAGTTGACAGTGGAAATTAGCAAATGGAATGGGTTCTGGCTGATGGGAGATTTCCAAGGCAGTTCTAGAACCCTAACCCTGCCCATCATAGTTGGTGAGAGCCTGAGAGAGGAGAGAAGCCGTGTGTCTGGCTGGCCGATGCCACGGGCGTGTTTTTCCTGTGTAAGTCGGCCCGCATTAACTCAAAACGTGACTTGGAATTCCGGGTGTCTGACTGGCCAATGATCTTTTTCCGTGCAAGTTGTCCCTTCCCTTTGACACAGGTGCTAGCCAGGTGCTACCCTCTGAAGGTGTCGGGCCAGGTCTGGCCGACGCACTCGCCGCCAGCGCCAGCACGCACCCTCCTCTCCCGGTTCCTGCTTTCAAGGCCCCTTTTCTCTTTTCTTTTCTCTTTTCTTTTCTCTTTTCTTTTCTCTTTCCTTTTATATTCTCTTTTCTCTTTTCTCTTCTCACTTCTCTTTCCTTTTATATTCTCTTTTCTCTTCTTTTCTTTTCTCTTTCCTTTTCTTTTTTCTTTCCCTTTCTTTTCTCTTTCCCTTTCTTTTCTCTTTCCCTTTCTTTTCTCTTTTCTTTCCTCACCCTCCTCCTTATTTCTATCTTCTCTTCCTTAACGTTATTCTTACAAAATATATAAAGGTTTTATCTAGATGAAAACGAAAAACAGAAGGCTAACAGTAGTGCTTGTCTTGTCTGTCGGCTGTGTTCTGTAGAACGTGGCTATGGCATAAATTTCATAGGTAGTGCTCTAGCCTCTCTCTCGACGCTTCGACCTTGCGACAGGCGCCTTGTCTCCAGATTCGCGGTGGTGGCTCTCTGCGGCTGACTCGATTCAGATTAGCGGTTAGCGGCTGAACGACAAGGGGCTCGACGAAACATACCCCTGGGGCCCCGGCTCTCTCATTCGTCGAGCAGGACGAGGTTCCGCATTAAATATCTCGTGGCGGGTGCCTTGGCTTCCCGACAAACTCGAGCCCAAAACCCTGTGCGGGGTGACGGGACCTGAATGAAGGACTTCATCTGATTTCACAACCGCGTTAGCTAAGCCGACATCAGACGCATCCTCCGAGGGACTCAGCAATTATGGCACAACACGGGGCTCCGCCATTTGGGACAGAAACGGCCGGACAGCCTGCAGCGGACCCGGCCCGACAGTATACCCCGTACCGGCCTCCCAGTGCATCCCCCAAGCTTCAGGACCAGCACCAGCATGCAGTTCAGCAGCCGGCGGCGGCACATGGCCCCCATTTACCCCAATATCATCATCAGCCACTGCCATTGCCACAGCCTGCGGGCAGCTTCGTGCCGGCCGTCACAGACTCGTCCGTCTCCGTTGGTGGCATGGCCCCAGCCCCGCTTCGGCTTCAGCGGAAGCCCGTTGGCAGTCTCGGAACGGCGACGGGGTATGAGCCGCTTCCGGCAGCACAAATACAACACGCTCAAACCCACCCGTTGCCTCACCCTCATTCTGGCTACCTCCCACCCCCATCACCGGCTCCGAGCTCTTATGCCAACATCTCTGGGGCCCACCAACCAGCGCTCCAACAGCCCACATACCACTCCTTTGCCTACGGCTCGGGCTTCCCAACGCCGCCCGTGGCTCAACAATGGCATGGAGTCCACAACCAGATGGCGCCAGTACAGCCGACGCCGCCTGCTGTCTACGAGATGGGTGTTCACCACCCCCTCGGTCCGCCGTCGCACAACACATCTGCCGGGAGTAATACCACGTTTCCGAAACCCGTGGAGCCGTTGCAGCCAGTCCAAACATTCATTGCTGAGCTGGAAGGATCAATGCCCCCAGAGTCTCTGAGCACCGACAACCAGGCTTCTTCTCCTCCCCAGGCTTCTGAGGCCGGGCCCGCGAAGGACGCCGACTCGAGGACGTCGGACGGTGCTGAGGCCTCGCAAACTCCAGAATCCGCCGGGGTGACAGCTTCGAACATTGTTGTTCCTCCTGGCCAAGATTCAAAGACCGGACCGGTGCCGGAGAGACTTGATGAAAGTACTCCGCCGCGAGCTTCTGTCGACAGCGAGGGGCTAATTCTTGTCGAGAAGCCGGGGCCCCCGGACCACGAAGGCCTCATCCCATTCTACGACACTCCACAATCAACAGGGGCTGGGGTCACCTCGTCGCCATCCGGCTACCCACACCAGCCAACACCGATACCCGGCACATATCCGGGTCTTGCAGGCTCTCCGCATACCCCGATGGCCGATCATAAGCAGCATCAGCAGGCACATCAGCAGGACCAGCCAGCCTTTGGGAGTCCGGCTGCTTTCCACCCGTCCGTGATCCCGAGTCCTGGGGGGACAATCCAACGGCCAATGTCAACGTCTCCATATCCGCACTCCGGCGCGAACCATTGGCCTGGAAACCCGATGTCGCCCGCTGCTCAGTCAACCTCGAACAGTCCACATTTGCAACAGGTCACACCGGCATCACCATACCACCGCCCGTATTCGGCCACATTCCCCATCGCTCAGTCACACTCTCCATCCCCTACGCTTCACGGGGCTCAGATGGCGACACCAACAGGACCGCCGGCCTCACCAAACACGCAGGGATCCTTTTTCCCCCCACAGCCGGCTCTCGCCCCTCAGACACCAGCGACGGCAACGTATGCACCGGCGGCCTTCCCGGCCAAGCCGCAGTTGTTTAGCACCCAGACCGCTCCGGCAGGTCTGTCCCATGCCGCTACGAATCCAGCCGCTCACCCATCAGCTATCCCAGCCACGCCCTCCATCACACCCCCCACTCACAGCTATCCGGTACCGCCCGGGCCACAAACGGTCAAGCCCGGCAGACACTCCGGGGCGAGCTCAAGCCTTGGCGGGTTTGCCAACTCCGTGTTTAGCAAAGACACGGTCAAGTGGAGCAAGAAGACGGCTAGTCGGCTTGGTGGCGCTATCAAAACCGCTGCGTCGACTGCCCATGCGGCTGCCGCGAACGCACAAGCCGCTGCTTCACAAGCTGCCGCGTTGCACAGACAAAACTCTATCGCAGCTGCTAAGCTGAAGCCAACCCCGAACGTCCTACCCACTGCCGACGGATCTGTTGCGGTGGCGGGAACCCCACCGCCGATGACTGCCGGGCAACCTCCGGCCTGGGCAGGTCCGTCAGGCCCGATCTCTATCCTGGTGTCTTACGGGCCGTCTGCGAACAATCCCGCCCAGCTCGGCACACTCCCGGGAGCGGTCGGAATAGCCCAGCCCCAACCTCAACCCCTTCAATCCTTTCAACTTCAGCAGCCCCCTCAACCTTATCAACCTCACCAATCCCCTCAACCCCTTCAACCTCATGAACCTCTTCAACCCCAACACCAACCTCTTCAACCCCTTCAACCTCATCAGCTTCCTCAAGTTCCCCAATTCCAGCAAACGCCACAACCTTATCAACTGCCTCAAACACCTCTGCCGCATCAGGCCCCGTCGCCGCATCAGGCCCCGTCGCCGCATCAGGCCCCGTCGCCGCATCAGGCCCCGTCACCGCATCAGGCCCCGTCACCGCATCAAATCCCTCAACCACACGAGGCCCCTCAACCTCACCAGGTCCCTCAACCTCATCAGGCCCCTCAACCCTCCGAGCCGTCCCAATCCCTCCAGCCGCAAACCGCAGCCCCTGGGAGTCCGCATGACGCTGTTGGAGAATCTCTCCCCAATGCGCAACAACCGCAACCTTCACCCCCTGGAGTTGACCCTGCGGTGGGAGCGCAAGCTGACATTCCACACCTTCAACAACCCGGTACAAGTACCCCTATCTCCCAAAACCCTGAAGGAAATATGGAGCAAGTCTCGCAGCCGCAACCGGGACCTCCTCCTCAAGGCCTGCCGGCCCCCCTCGGGCAGCACCCTCAGCCTGACTCTGCGAACCCTGGTTCTATTCCGGGCGGGCCTGTCTCGGGAAGTGGAACAGCTACACCGTCACAAGTTTTGCATCATCAATCACAGCCCAACGCTGCCTTCGATGGTCCGCAAGGGCCTGCAGTACAATCCACTCATCCTAATATGCAGTCTTTGACGTCGGCTCCCGGGACTGACCCATCCCCCAATCCAGCGACAACAGCAGGAGCCCCCGGCCAACCGGCATGGAGCGGACAGCCTCTTCAACAACATCAAACTGTCTCCGGTCAACCGGCATGGAGTGGGCAATCCCCTCAACAGCCCCAGCCAGTCCCTGGTCAACCGGCATGGGGCGGGCAGTCCTCTCAACAGCTCCAGCCAGTCCCTGGTCAACCGGCATGGGGTGGGCAACTCACTCAACAACTCCAGACAGCCCCTAATCAACCAGTATGGAGCGGGCAGCCCCCTCAACAACCCCAGACAGTCCCTGGCCAAACTGCATGGAACGGGCAGCCCCCTCAACAACACCAAGCGATCCCCGGGCAATCGCCATGGGGCGGGCAGCCTTCCCAGCAACACCAACACCAACCCGTCTTCAGTCAGCCGGCATGGGGCGGGCAACCTCCTCAACAATCACAGCCAGTTTCCGGTCGACCGGGATGGGCAGAGCAACCCCCTCAACAATCCCAACCGCTACTCAATACAGTTGGCCAGCAACATCCCTGGAACTCGACTATTGCTGCGCTTCCGGGGCCGATGTCCATGGGCTCAGGTGCAGGTCCGGGAGCACTCGGGCAGCCTCAACAACAACAATGGGGTGTTGAACAAGGTCAAACTTGGGGCGCACAAACTTTAGCCGCCCCAATCTTTGCGCCAGGACAAACTGTCCACCCCCAGCAAACAGGAGTAGCACTTCAGCACGGAAACGGGATTCAGCCAACCCAACACGCAGTGCCCCAGCTGTTCCCGCAGGTGGCCGGCCAGCAAGCTCAGCACTGGACACCTCCCATGCCCAATTCCTCGGTTCAACCCGGCACGCCACCTGGTCCAACTTCCGGCCAACCACCAGGAGGCTGGCAGCAACCTCCTGCTCACTGGAATATCCCAGTCCAACAGCAATCCTGGGGCTCGGGAGGGCCTCCCGTACAGGGTGTTCCTCCATTCCCCCCAGCAGCAGGGCAGCAACAGCCCGTTGCAGCTTGGAACACCGCAGTCCCGCAAGTCCAGCCGTGGACGAACCTCCCAAGGAGTAACTCGACTGTCCCAACAACTGCCCAGTTCGGCGTACCAGGTCAGCCTCCAGCCCCTTCTTTTTACGCTGCGCCATATTCTCCTCCGAACGCGTTACCCCAAAGCTATAGCGCGCCACTTCCGCAACCTCAGTGGCAAGGGCAGCCACCGTATGCTCAGGAAGCCGCTTTCCAGTCCCAGATGCCCCCGGCCGCGCAGGTCGCCATGCAGAAGTCTCTCGACGGGATGGGCGTTGATCACCCCCAAGCGGCCAACGACAGCCTGAGAGGGGCCGAGGCACAGCAGCCAACCGAGAGAGCTGCAAACGGCACATCTTCCACGAGGTCAATAACTTCTGCTGTCTCTCCCGTGGGTGGTATACCCGCACCAGTCGCGAGTAGTGGGCCGGCCATCGGCGGCGAATCTGATCTTGGGGTTGTTCTTGCCACTGCCACTGCCGCTAGTCCCGACGTCCAAGCTGCGGATGGCCACGGAACGATCGAGAGAAACGAGCCAACTGGAACTCAAATTGAGAACGGCGACTTGAAGGTTACTGGGCAGAAAGAAGACAATGGCAGCCATCAAAAGGAAGACCTGAAACCAGACAGGGGCACACTGTCTGGCGAGAAACCCGAGGGGGTTGAAAGTCCTCAGCAGGCTATCGAGGAGAAGGCTTCTGCTACACCGGCGCCCTGAATACGGTATCTAACAACAACCGAGTCCAAGTTGCGTCGTTAGCGGCTAGGATTTGACGACGGGGGGCGCCGGAGACACATAGCCCACGTGCTATTCTCTTTATTTATTTATTGGAGTCAGAACATCGCAACATTTGTCAAGTATTGCATAGCGCATCCCTTTGAGTTTTAGGCTATTCATGGCGTGCATTTTGAGATCGAGAATGGTTGGACATGACCAGTTCCTGGCTGGTAACCTACCAGTGTCGCAGCACATAAAACAGGTGCTAATGCTGTCGGCATTAACGAATTCGTTTTTGTGACAACCAGACCCGTAAGCCGTAGTGTGATTGACAACATCCTGGGTTCAAATTGCGCCATACACAGCGGGAACCATCTCCCAAACCATGGAGCCGGCAACTCTTCTACTCTGCGATTGTTTTGCGGACCACTGCCAGGGACCCACGCCCTCCCCCGCCCCCACGGACTCGAACGAAACGCTCTCCAGGTGATTACTGTGTACAGAATAAGGACGTCCACCTCCAGCCCCAAGTTAACGTGACCTACTTAGCGCGAGCTGGTCCGGCATTTGCGAGGTCTTGGGCCCCAATGCCGTTAAACCCGTTACCAGATTAAGGCCCGCGTCGATGTCGTGATTCATTCCCTGCACAATCCGGGTCCTCACACTGGTAACGTGGGGGCGGCTACCCAATGATGTGGAGTAAAACATCATGTCGCAATTCTAGCGGCAATGTGGCCATGACCCATCAGCATGGAAGCGACACAAGCACCTATCGTGTGCCGCGGGGAATCGAAACGGTGAAACCGGCGTTGAATCTATGTTCAGGGGTCTGATGGAGTGTGTTGTGCCCATTAAAGGTCGGCGGTATTTCGACGAGGTTCATCATGTTCCAGCTCTGTGCTCATTCGAATTCCGCTGGTCATCGCCTGAATTGACACCTTCTGAGATCGATTGCCACTCTCGGCGTGCGGCAATCCTGGTCTCGTGGCGTGCCGTCGATTCCTGCAACTGAGCACCAACTACACACGTCCAGTCTCTCAAACCTTTCGCAACATGGCTGAGCCCACAGCAAAGGCTGGCCATGACTCCGTCCTGGGAGGTCTAGACAGGAAGTCCAAGGATGAATCTGATCCGGTCTCGGGGTCCGAGGTGGGCGAAGTCGAGGGCGGCACGGTGAACGAGAAAGCGCTGCTTCGCAAAATCGACTGGCGGCTGCTGCCCGCTGTTGGGATTCTGTATTTGCTGTCATTTTTGGACCGCTCGAACGTGGGGAACGCGAGGATCGAGGGTCTTGCGGACGACCTCCATATGACGGGCAACCAGTACTTGACCGGTCTCACGCTCTACTTCATCGGATATGTTCTCTTCGAGGTGAGAATCGCCCGTTTTCATCACTCAATCTCGGCTTACCACACGACATGATGCTGACAACGATTTCTAAGGTTCCCTGCAACATCATACTCAAAAGAACAACTCCCCGGTTCTGGCTCCCAACACTGACCATCGGGTGGGGAATCGTCGCGACGCTCATGGGTATTGTTCAGGACCTCTCGGGATTCTTTGTTGCCCGATTTTTCCTGGGTGTTGCCGAGTCTGGTCTCTTTCCCGGCGTCGTGTACTACTTCTCGATGTGGTACAAGAGGCGAGAAAGGCAGTTCCGCATCTCGCTGTTCTTTGGCGCTGCCGCCCTCGCGGGGTCCTTCGGCGGCATCTTGGCCTACGTGAGTACCTCCTGGATGACCTGGTAAAAGCGAGCAAGCTGACCCTCCCTTGCGCAGGGAATTGGACACATGGCTGGTGTTGTGTGGGAGAGGGGCTGGCGCTGGATCTTCATTCTGGTATGCTTTGTGTCGTCTTGATGACGGACAATCGACTGACCAGCTCGCAGGAAGGGATAGCTACGGTCCTGGTCGCCATCGGCGCATACTGGTTCATCCACGACTACCCCGAAACGGCCAAGTTTCTCACGGACAAAGAGCGCAGCTTCATCCGCAATCGTCTCGCCTCGGACAGCGATGCCACCCATGATGAGCGTTTCAGCTGGGCCAACGTTGCCAAGGCACTCCGTGATCCGAAGTGCTGGCTCTACGGGTTGAGTTTCCACACTATGAGTCTGCCGCTGTATACATTCTCGCTCTTCCTGGTACGTCCTTTGATGCGATGCAGATTGTGCTTCCAGACACAGACGACGACTAACGATCCTGCTGCAGCCAACGATTATCAAAGATCTCGGGTACACGGCGGCCAGTGCCCAGTTGCTGACCATTCCGCCTTATGCGTTTGCCTTCATGACGACGATCGGCGTGGCATCACTCTCAGAAAGGATAGGGCAACGCGCCCTCCCCTTGATCGGAGCGGCGTTGTTCGCCGCCATTGGATATATCATCCTATTGTCAAACTCGGACCCCTCCAGTCGGCCGGGCGTCTCATACCTGGGTACTTTCTTCGCGGCGGGCGGCATCTACCCGGCGACTGCATTGGCGTTGTCGTGGCCCGCCATCAACGTCTCCGGGCAGACCAAGCGGGCCGTTGCCAACGGCATGCAAATTAGCATCGGCAACCTCGGGGCCGTGCTGGGTACTCAGCTGTATCGATCCACCGACGGACCTCGATACTTTGTCGGCCACGGCTTCGCGCTCGGGTACTTGCTTGCTGAGGTTGTCGTTTCTTTAGTGCTGTACTTCCTGCTCAAGCGGGAGAACGCGCGGCGGGACGCGATCACCCCCGAAGTCAAGGAGGTGGGAGACTTGGCAGACTGGAGCGGCGACGAAGACACGAGGTGGCGTTTCCAGTTTTAGCTGGCGGCAACTCAGAAGTTGCTGCCTCCTTTCCTGGTGAGCAGGCGGCTACAATATGTTGCTCGGAGCCGGATATAGTGAACTATATCATTCTGCGTTGAACCCAGACCCGTGACGCCATGTGTTTTTGTGCGATGATGGGATCAGACTGTAACAAGAGCTCGTTGGATGCAAGATATGGGGAAGGTTTGAAATGCCCAGGTCAACAAAGTTACAAAAGGGGCATCATCCCGGCCGGCGATCGGGCGTGTGTCGAGTGTTCACAATCAGTCCCCGTGCCCCCTTTGTCCACAGAAAACATCAGAGCTGCATCACAGGCCAAGGGGCTTGGAATTACGGGACACGGAGTAACTGTGGACCCAACGCGACGGTATGCTGTGCATACGCACAAGTCCTCTGTTCGACGTCCCAACCTGCATAGTTATGTACCACAGTACTCCGGATGAGCTACATACCGGTGCAATGGCACCTTCATGGGTTGATGTTGGTGGCAGGCTTCTGCTCGAGAAGTCGACAAGGATGGGCACGCTGTCGAAACTCGCCAACCAATCGTCTGAAAAACGCCCCATTTCCAACAAGACGATCCCGTAATTAATTATTTTCTGCAAGAGCCGAAAGGTTCTCGATCCTGCTGCCTGCCGTGGTGCGACTCCACCGTCAACCCCTGAGAGAACACGAACATGAGATGAGACAGGTGGATTAGCAGGATCTTGGCGCGGCTGGTGCCGCTTCTCTGCCGCGGCGGGCGACCAAAATTGGCGAGCTGCCGCCGAAGCCCGAGCCCCAAGATTCTTGGCGGTTGTCGTCGATGCGTGGCAGCACGTCAAGGGCTGGGACCACCGCTCGCGTTTCGTGTTGATGCGGGCCAAGACGGGCCGGCCCAATCGCAGCAGGGCGTCTCTGCGTCTCTCAGCTCATCAGGGACGGTGGAGAACGACAAGAAGGTCCAATTTTGGCGCGACGCGGCCCCAGCGGCTGCGCTCTGTCTGACACTGACATCTGACAGCACTAACGTTGGCTGTGTGGGTGTCAGCAGCGCAGCACCAATTGCTCCGCGAAAACTCGCCGCATCCCGGTCGGACAGGGTTGGTTTCAACAAACGTTGAGGGGCCCAGAACGTGGCACAGCACTGCCACCCTTGGAATCTTACCGTGAAAGGGACCCCTGCGACTTGGCAGGGGAAGCTGCCGGACATGAAAGAGCTCACAAAGCCGACATGTTTTTCCCTTGTTTTTTTCTTTGACGTCGACGGCCTGCTGACCTCGTGCCTGACCTCTTCATAGAAGTGCGAAGACGCTGCAGTTGCCTGGTGGCGTTTCTTCTTCTTCTCTTCTTCCTCTTCTCTTCCACCATTGGACTGTCTCACTCCTCGCCTGTTGTTGTGCCCAGGCAGGAATCCACGACTCAGCTGCACCGATCAAAGCAAGGACACACGTGATCGAACTGTCGGGACATCATGGCCGATGATGGCGGTCAAGCCGGGGGAGGAGCTGCTCCCCCTCCCCCTGCAGCCTCGGGCGGCGGCGGCGCCGCCGGCCAACACGGCCCCGGGGATGCCGTCCCAGCCAACGGCCAGGACCAAAAACCCAACGGCAACGTCCCAGCGAGCCCCGTCTTAGAGGAAATCGCGTCCTTGACGTCGCCCCGTCTCTTTACTCCGAATCCCTTTAGCCGCAAGAACACGTCTCTCGACCTTGACGACTACTTTGTATGCACACGCCTGGGCTTCTCCCACACCCAAAACCGTGGAGCCGCTGACTTTGGCTGCAGACTGGTCCCCGAGACATCCAGAAGCATTCGAAATGGCCCATCTTCCTCCAGATGCACGGAAGCATCCTGCCCAAGCTGA
>FTEL01006082.1_pt1 | contig 12398 bp, 14 predicted proteins | sample 1658911 | NCBI WGS metagenome assembly FTEL01 (sample SAMEA3914869, study PRJEB12502) | metagenome | biome: forest; material: soil | place: USA | collected 2012-03-12 | depth 0.1 m
CATAGATGGTGGTGGGTGGGAGTGAGGGAGGGGTGGGAGGGTAATTTGTAGAGATTTCCTTCCTTGTTCATGCCTTGGTGCCCAGACTGGAATTGTGGAGGGATTTGGACGGAGGGGCTTACGTGCTTGCTGTATATATGTGGTTGAGAGTTGAGAGCTAGTTTTGTTGTAATGCTGTGGTGGCGTTGACGGTGCAGTCATTTCAACTAAACGAAAGTTTTGACTGGCCATTGGGTGAAACAGCAGGACTCGTCCTGGATCATGACGAATATAGGAAGGACAAGCAAGATGGTTGATGTTGTAGTATGTTGACTAGAGGTACAGGGGTGAAATGGGATGGTTGTGCAAGGTAGAGAGAGACCTGGTTTGCTGGGGTTTGGGGAGTAATGGTGGAGTTAAGGGGTCAGGAGGATGAACCATCGGGGTTCTCAACACCCCCCCTTTGTCCCAGCTGCGAAGTATGGTGTTGTTTGACATGTCTCGATCTCCATGCTTAAGGGTCTGGTATGGGCTTGGTTCTCTCTGGAAGCTTGGCGATATCCCTGTTCCCTTGCCTCGTGGTTGCCCAGCAAAGGCGAAGACGGTTGATATTGGGTACGCGGTCCGTCGGGGAGGTGGTATGGGTTTGCCGTGGCGACTTCTTTTTCCGCACAGTAATTCCGTCCAACAGTGGGTATAGAGCCCATCCGGCCCAGTCCTTGGGGTTTCTCTCTGAGTTTCTCTCTCGAGAACCGTCCCATCCAGGCTGCCCGCCTTGGCTGGGGCACGACAAACCACAGGCACTCACGCAGATCGCACGATCCTCGTCAAATCAATCCCACTCATTACTCTACCGAGCAAACATGACAGACATCCTGCGCCCGGGGGCAGCAGCAGCAGCTAGCAGCCTGCCGCGGCCCCATGCGCCCCAAACCCATCCCAATCCTGAAGACCGACCCTGAAACCCACAACGCAGCACGCTCCCGTTTCCTGCCCTCCTCCTTTCTTGGTGGTGGGAAGGGGGTTTACTTCTTGCCCGACTTCTTGATGCCCTGGGCGCCGGTGTTCTGGAGGGGGTCAGTTAGTTGCTGACCCTGTGATAAGGGGGTGGGGGAGGGGGGGCTTACCAGAGGGCCTTTGCCGCCGGCCTTGGCGGCGAGTTCCTTCCGGGCTTTCTCATCTGTGTTCGTGTCGCTGTGTCAGGACCTGGGTGTTCAGAGGGGTTGAGGGAAGGGGGGTGCGGGGGTGGCGTACCAGCGCGGCGCTTCTCGAGGAAGGCCTTGTCGTCGTCGTCGAGGTCCTTCTTCTCCTTCTTGGCGGCCTGTGGTTTGTTGATCCTGGTCAGTCATTGCTTTCTTCGGCGTGGTATATGGTCCATGGTTCCATGGTGTGCGGCGCGGTGCGGCTCGGTCGGGGAGGAAGGGGGGGGTGGTCGGGGTGTGCGCACCTTGAGGGGCTTGACCTTGCCGCCTGTCGCAGTGTTAGTCACGGTCATTCGAGGGTTAGCCGGGGTAGGGAGGAGGAGGAAATCATACCTTCTCTGCTTTGACCACCCATTTTTGTAGGTTTGTTGAAGAACTTAGTAAAAATCCGGGTGTTGTCGCTGTTCTTTGGCGGAAGAAATGGCAGAGTTCCCGAGTGCGTGATGGGCAGTGGCCAGGAGAAAGACCCCGCGGGGTGGCAGTGCCCCAGGGCGGCAAGACCCTGGCCCTGGGCTGAGAAAATCTGGGCGGTGAAACGGGTAAATGCCGGGCAGAATCGCAGCCTCACCCACACCTTGCCCCACAGACATGATGCGCCTGCGCTACGACCTGGCCGCTGCCTGGGCACCATGCGCCTGGTGCTGCAGCATTGGGTTGCCACTGCATCCAGCTCCTGGCGCATCAACCACAAACAACACTTGCACTTTAAAAGTTGGAACAAGCAGGAGTCCAACCACAAACACTACATCATCACAACAAGCGCGCCCATCGAACTCGGCACAACTTTAGCCCAGCTGTTCTTTGATCCCGCGCCAGATTAACCATCGCATTACTCCAGCACGCGACTGCGACGGCAGCTGTCACCACGACTCGACTGCGACTCGACTGCGACTCGACCACGGCTGCGCAAGCACAAGCACAAGCACTTGGAAGCCGCCCGACGGGTCATCACACGTCCGACCAGAGCATCAGGGCATCGGGCACCAGGGCATCAAGCTGACTCGCCCTCCACACGCCCTGCACGCACACCCCGAGCAACAAGACTACTCGCAAGGGGCGCACTCGGCGGTTGGTACCATGGCGTCTTCAGCTCTCAGCTCGGACGAAGGGGAAATCGTAGAGGCAACTCCCCTGCCTCGCTCTGAGCAAAACGGTGATGTTGACCGCCCCGGCAGACACCGCCGCAGATATCCCTCGCGCAGCCCCGACCGTGATCGCGACGGGCCGTCGTCAAGAGACGCAGTCGACGCGCCCCGCCGCCGAAGCCGCTCCCCGCCCCGCGCATGGAAACGCCAACGTGAGGACCACCGCGACCGCCGCGACAACCGCGACGCCCGCCACTTCCGCGTCCACTACGAGGACAGCTCCCGCGACGATCGCCGCTCCTACCGCGATCTAGACCGCCCATCCTCCGCCACCCCCGGCCGCTACGATGGCCAGTACGATGACCAAGGCCCCCCGCGCCCCAGGGGGGGAGCCTACCGCCCCGATGGCCCCGGCAACGGCTACGACCGCAGGAATGATGATTACCCGCACAAGCGGCCCCGCACCCGCAGCCGCTCGCCCCGGAGCGATAGGGGGAGACGGGACGGCGGTCGCTACGGCGCTGGGGGGCTGAGGCCAGGCGAAGACAAGTACAGTGCCCACGCTGAGAGACGCCCACAGGATGGCTCCATGTCCAAGCGGGCTACTCCGGGAGAGGCTCGTGACGTTTCCAGGCTGCATGCTAAGACTGATAAAGGGGCTACGGTTGAAAAAGGCATCCATGATCTTGCCATCTCACAGGATGGGTATGTCCCCCGATTTCCTCCCCTATTTTTTGCCTCCCTTTTGACCTCGGTCTGCTAACTCCCGCCCGCAGCGCACCTACAAAAGACCCTGAGCCCGACATGGACTGGGACCCGGACACGGCCATGGACGAAGAGGCTGCTGTCCAGGCCGAGATAGAACGTCGCCGTCGCGCAAGAGAGGCCGCTCTCAAGCGCGGTATCGGCGCCGCAACACCGACCATCCAAGCCCTCCAGGCGAGTGACCGGGCAGCGTCCACGCCAGCATCTCGCCAGAGCACTCCAGGGCCCCAAAGGGTCGAGGGCGCCACGCCTCTGTCTAGTAAGCACTCACACATCCAATACCAGCTCCATCTCTCACTAACTGAGTCTCGCAGACGGACCCTCCTCGCCCGGCCTCTCTCCTGACAGAGTTCAGGATTCGATGTCGCCCGGCGTGTTCAACTTTGCTGACGACCAGGCGCTCATCAACGCTCACGGCGAGACGAAAACTCTCGACGAGGACGGCCCCTCGGCCGCTGATTATGACCCAACCGCTGACATGAAGGCGGACGAGCTTCGAGATGAGCTGCGCCATGGCACCGTCGGTCTGCACGGCGAGCCCCGCCGCCCATCCCACGCCGAGGTCACCGCGCCCGTTGTCAAGGAGAAGGAAGAGGAGGCTCCCAAAAAGGCGGCCGACGACGATGACGACGAGTTCGACATGTTTGCAGAGGACTTTGCCGACAAATTCGCTGCCCCTGCCGCCGCGACCAACGCGGACGCAGCCCAGGAAGTTCGCGTTCCCCAGCCAGGCGGCGGCGGAGGTATCCTGGATGGCGATGACAAGGAGGGCTACTACAAGATCCGGCCCGGCGAGCTCCTGGATGGGCGCTACCAGGTATCGACGACCTTGGGCCGCGGCATGTTCTCTGGCGTGGCTCGCGCCGTCGATGTCACGTCCAAGAAGGAGGTGGCCATCAAGATCATGCGCAACAACGACGCCCTGAGGAAGGGTGGTTTTACCGAAATCGCCATCCTCGAGAAGCTGAACGCTGCCGACGCTGACGACAAGAAGCACATTGTGCGCTTCGAACGGGCCTTCGAGTACAAGGGGCATCTCTGCATGGCCTTTGAGAACCTGAGCATGAACCTGCGCGAGGTGCTCAAGAAGTTTGGCAACAACGTTGGCATCAACCTGAACGCGACCCGCGCGTACGCATACCAGATCTTCCTGGCCCTGGGCCACATGCGCAAGTGCAGCATCATCCACGCCGACTTGAAGCCCGACAACATCCTGGTAAGTTTACGACTCTGCGTGGTTGAGTGAGGGTGCGATTGCTGACTGCTCCAGGTGAACGATGCCCGCAACATGCTCAAGATCTGCGATCTGGGTACCGCCATTGACCGCTCCGATGCCGCCACGGCCGCGACGGAGCCCATGCCGTACCTCGTGAGTCGATTTTACCGCGCGCCCGAGATCATCCTGGGTGTCCCGTTCGACTATGCGGTCGACATGTGGTCGATCGGATGCACGCTCTACGAGCTGTACACGGGCAAGATCCTCTTCACCGGGGAGAACAACAACCAGATGCTGAAGAACATGATGGAGATCCGCGGCAAGCTGAGCGCCAAACTGTACCGCCGCGGCGAGCTGGCCATCAACCACTTTGACGAGCTCGGCAATTTCATCAGTGTCGAGCGCGACAAGATTCTGGGAAAGGTACGTCGTTACTTGATTGTTTCCTTTGCGTTGTTTCTTTTTTTTTTTTGGAGGTTGCGTCCCGTATCCCCAACACATGCGGCATGAGAGTCGGAGTCACAAGCGCTTCTATTCTCTCGCCGGCTCGTCCCTCTCCCGCTCTTTTTTTGGATCCAAGGCGGTTGGCGGTCGCGGCCGATGCTACACCATGCCGCGCCCGCGCCGCCGTCCGTGCTTGGGCATTGCACATCCCGTCCCTGGCCAGATGGGAAACCACATGCTGGTCCCCAAACAGGTCCGCTGCAGCATGGCACAACAGGACCTGTATGGCCCCTCAAACTGCCGGCGGCGCGTGCGCTACGGCGGTCGGGAGTGGTTTGCGAGTGCAGATGGACGCCCAAACGAAACGCGCAGCCGCCGGTTGGTGTCTCTGCAACGGGCCTATGCAGGGCTGCGTCTCGGGCCTGCCGCCCCTATTCCTGTCGTTTCTTGCCCGCTGCTATTTCGCACACCCCCTGTTTCTTCTTTTGTTTTTGTTTATTCCCTTTCCGTCATGTCTCCCTTCCGTGATGGACTTACACCACCACCACCACAACCACCCCTTTCTCAACCCTCCAAACAACCACCAACTCCCAAAAATAATAGCATGATACTAACCACTTGTTGAAAAAAATAGACAAGCATCCGCACCCTAGCAAGCGTCAAACCAACGCGCGACCTGCGCACGCGCCTCCTGGCCGCGTCGGCGGGGATGGACGACGCGGAGAGCAGGGAGCTTAATCACTTTGTGGATCTGCTCGAGAGGTGTCTGGCGCTTAATCCGGACAAGAGGTTGACGCCGTCGGAGGCATTGAAACATCCTTTTTTTACGATGAGGGGGGCTAGGAGGTGAAGTGCCGTTGGTTAGTTGGTTAGGGGGGGAGGGGGTGGTGGTGGTGATGGGTGGAGAGAATGGGTGGAGAGAATGGGTGGAGAGAATGGGGTGGTATAGAGGTCTATACATTGGGGGTGAGTGGGGATGGGATGGTTGGGGTTGGAAAGTTGGTGGTGGTGGTGGTGGTGATGGTGGTGCGGCGTGGAGAGGCGTGGCGGCGTTGGTGGTGTTGGTGGTGTTGACTGTTCAGGGGTTGGTTGGGGGTTGCTGAAGTTAGGGAGCAGGGTTTAGATGGAAGTGTTGATATTGTTTAGATGGGGGTTGAGGAAAGAAAGGGGGTGTGAATTGACGCGGTTTGGGGTTTGGCATTGCGGTTGTCTGTCTGGTTGTTTACTTCTCTTGCCATCTGCCTGCGTGGCGGTTTTCCCTCTATCAGCGTGGTTGTTGCCCGACTATCCGCATGGTTGACTTTCTGTCTTTCCGTCTATCTCTCGATCCATCTGTGTCAACCGGACATGCCATGCCGGCCTAGTCCCCAGACTACCATTTATGGATCTTCTCATGTCTTGTCTCGTTTACTTCCCCCAACAAGACACCAACAAGACACCACCAAAACATCAACCCGCCTCGTCCCGCCTCGCCTCACCCTACCCTCCCCCCGTATCTGTCACGTTACCCCAACCAACCGCACAGGCCGTTTGTCTGTCCTACATTGTCGCCTCACTTTTTGGGTCGCCTCGCCTCGCCTTGTCTTGTGTTATCTTGTTGGGTGTCTTGTGTTGTTTAAGTGGCTGGGTGGGTTCCGGCCGTTGGACGGAGTTTTTTGCCTTGTGTCTCGTGTCTGCTGTTGGTGTTTTCTTCTTCTTCCTTTCTTCTTTTCTGTGGTGTCTGTCTCCGCCCGGTCTGGGATTGTCTTGTCTTGTCTTGTCCTGGTCTCGTGCTACGTGCTCCGTTTGCGGTTTTCCGCCCCAGTCTCCCTCGCTATTTTTCGTCCCCGGTTCCCTGTCCCGTCACGTGGGTGTAACGTGGGTGGTGATGATGACGGGGCTGGGGTAGAAGCAATATGGGGACGCGTGAGTGTAACGTGGAGGTGTCAGGGCTGGGGGGTGGTGATGATGGGGCTGGGATGGGAAGAAAGGTGGGGGTTTGCTTCTGGAAGATGGGTAGCCGGTGGGTGGCCAGCCGTTTGACGGAGTACGGGGAGAAGGGGGTGGTGGTACCGGCGGACGGATTTACGGGTTGGGCGGTGGTCTCGTGATGGTCATGGGAGGTGGGAGTTTTGTTTTGCGGAGGCGGGTGGAAAAGGGGTTTGCTTTTGTTTACTTCGTACGGGGCCGGTGTTGTTGTTTTGTCCAGCCACACCGCCATCCATCCGACGGTGTCAGTGGTTCAGTTTGCTGGATACATGCACACGCAGACACGGAGTACAGACATCGATGCATTGATCCAGCCTGCGGTCTCGCCCTTGACGGAGGCGGGGGCGGTGGCACAGGCAGCGGGGGCGGGATATGACATGGCGACCGTGGGAGGTTCTGCACTCGACCCGAATGAGTTGTCCCGGGTACACAGGACTCTCCTCACTCAAGAGGCAACCCCGGATGGCGGTCCGGGTGGTGTCGAGGATGGGCTGGTGGGACGTGATGCTGCAGCACCCCGCGGCGGAGGGCGAGGAGGGTCCTGTTGATTGGGAGAGGAGGTCTTGCGCCGCCCTCAACACGCGCTCACCGGCTTGGTGGCGATCGTCGTGGCGGGTGGACGACGTCAGCGTGGACATCGTGCAGACGAACTGTTGGATCTCGGACTCTGTCTATCTCGCACGACAGGACGGCACATCTGGAATCTGGCTGATCCCTCGCGAGGCACACACACAACCACAACCACTCGCACATACACACGCACATACACACGCACAGCGAGCGGCCCGCACACACGCCTGCGGTGGATGCCGCGGCGAGGACCGTGATTTGGAAACATACGGTGCCGGACCAGAGGCGGGTTTTATGCACCCCGGCGGCCCAGGACGTTAAATTCCCCGGTCAGAGTATGAAGGGAGGGGGTTGGTCAGCATCGCGGTGCAGCCGAGCGGCGTTGGCACCTCGCCGCCGCCGCCGTGCCTGTGCCGCGTCCGCGTCGTTTCCGTCATCCGCCATGCATGCACTCCAAGCACGTCCCAACCCAACCACCGTCGTTCGCGGTGGGCAGCGGCCGCCGTGTGCGGATCATCAATCTATCCTGTGAGCCAGATGAAATGGCGCACCGCTTGACTGACCGACTGAGGGACGGACTTGGCCACGGAATCGATCAGTGTGTCACCGCGCGCGAGGCGGCACAGAAGGGGAGGGGGGGGCAGAGGCCTCCCCTTTTCGGTGGCACGGAACAACAAACAACACATGCCACGACATGTTGGCTCCGTCAGACCCGGCACAGAACGTGGGACAAAGACGGTTGCCAACCGCTGCGGTCTGCGCCCCGAGGGATTGGGATGGGGAAGCAAGCGAGCAGCTCTCCCCGGTCACTTAGACTTCTCACCTCACCCCCTCATCAACATCCCACGGGTACTCATCCCCCTCTCATCCACGGATTTCCCTCCCACCGCCGCACCAGACCAACCCAGCCTCCCCCACCCCCATCAATACCACAGTGCATACCCCCCAAGAGAGGAAGAAGCATCCCCCACTCAGAGACAGAAGGGGGGGAAAAAGAAAACCCACCGGCTACCCACCGGCTACCCACCGCCTCACCGTCTCACCGTCTCACCGTCTCACCGCGCCGGCCACCAACTGCAAACTAAGCAGGTATCCCGCCGCCGTCCCAACCCAGCCCGTCACCCGCAACCCTTCCCGTAGCCCTTCGTCACCGGATCCAGCTGGCCATGGGTGAGCCTAGGCATCCCACCGCATAACCCTAGGGTTGGAGCAGAGGAGAGGAGAGAAGCGTCAAACTGAAACCGACTCAGCCCAACACGCCCGCATCCGACTGCAGCAGACGCAGCAGCATCCGTTCCAGCAGCGGCAGCCAGCAGGCAGGCAGCAAGCAAGCAAGGGGGTAGCCGCCCGCTACTGCCGCTCAGTAGGATGCCTAGACCAAACCCGTGATGGGATGATGTAAACAGGGCAGGCGGGTAGCTGTTTGTAGTTTGTATCAGCATGAAAAAAATAGAGCATAGACGGGACGGGGGCTGGATACAAACTCGAACTACAAACTCAAACCCAAACTAACAAACCAACTAACGAACGGACGACGAAAACCCGTTCAGGTGACGCGGCGGCGGCCGGTCTCAACGGGCCAGGCCAGGCTGGGCCAGGTCACGGCGGGCGGCCGGGTCTGCCGTGTGGCTGGTTGGTTGGGTTTCGGGTCGGTCGACTGGCCGGCCGGTGGGTTGGTGGTGTGGTCGGCGGCCGCTGGTCATGGTTTTGTTGAAGGATTGTTTGGTGGCTGGTGTAACGGTATGCGGCACTGTTGGGGATAAGAGTTTGAGTTTGGGCGGCTGGGGAGGTTGGTCTTGATGAGATGAAAATGACGTGGTGAGTTTATTGGAGAGTTTTGGTGACTATGTTTAGGGAAATGTTATTTCATCATCTCATGTGTGAGCGGCAGGATCAGTAAAGTGAGATAGATGTATACGTATTATTATTTATTTAATGAGATACGAATAAAGTGGCCGTTTCGGGGGTGAGAATTGTCAGCGGAGGATGAGGCTAAATGAGAGAGGTTTGAGTTGGCTTGAGTTTCCGAGTTCAGGGTACGAGTATCCGTCAGAGACGATCGAGATGACGCTGATGATCCCGTCATGATGTCTTCTTCATTCCGATCTCCCAAGACAAGCAAACACCACCACATTTCCCATTCCGCACGACGATCCCTCAACACCACCCAAGAGAAACATGAACAAAAAAAAACCTCCCGGCTGACGAAGCGGATCGTCCCTCGCTCTCAGTCACGTTCTCTTCAGCCTTGGTTTCGTCCCCCTCGGTGGCGTGGCGGTGGTGGTTCCCCGCGTCCAGATCGCCGAGCCACACTGCCAGCGATCGGCACGACCGGGGGAGGGAAGGGGTCGGAGCAGGATCCACTTTCGGGCGCCCTGCTGGGGGGGTCGGTCGGGTCTTGGGTCTTGCTTGGAAGGGAGGTTCACCTCCGTGTGCCGGGCCCCACAGGGCCGGAGATGGTGCGGAGTCAGGGGGCGAACTATCAAACTGTGGGCCGTGGAGTGTGGACAGTGGAAGGGTTTGGTTGTCCATGTGGACTCGGGACTTACAGATGGACAGAGAAGGCAACGACCTCGCCAGGGGGAAACTCTCTCTCCCAGGACAAGTTGTGATGATCATCATCATGGTCCATCATCGCCCGTGAGTGGTGATGCCATATCGGGCCACATCTGGACTCATGTCCGCGCCATCGAGACGGCATCGAGACACAAATCGATTGTAGCCGACTCGTGGCGGCCTCGCTTGGTAGCCTCATGTTTCGTCACGGTTTCTCGCGGGGGACACCCACCCACGGCCCCCCCTTCCCCCCTAACTATCCCCGTCCGAGGGGGAGGGGATCCTATCATTGAGATCGGCGGGTGCTCAATCAATCACGCTTATTAATATTCTCTGGTTCTGGCCCGCCTGTTCGATCGAAGCCAGAGAGTCCAGCCCAGCCAGAACACCTTGTGGTGGTGTGTTTGAGGCATTCCCATGGACTTGGCTGCGACTAGCGGTGTTTGAGGAGCGTCGGCGGGTGGGCACAGCACGGGCGGGACACCCACCACACCGCACACAGCACAGCAGGACATACGATCTGCTGTCTTGATGGTCCCCTTGGCCGCCTGGATCAGCATAAGCAGCGCACGGTGGGAAACATCAAGCCATGGATGATGGCCCAGCCAGCCCACAACAACAGCAACAGCCTGCGGATCCCTCTCATGGGACCCGGGCGGCAAGGCAAGCGTTGTTTGGGATGCGAACGAACGGGATGGGACGGCGATGAGACACAACAACAACCACGGGCAGTCCCAGCAGAGCAGCGGCCGCCCACTCACTGCCCGGCAGATGGCAGCGGGCGGCGGAGGGCCCGGGCTGTGTGAGGTGGTGTCGTTGCGACGCTGGCCCGCAGCGAGCGCATGATGGTGGAACCGTGGGACCCAAAATCAGAAACACGTCGTGCAGGACGCTACAGCAGCGGTAGCAGTAGCAGCAGGCGGACACCCCGGCGCTGTTGCTGCTGTTCATAGCACGGATCAACCCAGCGCCGGGACAGGAATAGGGGAGCCAGCCAGCCAGCCCGTTGTTGTAGGGGGACGCGCGCGCCAGTTGGGAGCGAGTTCGTATCGCAGAGTCTCACATTGGCAAGCGATGGGGGGATGGGGTGGGAGATGGAATGGAGATGCGGCGCCGTGGTGGTGCATCGTCATGCGCGTGATATCGGGGTGTTGGTGGAGGTGGAGGCTGATGATCGGCCGTTTTTTTTCTTGTGGTCGAGTTTTGTTTTTGTCGGTCATTCTTTGTTCGGCACAGGCTTCTCGAAGCTGCATGTTGCTGCTGCTGCTGCCGGTGCTGCCACGACTGCCCAGCTGAGAGCCCAGCCTCCAAACCAAACCCCCCCCCCTTCAGCCCCTCGCTCCCTCCGAGGCCTGCCGTCGGGGCACGGAGCAAGCGAGTGGACGACGGGCACCGCGGGTGAATGCAGGCCGATCGGGGGGCCCATCAGGCCCATCAGGCCCATCATCACCCATCATCCGTCACGAATTGGCCGTAGCAGCCGCCCGCTGATGATGCGGCGGCCCGCGAAGGGGGGCGAGGCCCTCCCGATCCGCTGAGATCCAGGGATTCTGCATGTTCGGGCTGCTGGCACGGCGGATGGTCCGAGTTGTTGACACATTCCATTCCCTCAGTAACCGCTGGGCGGCGGGTCGGATGGAGCGGCCGCAGCAAGCAGCATCACCAAGCATCACCAGGCATCACCAGGCATCACCAGCGTCAATCAATAACCCACCCACAGGGCCTGGAAGCACTGGAAGGGAACCACAGTGTGGGGTTCCAGTGCGTGGCCCTCATCCACACGTCCCACACCCCCAGGAGATTGGAGGGAAGGGCCGATGCAACCATCAGGCCGCGGCGCCTGAGAGAAACGGGGAAACAGCAGAGCAGAGCAGAGCAGCCCTTGCGGCTGTGGACGACGCTGCTGCATGCGGGATGCGGGAGGATGGATGCAAGTCGAGAGATTGTCCATGGTCGATTGGCCCGCCGCTGGGGAACAGCGCCATTGATGATTGCCACAGTGCGCACAGATAGTGCGCCGACGCGACCCTGCAGCCCGCGCTAGCCCTCTTCCGACCACTCATTGATCGAAGCCACCCACGCGCCCCACCTACCCTTGGCAACTGACCAGTCAGAACCTGACCCCCGGTCTAAGTTGAGAGCGATGTCATTGTGTGAGGCGCGGCCAATGCACGCACGCAACGTGGGGCAGACTGACCCAGTCCCAGTCCCAGTCCCAGTCCTGCAGGCAGCAGGCCGCTAGCCCAGTTCCGGCGCTAGCGCGGTGCCAGTCCGAGCCAGCAGCAGCCCAGAGATGCGCGTTCCATGGGGCCAAGCCGAGCGAATCCTGGCGCTTTCCAGGGTGGAGTCACGTTCCCCACGCAAGACCAGGAAATCTCCCGGGACTTTTTAGATCCCAGTGGTCAGTGGTGACATGGCCTTGTCGCGACGCTGGCAGCCTGAAACTTGTACACAAGACACACACAAGACAGGCAGAGAGACAGCCACAACACAACCTCGATGCAGCAAGCAGCAGCAACAAGCCTGCAACTCCGGCGAAGCTGCACAATCCTGGGCCATTCCTTTCATTTGATCCTGGCGCCAGCAGCGAGCCAACGGGGGGGGGGGGGGGGG
>FTEL01009916.1_pt1 | contig 12384 bp, 11 predicted proteins | sample 1658911 | NCBI WGS metagenome assembly FTEL01 (sample SAMEA3914869, study PRJEB12502) | metagenome | biome: forest; material: soil | place: USA | collected 2012-03-12 | depth 0.1 m
GCCCTCGCCGCCGCACACGACGCACTTGTTCTGGTAGTTGCCAAAGCTGCACTCGTCGCAGATGCGCACCAGCGTCGTCGGCCGCACGTACGAGTCGCACACGGGGCACTTGCCGTCGCACTTGTCGCAGAGGCGCCCGATCGCGATGCCGGATTGTTTGCGGCACATTACTAGGTCGCTGGGGGGGTGGTAAGGGGGTTAGCGAGGGCCGGGAGAGCGGGGGAGGGGGGAAGATAGAAAGAACAGGCAGGCGGAGGGATGGGGACGTACGGGTGATGGCGGGACATGGTCGCGGTTGTCTGGGTTGGTTGGCGTCCTTTTGGGGATGTTGACTAGAGGTGGGTGAAAAGACGCGACAGGAGAGGTCGGTACGGAGGACTTGTGTGTTCTGTCGGTCGAGGTTCGAGCACTCGGTCAGCGGGAGGGATGCGGTCGTCGCGATGGAAACGGGAGGCGAACTCGGCACACGCGACGGAAATTTGTGGTAAATACGTCACTGCCTCGGGCCACTGTGTCCCGGTAACGGAAGGGGTGGCGTAATTCCAGTAATTTCTATCGCATTTAATTCAAGGGTTAGGGTTGAATATAGCCTGTGCTCCCCATTGCTTGCCGCGACGTGGTTGTTGAACGCGCCCGATAAGGGAAGCGCGATCCGAAGCTTCAACATTTCCCAAATGAGTTCCCTCGAGCCCCAGGAGCAATTGGATCGGCGTCGTGGAGCAGCGATGCCGTGAATATTCTACACAGTAATCTCTCCGTACCCACACACCGAAGCTGCGAACAGGGTGGTACAGAGGCCCTGGTGCCTGGGGTTTCTTCATCAGCTACTCCCGACCCCTCCTCGATTCCTCGACCACCGTCCGCCAGCATCGATCGACCGTGAAGGCACCTCAGTCAATGCCATTCGGCGCCACGCCCATCGCCAGTTAATTCCCCCGCGACTTCACACGACCGAACATGGCGGAACCAGAAGCTCCCATTACAACGAAGCGGAAAGCCTCGCCAGATGCCTCCCCAGAGGATGCCACTGGCAAGCGCATCAAGCTCGACAACGGAAGCGAAAACACAGCCCCACCCGACGACCTCGACACGGAGTTGGCAGATGCGCCCGACGGAGCACCAGCAATCAACAAGGAACAGGATGGCGCGCCTGCTGAGGCGCCGCCTACGGCCGGGGAGGAGCGGGCAGCACGAGAGACCGAACCTCGAGCGTCACCAGAGGCGCGCAGACCCTCAGTGACAAGCGGTCCTCCGGCGCGGCGCAACTTCAGCGTGGAAGAGAAGAAACGAGGGCAACGGTTGTTTGGCGGGCTGGTTAGCACCCTCAGTCGCACCACCTCGGGATCCCAGCAGCAGAAGCGGCTCGAGATCGAACGGCGGCAGCACGAGAAGGCACAGCAGCGGCGTGCCGAGGACGAGAAGCGCAGGTCCGAGAGGCTCGAGGGGCTGAAGAGGACGCGCCAGATTGAGCAGATCAAGTTCGATGAGCGGGTGGTATGTTGCCCCGCGCTTCCTTTGTGGTCTCGCTTGACCACCTCTTTGCGCCAGGACTGACCGGCCTCGACAGATGAAAACGAGACACTCGACCATCATAGCCAAGGCACACAGCCTAGTGACCAAAAGCGAGCCGCGACTTGTAAGGATACCGATCAAGCCCGCTCCCGCCGGTGAGCTAACTCCATCGCAGTATTACCTTCCATGGGAGCGCACCAGGGAACAAGAAGACATCATCAGCGATCAGATCTTTGCAGCCGAGGAGACCGCCGAGAAAGAGAGGCGGGACTTCAAGACGCGAAAAGAGCAGCGCTACAGGGAACTCGGAGTTACCCCCCCACCGAGGTCACCATCGCCACCCCCGAGGCCGCCTCGGGAACGACGGCAGCAAGCCGAGCCGGAGCGCGAGCCAGAACCAGAGTCACGGCCGGACAAAACCACGGCTGGCGAGCTCAAGCCTCCGCCACAAGATACTAACCAGGATTCTGGGGCTGAGGCCCTTGTTAAGGGCCGGGCCGATCAGCATGAGAAGGACCACGATGAGAACGTTGACGAGATGATGCAGGACGAAGAGGACATGGTGATATACTAAGCTGCCTGTTTTCCTCACCTCAAACCGCTGCTTCATCTTTGCTGTAGCTGTAGATGCTTGTCCCCACTGCAGCTTGTACATGTATGTATACCATCCTCGAAGGTTTCAAGATTCAAGAAGAACAGGGATGCCCAGGCGTCCGCGGGCTCGGCCACCCGCGGGCTCGGCCACCCGCGGGTTTCTCGGGGCGGCACTCTCAACAGGTCGGGCGCCTGGGGTTAGCGGATGCGAAGCGGAGTTCGGGGGTCAGGGGTTCACTCGCTCAGGGGCGGCTCAGGGGCGGCAGTGGGCCGGTCCAGCACTGCCCCGGACCCCGTACCGAGGCAGGACTGGGGAAGTCGACGATCCAAACAAAACACAGCAACAACAAAACTGGTTGTAGAGCTGGCAACCTCGGGATTCAGTCTTCTCATCAATTGGTGATACTCATTGCCCAGCCAACTATAAATACAATGCCAGTCGCAGCGACGGTTCAAACTGCCCACACTCAGTTTCAGGCCCATGGCTCCGTCTTGGCCTGTTTGACTTGTCATCGGCATAAACATAACAGCAGCATTCAACTGCTGCGATGTGAAGAGGCCACGCGTTCTGTTCGGTATCCGCGGGCTCAGCGTCAACATTTTATAAACCCGAATGTCAATGCAGCGTAGCACTGAGCCTCAAGATGCAACATCAGTCTTTACGAAGTACAAGTCGAGTCTTGAACCAACAGAATGCAACCTCCAGCTTTCGAAGCTCTTGTTAAACAACCAGATTACTCATCCCGGACGCCCTGTCACGGGCCCCGGACGAATTCACGGTGGTTTGCGTGGCCGGGTCGGAGATTTATCGAGTTGTTTCCTCGGCTTCCAGAATGAGGGGGGAGGGCCGTGTTTGTTGGCGGGGATCATGACGCATGGGACTTCCGTATTAGCGCACCTGTCTCAGCTGCGGCACTCAATGCGGCGGGGAAGCGTCTGGGCCTGAGCGATGGACTGCCGGGGGGCTTAGTTTCCTTCCTGTTTGAGAGAGCTCACGGGGACTGGGGGGGGCACTTGAAGAGGACGTATAAAACGGGTGGGCAGTAGCTGTTTCTTGTTCTCACCATTTTTGTAAAACTCAACAACGGGGACAGCATCACATTCCACGGCTTGAGACTCGCTCGTCTCACAGTCTTGCTCCGACCGCTCTCCCAACTCATCACCAAAACTCACCCCTTACCCCACCACCACCCACCATGGCCACCATCGACAAACTCACCCCCACCGACCCCCGCGTCCAGCACCTCACCTTCACCACCCCCACCACCAAAAGAACCTACCACTACCTCCTCGCGTCCCCGCCACCCTCCGCCACCCCTCCCACAACCGCCCTCCTAATCCACGGCTTCCCCGACCTCTCCTTCGGCTGGCGCTACCAAGTCCCGCATCTCCTCTCCCTCGGCCTGCGCGTCGTCGTGCCCGACCTTCTCGGCTTCGGGCGGTCGGACGCGCCGACCGATCTCAAGGAATACGGCTACAAGTCGATTGTGGAGGATCTCGCGGGGTTGGTGGCGGAGGTGCAGAAGGGGGATGTCTGGGAGGGTGTGACGGGGGAGAGGGAGGTGGCGGAGAAGAAGAGGATTGTTTTGGGGGGCCATGATTGGGGGGGTGCGGTTGTGTGGCGGTTTGCGCTGTGGAGGCCGGAGTTGTTGAGATGTGTTTTCAGTGTTTGTACGCCGTTTTGGGCGCCGAGTCCGGTGTATGTGAGCAGGAAGGAGATGGTGAAGAGGTTGCCGAATTTTGGGTATCAGGTGCAGTTTGAGGGGACGGAGGTTGAGGGGGTGGTTGTGGGGAGGGAGAAGATCAGGGCGTTTTTGAGTGTCATGTATAATGCGCGGAGGGAGGATCGGGAGACGGTGTTTGATGTGTCGAGGGGGTTGTGGGAGGAGAATTTGGACGTGGGGAAGATTGGGGATAGTCCGTTGCTGAGCAGGGACGAGACGGAGTTTTATGCGGATGAGTATGCGAAGAAGGGGATCAGGGGCCCGCTGTGCTGGTACAAGACTAGCAAGGTCAACTTTGACGACGAGCTGGAGCTGCTCAAGGCGGGGAAGACGAGGGTCACGGTGCCGGCGCTGATGGTGTTGGCGACGAGGGATTCTGCGCTGCCTCCGGCGATGGCGGCGGGCATGGACCAGCACTGCGACAGCCTGGTCAAGAGGCAGGTCGATGCCACTCACTGGGCGCTCTGGGAGGCACCGGCCGAGACGAACAAGCACATTGAGGAGTTCTTGGGGGGGGTTTTGAAGGAGCAGCCCCTGAGGGCCTCCATCTGAGGATGGTATTGATTTCAGGGAGGCAGAGGCTAGTGTGATGATAGCAGGCAGAGGTGCATTATGAGAACAACGCCCCTTATTCATTTCATGTTCAACATCCGAAGACCGCCAAAATATCTACCCAAGTGCCTGCCTGCCCTCTGGTGATGGAAGCCAACCTCCTGCCCTAAGCCCCCACTGTCGTTCTCATCCGACCTCACCACACCCACTACCCCTTGCGCTCCTGCCTTCCTCCTGCCCACCACACACCCACCCGACCAAGGTATATATACCAGCTCCTGCATTCCAACTCTCGCCGCCTCCTCCCAATCAACGGACCACATCGGCAAGCGCACCGGCGCGTGGTCAAGCGGCTTTGGGAGGAGGGCCAACGGCGGGGGATTTCAGCAACCGAAATGTCGCGGGTTCGACTCCCAGGCAGCGAAGCAAAATTTTCCACAAGAATTACCGGAGAATTTTCGTAACCACCCACCTCCTCTCGACCGGCGAGGGGCGCTGGGTGGCGAGCTTTTTGTAGTTTCTCCTGCTGTATTCTTTGCGGAGTTGCTGTTGCTGCCACCATCATGCGCCCCCCTTCTTCCCGACACGCTCTTCGAATTCTCCCCAAATCTGACGCCATCCTCTTTGCTCTGCCGCTGGAGTTCAGTTCCGGCAGCCTAGCTCCAACAACCGGACACAAAACGCACCTGAGGATGATTTCCGTAACAACAACCAATCCCTCCCAAGACCAGAGAAGAGCGCTCGACGTATTACGGCCTGGGATCTCGCAGACATTCAGACTGTCCACGCAGCGTATCCTCCAACTCGCGGAGTGTCCGAGGCCAGGCCATTGCTGAATTTAAACAATCTCATCCCATGGCTGGCGCCCTTTACTTGAAGGTGCGCTTTTGGCCATCGACGGTAGGCACGGCCGACTTTGCCTTGTTTGCCTTGCCACAAATGTGGCATGCTGTCAAGAGGGTCAGCTGGTGAAGATATGAAAGGTAGAACAGGACGTTGATACTCACAGTCTGAGCGGTAGGCACACTGGTTGCACAAGGCATGGCCTTGCGAGACTTTTGTCTTGCAGCGTGTGCATGCGCTGGAGTACTGGGCGTAGGGGTTCTTGGCAGCCTTGGAAAGGAGTTTGCTCTGGAGAGATGGTCAGACAAAGGGGCTCTGCGGTCTCAAGTAGTTGCCCCCACTCCACTCACCTTGGAGATGCCTGTCTGGCCTAGGGTGGCCGACTTCTTCTGCCCTCCTGCGGCCGTCGATGAGGAGGATGCCGGGGAGCCGTAGTACATCTCGGCCTTCTTCTTGACGCCGGGGGTGGCGAGGGTGGTCTTGTTGAGCTTCTGGCACTTCGCGCACACCATTTTGGCGGTTTGTGTCGGCAACTGAGATGAAAATCGTTGTATTCCTGATAGGGTGAGGCTTTGCGAAGTCTGTGTGATGTGAGGTTGATGCGAGTTGATGGATGAGTATGTGTCTTCAGTTGAGGCTGTGGCTTGGACAGCAGTGCAGTCGTCAGTCGACACAGGCCAGGCACGCCAGCTGCACGCCCAGCCAGTGCCCAGCAGGTCCAGCCACCCCAGCGCCCCCCCCCAGCGGTGGTGGCCAGGGTTGACTGGGGCAGGCGGTGATTGGCCCAAAAAACAGCCCGAAACACTCCCTCAGCGCACCGTTCGCAGGGTTTCACGCCTGCGTGGGCTGCATGTGGAGAAAGCATGTCACCAACCAGGGCTTGGCGCTAGTCCCAAAATCTGCCAGTTCCCGTATCCTGTACTACGGGAGGCCCCTTACTCCTCTGGCACTGTCTCGTCTCGAACATCCAAGAAAGCCAACTTTTTGGTGTGTGTGTGTGTGTGCGCGACAACAAAGACAGCTGTCACGCAGTCAGTCGGTCGGTCGGTTGGCAAGTCAAGCAAAGCAGTAAGTCGGCCACCCACCCATCGCAACGAACACTGCAAACCACCAACCCCCCACAAGGGCCGCCCCCGTGTGATTGGCATCGCCCGCTCAGCGAGAGCTTCGCCCCCATTGCCGCGTTGGTGGAGCCGCGCGCAGGGACTCGGCTGGGAGGGCAGAGCAGCGCTGCACCAAGGGTTGCGGCTGACAGCTGACGAAGCCAAGGCCAACCGCTGCATCCCAGGGTTCCCGATTCGCAATCCTTTCTCTGCTGCAAAGGAGGCTGTGCTTCAGCGACCAAACGGGACACGACAGACAGACCACCCAGGCAATCTCGACCAAATTTCGAGCAATCCGGCGGACAGCGCACGCTGCTTACCCAGCATTCAGCATTCGTACCAGACGCAGCATTGCAGCAGACGCCATCACGTCTCCGCCCAATCCGTCGATTCCCACCGACTCTTGATCGACTCTCGACCCTCGACCCTTGACCCTCGATTCTCGACGCTCGAACCCCCCCCGAAACGCTCGACCTTTCTTTCGACCGCCCGCCGTGTCGCAACCATTGCATTATTCTTGCGCACGCCTCGCCTCACCCCGCGACCACTCTCGATCAATGCCCGCGCCCCGGCCCTGAACGTCTCTCGATTCCATCCGCCCCGAGCGGCACCGCCCTCCCGGCATGGCCGCCCGCCCGCCCCCCGGAGGCTCTTCGACCTCCCGGAACGACCTCCTCCTCGACCTCGACAACGACCAGCCCGTCTACAGTGCGGGGCAGCGCTCCGCCCTGACAGATGACGACCTGCTCAACTCATACAACTACGACCAAGATGGCGCACAATCGCGACCATCCGTGTCGTACGACGATTTCGTCGGCTCCGGCCAGCCCGCCCGACAACCCGCCCGTCAGCCCCCGCCCGCCGCCGGGCCATCGAGTTCCGCGTCGCGCCCGGCCGGGCCCTACGGCTCCCCAATAAACAGGCAGTACAGCCAAACATCAGACTTGGGCAACTACCAGAGATACGCCGATGACTTCGACGACTATCCGGAAGAGGGCGGGTCGTACTACCAGCACGGCGGCAGCATGGCCGCCGGCGGCCCGTCACAAGCGGCGCGAGGCGATCCGAGGAAACGAAACAGCGTCCTGAGCCTGGGCGGCGGTTTCCTCGGGAGAGTAAAAAACAGGCTCGGCATGGGCCAGGGCTACTCGGAGATGGACCTCCCACTGACAGACCCGCGGGCGGGAGGTCGGACAGACAGCGCCGAGGTGCCCCCGCCGCCCAAGGAGAAGAAGTTCGACATGGGCAACTTCAAGTTCGGCTTCGGCCGCTCGAAGCCCGATCCCTCCACGCTGGGCCCTCGCATCATCCACCTCAACAACCCCCCCGCGAACGCCGCCAACAAGTACGTCGACAACCACGTGTCGACCGCCAAGTACAACGTCGCCACCTTCCTCCCCAAGTTCCTGCTCGAGCAGTTCTCCAAGTTCGCCAACATCTTCTTCTTGTTCACCGCGGGCTTGCAGCAGATCCCCAACCTCTCGCCTACCAACCAGTACACCACCATCGGCCCTCTCATCGTCGTGCTTCTCGTGTCGGCAGGCAAGGAACTGGTGGAGGATTATCGCCGCAAGCAGGCCGACAAGGCCCTCAACATGTCAAAGGCCCGCGTCCTACGCGGCTCCAGCTTTGACGAGACGAAATGGATCAACGTCGCCGTCGGAGACATCGTCCGCGTCGAGTCCGAGGAGCCCTTCCCTGCCGACCTCGTCCTCCTGGCCAGCTCCGAGCCCGAGGGTCTGTGCTACATCGAGACGGCTAACCTGGACGGCGAGACCAACCTCAAGATCAAGCAGGCCCTGCCCGAGACCTCGTCCATGGTGAGCTCCACCGAGCTCAGCCGCCTCGGCGGCAGGGTCCGCTCCGAGCAGCCCAACAGCAGCCTGTACACCTACGAGGCCACCTTGACCATGCAGGCCGGCGGCGGCGAGAAGGAGCTGCCCCTGAACCCGGAGCAGCTGCTGCTCCGTGGCGCCACTCTGCGGAACACCCCCTGGATCCACGGTATCGTCGTCTTCACCGGCCACGAGACGAAGCTCATGCGCAATGCGACCGCCGCACCCATCAAGCGGACCAAGGTCGAGAGGCAGCTCAACAAGCTCGTCCTGGTGCTGGTTCTCATGCTCCTTGCTCTCAGTGTTGTTTGTACCGCTGGCGATCTCATCATGCGGGGGACCCAGGGCGACGCCCTCGCCTACCTCGCCTTGGACGGCCTGAACGGCGCCTCGGGTATCGCCGGCATCTTCTTCAAGGATATGGTCACCTTTTGGGTGCTGTTCTCCGCCCTGGTTCCCATCTCGCTTTTCGTCACCCTCGAGATGATCAAGTACTGGCACGGCATCCTGATCAACGACGACATGGACATCTACCACGACGTTACCGACACGCCCGCGAACTGCCGCACGTCCAGCTTGGTGGAAGAGCTCGGGATGGTTGAGTACGTCTTCTCGGACAAGACGGGTACCCTGACTTGCAACCAGATGGAGTTCAAGGCCGCCTCGATCGCCGGCGTCATGTACGCCGAGACCGTCCCCGAAGACCGCGTTCCGACCATCGAGGACGGCGTCGAGGTTGGCATCCACGAGTATAAGCAGCTCAAGGCGAACCTCCAGGGCCACCCGACCGCCCAGGCCATCGATCACTTCCTGACCTTGCTTGCGACTTGCCACACTGTGATTCCGGAGCAGGACGAAAATGGGCACATCAAGTATCAGGCCGCTTCTCCCGACGAGGGCGCCCTCGTCGAAGGTGCCGTCCAGCTGGGTTACAAGTTTTACGCCCGCAAGCCGCGTGCGGTCATCATCGAAGTCGGTGGCAAGCATCTCGAGTACGAGCTCCTGGCTGTGTGCGAGTTCAACTCGACTCGCAAGAGGATGTCGACCATCTATCGCTGCCCCGACGGCAAGGTCCGGGTCTACTGCAAGGGTGCAGACACGGTCATCCTTGAACGCCTCAACGACAACAACCCCCACGTCGACGTCACGCTCCGCCACCTCGAGGAATACGCCTCTGAGGGTTTGCGTACCCTCTGCTTAGCCGTGCGCGAGGTTCCGGAGCACGAGTTCCAGGAGTGGTATCAGGTCTACGACAAGGCGCAGACGACTGTGGGCGGCAACCGTGCGGACGAGCTGGACAAGGCCGCCGAGCTCATTGAGCACGACTTTTACCTGCTCGGAGCCACCGCCATCGAGGACCGTCTCCAGGACGGCGTGCCCGAAACGATCCACACGCTGCAGGAGGCCGGCATCAAGGTCTGGGTCCTCACGGGCGACAGGCAAGAGACCGCCATCAACATCGGCATGAGTTGCAAGCTCCTCAGCGAGGACATGATGCTGCTCATTGTCAACGAGGAGAATGCCGAAGCGACCCGGGACAACCTCCAGAAGAAGCTGGACGCCATCCGGAACCAGGGCGACATTTCCATCGAAACGGGCACTCTTGCCCTGGTCATTGATGGCAAGTCGCTCACGTACGCGCTGGAAAAGGACCTGGAGAAGCTCTTCCTCGACCTCGCCATCATGTGCAAGGCAGTCATTTGCTGCCGTGTCTCCCCGCTCCAAAAGGCCATGGTGGTGAAGCTGGTCAAGAAGTATCAGAAGGAGTCGATCCTCCTCGCCATTGGCGACGGCGCGAACGATGTCTCGATGATCCAGGCTGCTCACATCGGCGTCGGCATCAGCGGTATGGAAGGTCTCCAGGCCGCGCGCAGCGCCGACGTCTCCATTGCCCAGTTCCGCTTCCTCCGCAAACTGCTCCTCGTCCACGGCGCGTGGAGCTACCACCGCGTTGCCAAGGCAATCATGTTTTCCTTTTACAAGAACATCACGCTCTATCTGACGCAGTTTTGGGTAGGCGCCTCTATCCCCGTCGAGATGTTTTTGACGTGGCATACTGACCATCTTCTAGTACGTGTTCCAAAACGTCTTCTCCGGCGAAGTCATCTACGAGTCATGGACGCTGTCCTTCTACAACGTCTTCTTCACCGTCCTCCCGCCGCTTGTCCTCGGTATTCTGGACCAGTTCGTGTCGGCCCGCCTTCTCGACCGGTATCCGCAACTCTACTCGCTCGGCCAGAATAATCGGTTCTTCCGCATCACCATCTTCGCCTCGTGGATCGCCAACGCCGTCTACCACTCCATCCTCCTCTACATCGGCGGCTCGCTCTTCTACATCTACGATGGCGTGCAGCGCGACAGCATCCCGGCCGGCAAATGGGTCTGGGGCAACGCCATGTACGGCGCCGTGTTGTTGACCGTCCTCGGTAAGGCCGCGCTCGTCACCAACAACTGGACAAAGTACCACGTCATCGCCATTCCGGGCAGCATGGCCATCTGGCTCGTGTTTGTCGCCGTGTACGGCATCGTCGCACCCAAGCTGGGCTTCTCGAATGAGTTCTTTGGTGTCATCCCGCGCCTGTTCTCCAGCCCGTCCTTCTGGCTGCAGATGCCGACGCTCGCGCTCCTGTGTCTGGCGAGGGACTTTGCGTGGAAGTTCAGCAAGCGGCTCTGGAGGCCCGAGGCGTACCACCACGTGCAGGAGATCCAGAAGTACAATATCCAGGATTACCGGCCTCGGTATGTTCCCTTTTCCGCTCCCCCACACATTCCGTTCCAATACTGACTGTTTATTCCCTTAGCATGGAGCAATTCCAAAAGGCGATCCGCAAGGTCCGGCAGGTGCAGCGCATGCGCAAGCAGCGCGGGTACGCCTTCTCGCAGGCGGACGAGTCGCAGACCAGGGTGCTGCAGGCCTACGACACGACGCAACATCGCGGGCGGTATGGCGAGATGGCGAGCTCAAGACCTCAGTAGAAGGTCGAGCGGGGAGAAGAGGGTGGGAGAGGAGGAGGCATCGTGTCGTCGTTTTTCCGCCGTTTGACATTTGCTGCTGCGGCGCGGCTGTGCTATTGTTTAATGATTCGTTGGGGCCCAGCCTTCGAAGGGTGGGGAAGGGGGCCAACGCTTGAGGACATGAAATGGGTTGAAACAACAACAACAACAACACTGGAGTATCTTGGGAGGAGTGAAAACGGGATGATGATGGTGGGGATCAATGTCGTCTCTGATGTAGGCTTTCTTGCTAAAGCGGTTGCTTTTTTGCCTTGCTCGGGGGGTGACGTTGGTTGGGTATTGATCTTTCTAGTTGGCAGCGTTTGTTTCTTTCTGTTCGGCTTCTGTTCAATGTGTACCATTTTCGCTGGGTGTGGGACTGTTTGTTTGCCTATAGATTTATTGAGGGCGTCTTGTGTTGTGTGTGGGCATCTCTCTCGACTGTCATCCTGCTCTGATCTCTTGCTGTAAACCAAGCTGTTTTGTAACCAAGCTGTAACTTACCAACCAACCATCTCATCCCATCAACTAACTCAACCACCCACGTGGCTGTCGGGCGGTTGTTTGCCCCCGTCCAACCACATGGCCGTCGTGCGTCACGCTGGGGGGCGGGTGGTTACATAAAATTGACCTCATCGTCTCTTTTTTCTGCTGGACCCCTTGCCCGCCTGCCCGCCGCTGATCCGCAGCGGCAGTCCTGCTGATCGGGATGGTCGGTGCGGCAACTGCCGCGGCCACTCATGGAGAACTGTTCATTTCGGTGTAGTTACCTCGCGTCGAACTGTCAAACTCCGCGGCCGTTCCGTCGCCGAGTGCCGGACCTTCCGGTAGTTGGGACGGGGGAGGCATGGGGTTTCTTTTCCTGGGCTGGCTCGTTTGCCCCCTTTTCTTCCAGAAGATGCTTGGGTTGACTACCCCAAATTTTGTTTGGACGATGACGTTTGGTTCAAAAACTACTTTGTTAGTCCATTGCTGTATGGGGCAGCGCAGCGACGGCGGCACGGACGGGTCTGACATGAATCGTTCCCCGAGTGGAGCGTGAGGAGTCGTTTGTTCGAGCCAGCGCCGTCGTCGCTTCGACTTCGACGTGAGGCTGGCTGGCTGGCTGGCATGGTGGCTCTCCGATTTTCTCTCACAAGGATGACAATGACTTCAGATGCCTGCCTGCTTGCCTGCCACCCCGTACCTCCCCGCTCTCCACTGCCCATCCCCCCCCCCCCCCAGCCC
>FTEL01010926.1_pt1 | contig 12374 bp, 16 predicted proteins | sample 1658911 | NCBI WGS metagenome assembly FTEL01 (sample SAMEA3914869, study PRJEB12502) | metagenome | biome: forest; material: soil | place: USA | collected 2012-03-12 | depth 0.1 m
CTGGGGTTGGGGGGGGGGGGGGGGGGGGGGGGGGGGGCTTCCTGGCTTGACTGACGTGTCCGTTCGTCACAACAGACCGTGATCTTCCAATGCACAGACATACGCACCCTCTGGGACCCAACGGTCACTCCAAATTGCTGGCCCCAATCGACACTCAAAGGCCTCTCCTACACCAACGTGACGCTCAACATCCTGACCGACCTGTGCTTCGCCATTTTCATCCCCGCCCCGATGCTCTGGAACCTCAACGTCAACACGCGCACGCGCATCTCGCTCCTGTTCTCTCTTGGGCTCGGCTGCTTCGCGTGCGCGGCCGCCATCATCAAGATCGGCTCGCTCGTCAATTACGGCAAGGAGGGCGACTGGCTGTGGGACTCGCGCGACATCACCATCTGGACAGTGGTGGAATGCAACACGGGCATCGTCGCAGGCAACTTGCCCACGCTGCGACCGATCTTCAAGCGCATCCTGGGCAGCACCCTCGGATATGGCTCGCGGTCTAACGGCGTCTCGGGCGGCTCCGGCTACCAGCGCCAGAAGGGCGGCGGCAGCCGCACGATGGCCTCGGTCGGTACCTCGTCCCGGAGGGGCGCCGCTTCCAAGCCGGCTGTGGATGAGACGAGCAGCGAGCGCGCCTTTAATGCCGCCAGCGAGTACGAGATGGGCGATCGGAAACACGATGGTCAGACAAGTGTCGTGTTTGCCGACGCGGACGGGTTGTCGAGCGATGAGGCCGTAAATAGGGCACCAGTGGCTGGCAGGGACGGCAAGAGGGCGGGTGGCCGCGCTAGGAATAGCTAGGATGACGAAGAAGATGGAAATCTCTCCTGGTGTTTCTGTACACGTAGAAAGCCTCGTGGCCTCAAACGGAAGCTGGCTCCCGTGATGGAATCCAGTTATATTTTAGATTCGTCGATAGATAACTGGGACCCATCTGCTCTCTACTTGAGTTCTGGTGCAGCACGCCGTTTCCAGTTCCATCGGTTGCTGTTTCCGGTAGTTACCTCATGTTGCTGTTTCCGTTCTCTCGTTGCGATTTCCAGCCCCCTTCATTAGCCGGATCCGATACCCGTGGTGTTGTTTCCCGTTTTCTGGGCTACTGAGCTTCCACTTTCGGCATACTTTTCACTGACGGCCACGATCCATGCCGGGAACAAACAAACAGCGACCACGAGCTCAATGTCGGGACGTAGAAAAGCAAGCGTACGCGGCTCGGTTGCGTTGTTCGGTGCGACCACGAAACTCCGAGCCCGATCCCTCCCGCTGGGATCGGCCATGTTGGCCCGACCGCCTTTCCCGCTGAGAGACATGATATCAGAAAGCCGCCGTTGCCGGATGCAGTGACAGCGAGTTCTAGACTACAATCTATAGCTTTATTATGTATATACATCGTGCATAGGCATTTACCTAGCCCGGCATACCTTGATGATATTAGTCAGGGCCTTATTATTAGTCCCGAAGACATTGCCTAGGCCGTCGCTAACAGACTGGGTCATCTGCTGTCGGACCTTGACAGCGTCCCTGTACTGGGTCGGGGAGCGGATGCGGCCGGCGAAGAGCAGGCTAGCAATAGCCAGCGGGGCCATATCCGGGTTCTCGATGACATCGACAATGGTCATGCCGACAGCGCTCACGGCGCCCGTCGCTGCGAACAGGCGGGCGAGGCGGGCCAACCCAGCGGCGGCGACCGTTACCTCCCCGAGGCTCGGGACGATGAAGAGAACGATACTGAGAATGGTCAGGATCAGGTCCTCCTTCTCCCGGTCCTGCGCATCGTTGCCGATCTCCTTGGCCTCCGCCATACTGTTGACGGCCTCCGCCATACTGTTGACGGCCTGTGCCATCATCAGGATAGGCATCGAGAGGACCTCGACCAGGTCCGAGTTACCGCCCTCCCAGGTCCCCACCCCGAGCTCAAAGATGGCTACCCACAGCTCGTCCTGGAGCTTGGTCAAGTTACCCATAGCCGCTGTCATAATGTCCTTCGGGTTAGGCGCTTCCCAGTCGGACTTCATCCTTGGGAAGCCCTGAATGGTCAGCTCGAAGGGCAGGCACAGGCCGGTGCCGCCTGACGTCAGCACACATGGTACCGAGTTGACGTGCTCGCCGGACTCGACCCATGATCAGTCAATACCGATGTTTTTCAGGGCGTTCTTGAAGCCGTCCGAGTCACGCAGTGTCATCTCGAGGTCCCAGTAGCCTTCGTGGGTGGTGATATAATTCGTTGGCTAGGTTGGTTGCGAGGATTGTTGAACCAACATCCACAATACCACGGTTACTTGCGGATGAAAGGGAGGGGCAGTGGATTCGTACAGGACAGAAAACGGTAGGCCAAAAGTGTCGTCACACAATCATGCATGCATTCGGATCAATCTGGTGATGTCTGTTGCGTCCAGTCCTCGGGCCTCCTACTGAGTGTTTCTGGGGCCCACCCTGGAGTTACCGGGCCGCCCCCGTCCCCAAAGGATACATGTTCCCTGTGGAAAAGTTCCGCAAGAGGGCTAGTTAGCATCTGTTTGCAAGCCCTCCCGCTGCCGCGCTATATAAGGTCGCACCCTCGCTTGCTTTGGGGGATCATTCCGTCTCTCTTGACCCGTCATACCATCCGACAGCAAACGGAAAACAATGCCTATCACGAACCTCCGCTTCCCCGGGTCGCCCCTCCGCCTCCTCTATCTCAATACCGCCCTCAGCCGCCAGTATGTCACAACACGAAAATATGTCACGACACGAACACCCGCGACCCCGCCGATTGTCAGCCCAACACGCAGCGCGAGTTACCCCCCGGTCGCCTTAAGCTCTTTAGCCCAGTGGCTCGACGAATCCCACCAGCGCCTCAAGGTGGACAAATGGGGCTGGGTAATCTACCGTACTTCATACAAGGACGAGGTAGCATGGGACCGGTTCCGACGTGACCTCACGCGGTGGTCGGACGAGGAGCTGGAGCTCGTCGGCGTGTCCCCCTTCCTCCGCGACACGGCAGAGTTGACGTTTGTCTCGGACCCGGCCCTCGAGGGCGTGTCGCACGCCGAGCTACGCAGGCGCTTCCGCGCGTGGCGTGCAAGGGCCTACTACACCGAGACACGACGGCAGGCGCCGCAGACGTGGTGGGACATCCCGCAGCGCTACCTGTACTTTGTCGAGGTGGACGAGGCGGCACTCGATAGCGTGGTGCAAGCGGGCGTGCCGGGCGGCGGGCCGGCCGTGGTGAATTTCCTGCACTGCGAGACGAACAGGACGCTCCCCTTGGATGAGCCCCGGAAGTTGGATAAGTGGGGGTCAGGTGATGATTGTGATGTGTGGCCTATAAAGGCCAGGAGCATAATCGACGTCGTCTTCTGGCGGGACATGCTCGACTTGGTCGACAACCCAGGAATTGGTCCGATGATGCACGAGTTGATGGACTGGGAGATGGAGGCGATCGAGATGGAGAGGGAAGGCGTGCCCACGGTTTCTGAGTCGGCCGTTTGATTATATGCCAGGAGTGAATAATCTCTGCTTCTGTATATATATATGAGATACCTGCTTGTACCATCCAGCAAACCCTGGCGCAATCTCCTCTCTTCTATACAGCTGGCCATGGGCGAGGGCGCAGCGTGCTATTTTGGTGAGCCTGCAGAGTTGGCGAGGTGTTCATGTTGCCACCGCGTGTTGGACCCAGCGCGATGGGATGGATTGTGCCAGTCCAAGGAACCGTGGATGGCGAGGACGTGTGGAAGCCGAGGGGGTGCGGGGACCGGGAAGTGGGTGTGAGATTTCGATGTGGCAAGCAGCCTGGACTTGGCTTAACTTCCATCTCGGCGCCCCGAATCCGTCCAACCACTGGGAAAGAAATAGAGACGCAGCATCAGAGCACGGATCCGACCAAGGAACAGACATAATCATGGGACGGATGCCGGATTTCAGAGTCGCAGGACAGGTCCTTTGCTCTACCCTGCTCTACACTGCTCGCGCGACCGACGGAGTCAAGCGGCCGGAGCCAACCGCGCAAGAGGGCACTATTCCGCCGGGAATAATTGACTCCTGTGTGTACGGCTCCGGGTTACCCGCCAACCAGGGTGAGCCGGGTGAGCCGGGGTGAGCACTCGCCGCATTTGGCTCACCCTACTCACCCTGCTCACCTTGCTCGCGCGAACCGGAGCAGCAGGAGTAAAACCGGAAGCTGAAGCTTGACATCTACGTTCTACAATGTGGTCCGGCGTACGGACCCGTAGCCCTCGCAGCGTTGCAGCCATACGCCCGGTGGCGAAACAATACAAATCCCGTTCCCCGCTCCGTCCTTATCGCCACGGCCACCCCCGAGCGGTAAGCAGCCATATATGTCAAGGGCTCACATCATGGGTATCAAGGAGCCAAGTTACTCACTCTTCTGCCCAAGGTAGGCGTCTCATATTGGAACCAGCAGTTTCGAATCACCACAACTGGTTGTATGGGACCACTTGTGAATACTGTGAATTGGGTGCAAGGCGATGCATGTGAAGATGTAGGAATTGTCTCCATTGTGTCTCTGTCTTCTCGTCCCCTGATGTGCTGCCCTAGGCCCTTTCATATACCTGGTGACCAGCCTCCCAGCGGCTCTAAGGCTTCGCTTATGTTCGCCCTCCTTTCCACCTGGTGATGCCCTCATGACTGTAGCGTTCTAGGCTTGAATCCCTGGCAAACACAACACCAAGGCAGCTACTGGGGGCGATCCGGAATTCCTTGTTAGAGCAGCCTTCCAGTAATCAGACCCCTGAGACGTCGCCTGGTTGAAACCTGTCATGAAGTCCCTGGTGTTCTCGGGTAACATCGCCACCGTCGCCATAATATATTCTGTTGCCTCGGTAACCAGCTCCAACACATTGAGAGCATCTCCGAGCTTCGACCTAAGCTGCCTCATCTTATACTGTGCAAGAGTGATATCAAACGCTCCTAGGTATCTATACACAATCAGCACACTAGTGGATCCAAAATCGGATTCATGGGTACGTACGGCTGTCGAGACGCATCACGCCTTTAAGCAGGGCGAGTTGCTGGTCGAGGCGGTCCACTATGTCCTTGGTGTCTCGGTGCGATGTAGCCGTCGCAACCTCGTCTCGCAAGAGCTGCGCCGCGTCGAGGTAGCTGTCCAGACGTCTCTTTTCCGAAACTGCCGGCCTTACGCCTGTACTGGCCTGGCCGCAAACTTGTCCGGGCTTAAGATGCACTGCAGATCCGGAGCTGGCGAGGGCTGCGCCGCGCGTGCAACACCAGAAGCACAGCCCGGCCCAAATATCCCGAACGACGGACGGAGCGAGGTCGGCGAGGGAGAGCTGCCGTACGTCGCGGCCTTGGTCTCGAACGCGTCGCGCCCAGCGTAGGATCTCGACCCCCGTGTTCAACGCCCGCACGCTCTCGGCCTCGACGCGCAAGACAACAGCTTCCGCCTGCAGCGTTGCGCTGTCTTGGAGGCCGCGGTCGCTCACGCAGCTCTCGATCTGCAGGTAGCAGTTGACCTCCAGGAGCCATAGCACGGCACGGTGCAGCTGTATGTGAGTGCCTGCAGCGCTGGTGCCAGAGACGTCGGGTTCTCGGACGGCGATCCTGCCGTCGCCGTCTTCGTGTATCCGTAGATGCGGCGGACACGAAGTCCTTTTCCACGCGCCCAGTTGGTCGTATAGCAAAACGACATCTTCGTGCTTGATTCCTCTGCGTCTCGCCGCGATGCCGCACATGGTTTGCATGATCCTGCGCGCGATGATTGCGAGCGACAGCATGGCGTCCAAGTAGCCCCCAGCTTCCAGCGGCAGCGTGTCCTCGGGGCCATCGGCTCGGTCGTCGTTGATATGAGAAATTCGTTTCCGGTCAAGAGAGTGAAATGCGTCCAACCCATACACGTGCCAGAAAAGCAGGACACGGCGCTCGCCAGCCCTGGCCAGCGTTGCAGACGCATCGGAAGCGGCTGCCTCGCCGTGCATCCCGGACCGCAGCGTCATGAGGACCAGAGAGTCGTGCGTCAGGAAAAGATGTCCCAGATTAGAGCAGAGAGACGGCGTGGCGGCGTTGTCGTATACGAAACCGACCATCAAGGCCAGAGCTTCCATGTCGTCGAGGCGGATCGTCCCCTCGCCCGCCGCCGACTGCTGCGCTTCGAGAAAGGACTCGCGGAACTTGCCGGCGAGGGCTTGCTGAGTATCCCATTTGCCTGTCGACGACGTAAAGGGCATGCCGCGGCATGCAACGGCGTACGCCAGGGCACGGCTGCAGTGTCCGGCGTGATAGTCTTGCCAAAAGGCGTCCTCGAAGATGATGGGCAGACACTGCGCTGCGGAGCAGAAGTAGGCATCCAGCGCTGCCATGAAGGTGAACGGGTCGAGATCTGGGTCCAACCAGGAAGGAGGCTGTCGATGCGGCACAAACCGGGCGAGAGATGGGGAGTGCTCTTCTGCTGCAGCGGTGGCACGCCTAGAGGATGCGGGCAGCAGCGCGTCGTGTTGCTCCATCACGGTTGGCGTCTGGTTGTCCCATGTCGATGCGCCGTAGTCTCCCAGGAAAATCTGATCGAGGAACAGGATATTCTCGGCGCTCAAGTCGAACGGCGCGTCCAGGAGGAAGTCGTCATAGTTTGGCGGCAGAGGCGACGCGGCATTCGACCCCTCACGACCGAGTCCCGCGTGATGAGCGGCGACGCTCCTTGGCGTTTCAAGTGGTTCGTCCGCTCTATCGCCGCGGTCGGTTGCCTGCGGGCGACGTCTTCGTATCCGGACGTCGTTGGAGTCGTCGAGGCGGCACTGGAGCTCGCGGAGGGCGCACGGAGAGCATGATGAATGGCCCTGGCGGGCACGTGCTGGGCGATCGCACTTGATCTTGCGCCCATGACAAAAATCGCACGACTCCCGCTGGGCTCCCCGTTTCAGACGCATAATACGGGAGTTGACTGGGGAATTGACGCGGCTGCAGGTCGCTCGCTCTCTGTCGGTTGTCCGTCCAGCTGTGAAGATGCGGCGGAGGTTTGACGGCAATTTTGCGGTCAAGGGGGAAGTTATTTGATAACTGCCTAAGAGTTAGCGGCGGCTCCCGAGAAACGCGTGGCCTTGAGGGGCGCTCCGTGCGGCTGGCTGACGCAGCTTGCCCGAGCCCGCCGTGGCCCGGGACGGCGATTGTGCGGACATTCTGCAGGGTCTCCGTTGACAAGCTCCCGCGGAACTCTTGAAGTAAATAATAAATATCAAAACGGGGCGACGTGTCTTGAGACCGTTCGTTTACATCCAGCCAGCCATATTCGCATCTTATTTATTACATGTTATTCAGTATTACACCATGAACGACACCATCACCATCACCAGTGGACTTGGGTTTACACCGATTTACTCGGCCAGCGCCATCTTTCTGACCGGATTTACCCTTCTCTTGGTGCTGCAGCTTGTCTTCGCGGTTCGGTTCTGGCACTTTTACGGCTACGCGATTGGCATGGTTTGCGGGCTCCTGCTGGAGATGCTAGGCTACGTCGCCAAGTTGCAGCTCTCTCGCAACCAGCAGAACAAGAATGCGTACATCATGTGAGCCCAGGTTGCCTTTTCCCTGAGAAGGTCATATGTCGTGTTCTCTGACAACGGCCACCACTCTGATAGGTACATCATCGGCCTGACACTCGGTCCTACTTTTCTTTCCTCCTCGTTGTATCTGAGCATTAGGTCATTGCAGCAGCGCTATCCCGGGGCGCGCGTTGGCTGCATCAGTCCAACGTGGTTCGCCTCGCTGTTTATGCTCGGGGACTTTCTCTGCCTCAGTTTTATCGGTGTGGGCGGTTCTCTTGCCGCCATCTACGCAGACAACCCCCTTGGCGTGCATCTCATGATTGCAGGGCTGGCGATCCAAGTCCTGTTTACCGCTATCTTTTGCCTTCTCCTGTGGGCGGTATACCACAAGGTCAAGGGAAGGGTGACCGAGGTCAAGTGGTACTACTATATGTTGGGTAAGTGCCCCTTGAATGGCCACGACGCTGGTCACTGACCCAGTTCCGTTTGGTATTACAGGTGTCGCTGCGGCTGCGGCGTGTCTCTTTGTTCGATCGTGTTGGCGATCCGCTGAGCTGAGCGGTGGCTTTGACGGGCCGCTTACCTCAAAAGAAGGCATTTTTATTGGCCTCGACAGCGTACCCATCACCGTCATGTCGATTCTCCTCACAATTCTGCATCCCGGCTTCTGGTTCGATAACATGCGGCAGTGTAGCCCGGTACGGGGCAAGGATGAATTTCATCTTGTGGATCGGTGCTGAGTAAACGGGAGACAACTTTTTGCATGGTGTATTCCTGATGCCGGAAACTGAGGAATTGCGGATTAGATTAGACAGTCAAAGTTGCACTGCCGCTGTCAGGCATTAGTTATAGATTAAAGAATTAGTGTTTAGATATTTCTCGGTACTCTCGACTAAGCGCTACCGGTCTGAGTCTTGTCTTACCTCTCGCATTTGGTATTGCCTAGACCATGAGGCTTCGTGCCCTATTAACTATCTCATTAACGCGAGACGTGCTACCCTGTTAACTCAATCTTGAGATCATGCTGGGACATCGCCTTCTCCGCCTAAACCCGAACTAGACCAATCTCATAGCTCAAACCCCCGCCCTGAGCTCTAGCTCTCCCCTCCTACTCTCAGTACAGGGGCCGTTGTCGCACTTGAATCCGCCCGTCCCGCCGCAGCAAACTTGGAATTGACCCTCAAAGGAGGGCTGAATATAATTACAAGTAAAGGGCGGCATTGTCTGTGAGACTGCCAGCTCGGACTTTATCCAAGCACTATAATTACTGAGGGCCTTTTGTCTGGGCAAATCCGTCATGCGGAAATGGCTAACATCATGTGTGTCAAGGAACCAAGTTTCTCATTTTTCACAGCTGCTGGAGGTGGGCATCTAACACTGGGGCCCCTCTTCAAACAGGGCCCCTCCTCTCGTACAAACACCCCTTCCTACCACAGACCTTCCCCGAGCAGCCTCCCATCAATAGCGCAAGGGCCGAATACGCGGCCCAAGTAGACAGGCACGCGACGCTCTTCGCGCGTGGGATCATTGGTTGTGCATCGTCCGATGCGATGGTGCCCTCCTTCTCGGTGATGTGTTCAATGAGTCGGGAGAGGCTTTGCTCGAGCTCCAGATCAATCGCACGGGCTCCTGGGAAACCACTGGTCCGTGGCTGGGCTACCGAGGCAGGGGCACTTTGCCCTGCACAGCCGGAAAAATTTCGCAGTGGGGGCCCGATGATGTCGAGTCAACCTGCTTTTCTTCGCTCATCTACAGGCCGTCCCAAAGCAGCAGAAGCCATCTAGGCTCACCCAGGCCGCTTCAAGCGGCCGGAGCACCGCCGGAGCCAATCCAAGAGTGCACTATTCTGCCGGGAATAATTGACTCTTGTGCGCATGGCTCCAGCTCACCCAGTGCGCGATGTTGGCCCAAACCTTCCCCCCCCCCAACCATATCACCCATCAAGCCCGGCCTTAAAATCCGCGGTGCCAACAAGTCCCGTCGCAAGCTGCCAGAGCAAAACACCAAAGCCACCCATGCGAGACAAGTTCCAAACAACTGGAACCGTTCAGCCTTGCTGAAGCATGGCGAACATGGTCGACAACCGCGGGGCCCGCCTCTCAATCTCGATTTCACAAGCTGAACAGCGTAATGTACTACGTACGGGTGAAGCTATCAGCCAGGCACAATCAGACGAGGGAGGAAATCGAAGAAGAAGCTGTGAGGATAAGTCTTTTGATGTGTAAGAAGAGCACAAGGCGTCCCGAGGAAGCTGGGCATCTCGAATGGGGGAGGCCAGGGGCAGCCAGGGTTGTTATTGGCGCGCATCTGGACATGCACCGGGCGTTCTGGCCAACCATTGTTTCCTTCTCCAACTGTCTCCAACGGTGTCCAGTTTATCCACCAGCAGGGAGCCTGCGCTAGGAGTGGGTCATCTGTCGAATCTGGATCGCGGGGATCTGGGGAGGGATCTGGGGATGTTCCGGTGGTATGCATTCTGGGGGAAGGGGTGCATAGGGTTACATTGTTGCACCAAAACGCGCAATTTCTCCGCCGCCGTCGCCCTCGTCCATGGTGTGGCCCATGGCGGCCGTTGAGGTCCACCAAAGCGAGGCGCGAGATGATAACCGACTCATCCTGGTCGCCGGGATACCTGCCTTACTGCCACGTGCTTGGGTAGTATCTACCTGAGTGACGCAACCAGCCTCGTGGTTTTTTCGAGTAGCCGCGCCAATCACCTGCATATTTGAAACCTCGGCGTCGTTCCGGGAACCGGGGATGGGGTGAGCAGCTGGGGCAAGGGGTGAGCAGCCGGGGCGAGGGGACGGGAAAGGGGGGTGGGATCGTCACCGAATGCCGATATATTGAGCATTCCTAGCCGCCCTGACCATCTGGTTGGCCCCGATTCTCTCGACGTCACTCAGCTCGGCTAATATCACATTGCCAAGATGCGGTGGTTCACGCTCGTCCTGTCTTTGCTCCCTCTTGTCTCGGCTGCCCCCAAGGAGAAGGCCCCCGAGACCTTCTCCCAGCGGGTCGTCTTCACGCCTCCGTCTAACTACAACGACCCGCGCGTATTGTACGCCCGTACCGCCCAGTTCAAGGACGGAACTCTGCTGGCGACGTGGGAGAACTACAGCCCCGAACCTCCCCTGGTGTACTTCCCCATTTACAAGTCCACCAACGGCGGCTACAGCTGGGAAGAGTTGTCGCGCGTCGAAGACACGGCGAACAAACTGGGTACGGCTGAGTCCTATTTCGGGTGCAAACAACCAACCAACCTCTAATCCCCTTCCAGGCCTCCGCTACCAGCCGTTCCTCTACATCCTCGACAAGCCCTTCGGCGGCTTCCCCACCAACACGGTCCTGCTCGCGGGAAGCTCCATCCCCACCGACCTCTCCAGCACGAACATCGATCTCTACGCCTCCACCGACAAAGGCAAGACGTGGAAATTTGTCTCCCACATCGCAGCCGGCGGCGAGGCCATCCCCAACCATGGCCTGACCCCGGTTTGGGAGCCCTTCCTGATGCGCCACGAGAATACGCTCATCTGCTACTACTCGGACCAGCGCGACAACGCGACGCACAGCCAGAAGATGGTGCACCAGACGACGACCGACCTGCGGCGCTGGGGGCCCGTCGTGGACGACGTCGCCTACCCAGTCTACTGGCAGCGCCCGGGCATGCCGACCGTTGCCCGGCTGCCCAACGGCAAGTACATCATGACGTACGAGTTCGGCGGCAGCGACATCATCCCGGACTCGTACCAATTCCCCGTCTACTTCAAGGTGATCTCCGACCCGGAGCGATTTGGCGACGCCGAGGGCACCCCCCTCCGGACCACCGACGGCTACCTCCCGACCGGCTCGCCGTACGTGGTCTGGAGCCCCGTGGGCGGGAGGAATGGAACCATCATTGCCAGCGCGCACAGCTCGGGTGATGTTTACGTCAACACGGACTTGGCTGAGCCCGGCACGCCGTGGAAGCGTGTGCCAACGCCGGAGAAGAATGCGTACACTAGGCATTTGCGGGTGTTGAAGGAACAGAACAAGCTGTTGATCATGGGCGGGGGCCAGCTGCCGCCGAGCACGACGAATGTCATCGAGTTGAGTGTGATGGATATCAATAACTTGTAATTAGGGAGTGGCTCTGTGGGTAACTTCGGGATATATCCGTCCACTATGCTACCTATAGAGACTGATAGATACTTAACATGTACAGTTTTCTGTCGCATCCTGTGGATACATTGATCGCTCCGGGGGGGCTGGGTGATGGATTTCGTTTCTCCAACCAGGGAACCACTAGAGTCAGATATGCAACGTCTGAGCTCTGCAAAGACCTTGGTGATGCCGGAGTTCTGCTCGCCCCGTATGCTGGAGCGTTTCCTGCCGCTATTCTTCTCATGAGTCGACATCGGCCTCCTTGTCTGGGCCGAGCAGCATCCCCATGACGCCACCACCGTAACGTTTTCGGCCAGACGAGTAGCAGCTAGTCTCAGCATCAGATCATAACAGCAGAAAATGCGAGGGAAGTACGCTCAATGCCCTCCTGTGGCCGTAACCTCCGGGATGTGCGAACCCATGGCCAGGCAAGCTGCCTCCGGTACCGTGGAAACCGCTCATCAGCGCACCTAACCAGCCCGTGTCCTATCAGGATTGCGTCAATGTTTCATGCCGGCTCCACATAGCATCGTCTAGGTGCTGGCTGACGGGGGCCGGTTCCGGTGCGAGAGGGGGAGGGAGCGGAGAGGAAAAGATCGCCCGAAGGGGAATAATTTTGGTCCTGTTTCTGTCGCCTGGGAAGCATTTCTGCATGCCCAAACGTTCCGCGGGCGCCGCTGGCGGCCTTGGGGTTTTTTTGGGGGGGGGGGGGGGGTTTAGGAAAAAAAAGTGTTCTAA
>FTEL01009062.1_pt1 | contig 12369 bp, 13 predicted proteins | sample 1658911 | NCBI WGS metagenome assembly FTEL01 (sample SAMEA3914869, study PRJEB12502) | metagenome | biome: forest; material: soil | place: USA | collected 2012-03-12 | depth 0.1 m
GGAAACCGTGGTCAAGCCGCCTACAGCGCAGCAAACTGCTTCCTCAACGCCCTGGTTCAGCACCGGCGCGCCCAAGGCCTGCCCGCCTCGTCCCTCGATTTGACCGCCGTGTCTGACTCGGGCTACCTGGCCGAGGACCTCGAGAAGGCGGCCGAGGTGGCGAGGAACCTGGGCAGCGACAGCATCTGCGAGAGCGAGGTGCTCGCCCTCCTGAACGCCGCCATCGATGGCACCATGGCATCGACCTGCAACCATCACACCATCACAGGCATGCGCATCACGGCGGCCATGCGGCCGTTTTGGACCGAGGATGCCAAGTTTAAGGCGATGCGCATCGCGGCCGAGGAGGCGGCGGCGAAGGACGCCTCGGCCAACGCGGTGGTGTCTTTCAACGCGGCGCTGAAGGCGGCCACGACGCGGGCCGAGGCCGAGGATGTTGTGTGCCGCGGGCTGGTTGATAAGATCGCGACGGTGGTGATGATGGAGGCCGAAGAGCTGGACATCACGAGGTCGCTGTCGCATTACCCGCTGGACTCGCTGGTGGCGATCGAGATCCGCAACTTCATTACGCGCGAGTTTGAGGCGAATCTGCAAGTGCTGGAGCTGCTGTCGAGCGGGTCGATCCAGACGCTTGCGAAGGCTGTGTGTGCGAAGAGCAAGATTGTTCCTGCGTCGCTAGCATGAGATTTGGGGTTGGGGCTGCATGTGCGGGTTGGGTGAGGTGTGGTGTTTCTCCTTCTTCTCCTTTGGACAGATTCTCGAGTTCGTTCCTCCTGTCTGACTGGCTTGGTCTTGGTGTGGCATTTGTTCTCTGCTTCGTGCACCCGGCATCGGTGCTTTGTTTCTAGACCACAGTCGTTATCGACATTCTGGCATTTGTACTACTTTTTGCTTTACTCGGACTTTGTTTCGTTTACCCTTCACTTCTTGATTTTAGACCCGTTATTGCCAATACTTTACATCCTGAATTGAACCACATTGGAGCGTCAGGATGCAAACCAACTGAGTCCCGGCCCCTACCTTCAAAGCCGCAACTCCTCTCAGTTCACGACAAGATATCAATACTAAACTCAAACTCAGCCTTTGATGGAAGTTCCTGGTTGGGAGCCCTGCATTAAAGAGCTTCGAAAGTGGTAGTTCCCTAGCTCTATTACCTACCGTACCTTCGGTGCTTTCCGGGCCTTTTAAGAAGCGAGGATTACATCTCATCTCCCCCGAGCCACTTCGCTTCAAAGACTGTTCTTTCAGCAAGAAAAACTTGGGATAAATGGACTTCTAAGTACGCGTTCTGGGTCGTTCAAATGCTATCAATACTCTAGGTTCTCAATTCCAGCTTGATGGCCCATCTTCAGTCCAACCATCTTCAAAGGCACTCTGCTCAAAGTACAGGGGCATTTTTTTTCCTGTCCCTCTTTGTCCGTCGCAGATGCTCTGGGTTCAAGTGAGTTATCCGCAAGCTCGTCTGCTCCGTTCCTTCGTTGCCTTCTCAGCAGTTTGCTGTTCCAGTTTCAGTGTCGCCAGCTTCAGTTTCTCCCGTTCTATTTCAAGTTGCATGCTCAGCATGTCGAATTTCTGCTGGTTTTCCTTTCTTTTCTGCTTTTTTTCTTTCTCTCTTTTCCGCTTCTCGTCCCGCTCTTCTTTTAACTCTTTGTCCCGCTTGCTTTCTCGGTATCCGTCTCTCTCCCTGCTTCGGCTTGTGTCCCGGTCTCTGACCCGTTTCTCATCCCGGTCTGTCTCCCTTTTCCTTGGAAGACGCTCCGTGTGGGTGTGCTTTTGCTTTTGGTTCGATCCGATGGGGGTTTCAGGGTCGTGAGCAGTGGGATAAAAGGGCCTACCGGGGTCTTGACCGTTCCCTCCGCCAGAGTCATTTCTTCTCTCACCTCGCCTTTGGGTAGCGCCAGAACTATCCTCTTCACGACCATAGCGGAGGTTTTCCGGGGCTGGCCCAGCGGTGGTCCCACGGTCGCTAGCAGTAGGATGGGGCCGATGGAAGTTTTGTGGCTTCCCTCCGCCCGAGTCATCTCTCCTCACCCCTGGTCTTTGCGGAGAGCCAGGACCATCCTCTTCACCATACGGGCGAGGGTTTCTCCGGGCCGGTTTAGAGGTGGCTCCAGGCGAGGCTTCAAAGCCGGCGGGGGTAAAATGGGAATCGCGCTCATCGTTTGCGCTCTGAGTCTGAGTGGCAGGATATGTGCTTGGCGGGCGGCGGCGCTCTGCGGACCTTAGATTCCACTCGCACTTTGCCCTTTTAGCATCGTCGTTGAGCAACTCGTACGCCTCCTGCACCTTCTGAAACTCATGTGCCTTGAGCGCTTTCAGCGTTGGGTCTTGCACCTTGTCCGGGTGACACGAGCACAAGCTTCTTGTATGCATTCCGAATTTCCGACTTGTCTGCACCCCTCTCGACCCCGAGAGCTTTCCAGGGATCTGGCGGAAGAATCCTGGAGGTCATGGTGGATGGGTGCCGGTCTATGCCGAGACGAATAGTTCGCTCTCCGTTTCTTCGCCTAAGATGAAGACCAGGCGGTGGATGCCGTCAAGGCCAAATCTCGAAAGCCGCTTTTAAGGTGAGAACACAAGAGTTGGTGGTGTTAGTACTATGGCCAGCACAGTCCAAACCAAGGGAGGAAGGACGGTAATAGAAGGTGGGGGGTCTAGAAGAACTCAGGGAGTAACACGCGTTAGGATCCGTATGATACCAGGCTCTAGAGACCATTTATAACAGTTTCTAGTAATACAGCGTTATCCAAGGCCTCGCAGCTCCGGTCATGCTTGCCACGGATCGACCAGGCTCGCTCACATGGAGTTTGACTAACGCCGGCCCCGGGCTGGTCACGTCTCACATGGGAAACTTGTGACTACAAACGGAACAGCATGGGACAACCATGCCGGCCGCGCTGGCCAGGGCGCATCCAAGGTTCTCAGCTTGCCCCTGGGTGATTGGGGTCGTGTGACTCGTGTCTGGGTGGAGGGCTATTGCTCTCGGAGGCCATCGACAAAACACCGCCGTCCCGGCCGGGGCACCGTCTTCGGGCTGGCTAAGTAGCCCTAAAGTCCACACCCGGTGACAACAAGTTAATGACCTCCTTGGCAGCCCCCTGCATCCCTGGCATGCAGGGGGGGCTGGGAGCGGGCCCGATGGTGGCGGCGAGCTTTGGCGTGAAACAGAGCAGCTCGTAATAGAACGCGGCCAACCACCAGGTAACGATGGTCCCCGGACCACCTTCGGCTTCATCAACAAGGCCTCGCAGGCGGCCTGACACAAAGGGGTCTGAATCAAAGGCGGGACGGTGCCAACTGCCGACCCAACCGAGTACCTATCTGGCCAGGAGGTCAGGGGCTGTTGGTTCCAATGACGCAGTGTCACGGAGCAGAACCACCAACACACGCGGTGCGTCCGGCACAGTTCCAACCGCCTGCGCCGCAATGACGACGAGATAGGGCTCAAGATTGCCTATCTTATATTGTTTTCATTATCCCGTAACGGAGGCGAGAATGCAGGGAACCGATTGGGATCATTCGAACTTGTCAACTTGAGGGACAATGCCCCAGTGAACTAACTGCCTTTGGGACTCAGAAAGCCCTCCTGATTGGACCACCTTACCAACGAATGCTCCAGAGCCTTAGTCTAAGTTGCAGTCGTCGCCGAGTGCTCGGGCCCTTTCTCCGGCCCGGTAGCTGGCAGGGCGGGAGACTCACCCGCCGTGGTGCTAGGGGCGCCCCGCGGAACCGCAACCTGTTCACGAGAGTCAGACAGCCGCATACAGCTACCGGCAGTATCACCATGCCTAGATAGAACATTACAAACTCACCTTCAGATTACCCGCCTCAATTTCCCTCTCCAGCTCCTCCAGCCGACTCCTCTTCTCTCGCTTCTTCCACGCGGGCCGACCCGAGTCAAACACCTCGTCCATTTCCTCGAGCGTGTATCCCTTGGTCTCAGGGGCGAGCAACAACATGTGGACAAAGGCAGCGGCGTTGAAGGCGCCAAAGATGTAGTACATCTTGTACGAGATGTTCCACAGCAGCGGCGGCACGCCGAAGGCGAGCACCATGTTCCAGAACCAGTTGGATGCCGTCGACAGCGACACGGCCTTGGCGCGGATCTTGCTCGGGTAGATCTCGGCCGGGTAGGTCCATGAGACGGGACCCCAGGTGGTGGCGAAGGTAGCGACGAAGAGGTAGGAGCACGAGACGATGGCCGAGGATACGGGACGGTTGTTGAGGACGATCCAGGTGATGTCGCTGTTCTCGACGGTGCGGGTTTCGTCGGTGTTGGGTTGGCCGTAGTATTGCTGGAGGGCGCCTGGGGAAGATGTTAGGGGAGTGCGGAGTGGGAAAACGAGGATGCATACCGGAGATAAAGAGCCATGTCATCATGCCAAAGGATCCAAGAATTAGAGAGGGGCGGCGACCCCATTTGTCGAGGAAGAAGATGGCAGGAAGTGTCAACACGACGTTGATCACGTATTGCATTGAGGCTGTAGCCAAGGGTGAAGCGATCTGGGCGCCCTCCATGATGTAAACGATGTAGTACCTGAATAGTCAGCGATTAAGACACGCCTCAGTACACGTACGACGACGTATCAAGCGGCTTACATCATGATGTTCATCCCGCACAGCTGAGACCACCTTTTAAGCCAAGTCAGCGAGTCAGTCCCGGATTTCTCAGATCTTGTACACCAATCCGAACTCACATCTGGATGCTCATGCCCAGCAACACACGCTTCAGCATCCTGGGAGCCACCAAAGCTTTGAACGACGAGACAGCTTGCTCCCGCTCAAACCTCAAGGCCTCCTCAATCTCCTGGAACTGGGCCAGCACCTTGGGGTGATTAACATCACCCTTGCCGTGGAGGTTGGCTAGCACCTGGATGGCCTCGTCCCAGCGGTCTTTGGAGGCAAGCCAGCGCGGGCTGTATGGGAAGAAAAACAAGCCGAGCAACAGAATAAAAGCCGGCACCATCTGGATGGCCCAGGGGATTCGAAAGGCAGCCGTCGGCTGGTCGGGATCTTTGGATCCGCCGCCAATGCCCTCGGCTGCGCCAAACTGGATAAAGAACTGGCTGTGCAGCAGCAACAACAACTCGTCAGCACAGTGTTCCCTGTCCGCTCGGATACAGAAAAGGAGATCAGTTTGTGGCCCTCCTTACATCAAAATTCCCCATGTGATGGCCCACTGCTGCAGCGAGACCACCCGCCCCCGAATCTCCTTGGGCGCGATCTCGGACTGGTACACAGGCACGATGGACGAGGCGATGCCGACACACAGACCGCAGATGACCCTCCCAACGCAGAGCATGGCGACGTTTTGAGAGGCTGCCATGAGGATGGATCCGATGATCCAAAGGACGCACGAGATCTGCAGGGCAACCTTGCGCGAGTACCGATCGGCGACGAAGGACGACATGAGCGAGCCGACCAGACTGCCCGCGGGCATCGAGGCCGTGATGCCGCCCTGGGCGTACGAGACCGGGTTGTTGAAGTAGCGCTTGTAGGCCTGCGTGCCCAGAACGCCCGACATGGAGCTGATGTCGAAGCCGAACAGGCCACCGCCTGCGAGGGGGTGCCATGTGTGTCAGTACGACGTTGTGACATTGGAGGGTTGGCTCTGACTCTGGCGCTGGCGATTATCTCGTGTGAGGGAGCGACTTACCAATGGCGGCGAACCCGCAAATGAAATACACGTTGCTCGCCTGATACATGGTGGGCGAGTTATGGACGGTGTTGTGTACTCAGATCGAGCCAGGTGATAGGCACTGTACAAGAGAGGTCAAGGGTGCCTAAGCACAACAAGATGATGATATCTCCAGAGTTTCTAAGACCGGAACCTGGCAACCGCACAGCGTGGGTCCAACGGGGGTGAGACATATATGATATGAGAAGGTAAGGGATGACGAAGAGAGCACCTCCAACCTTAAGTATACCAGCACCGTGACTCTAGGAAGAACTCGCAAGAAAGTTGCCCTGCAGGCTGGCCAGCCCAGCCGCTCATTACATTGCGAGGTCTAGCTCTATATCAAATGGACGGGCGAGACGCATCCTTGTGGGCCGGGGTTGCTGGCTATCATTCCCCGACATGGCAATCAAAGCATTGTGGGGTTGCACGGCCGAGAGTCACACTACCCAGGCCGAGGGTTGCATGAGAGGTAATCTAAGACCAGCAACGGGGTATCTCCATGCCGGGCAGTGTGCTCGGGGAATCCTCTCGAGGTACCGGCGAGCCTGGATCGACACAGCGGGGTTCCAGCGGCCCCGGTTGAGCCAACCACGGGCCGATTTCTGTCGAGGAACGTGGCAAAGAATAAAGGTCCCCGCCGAAGTCTGGTGTTGTTGTTGCCATTCGACTAAGGGGCCTCCACTAGGGGTAGTTGGTCAGTGCCCGTCCACGGTCATGATGACTTCAGCGTCGGTCCGAGTCCGCGGATGGGACGAGATGAAGGACTCGAAAGCGGATAGATTGCGGGAACGCACAGCTCCCCCTTCGGCTGGACCCGTCGTACGAGCCGATGCCGGGCCTCGGAGGCTTGCGTTTGTGTCGTCCGTACTGTGGTACGCATGCCTGGAGCCGGGCATAGCGCTGGACAGCGGACAGGGCGAGCATTGTAAGCAAACGTAATAATCCGTGTATGACGGGCCGAAGCACTGCTCCTGGATGTCTCTCCGAAGTTGGTTATTCCCGCCGTCTCATTGTTCGTGTTCCACCGCACACGCTGCCTTGGCATGTAACCTTGGTGATGGCCCATTCATGTCTGCCAAGTCCATTCCAGGAAGGAGGCCAGATCGGCGGCGTTCACACCCGGGCCCCGGGGAGGGGGCGGGCTACATGGCACGTCAGGTCGGCATCCAATTTGTGGAAGCTCGCTTGCAGCGCAGATCCAACGGCTCCCTGGAGGGAGGGGGAGGCACGAGACACAGCCAATTGCATATTTCCAATCATGTCCTCACCACATTACAATGGCCATGCAGGTGACCGTGGCTCGGTGGTTATTAAGTGAATCCCCGAGTCAACTGATGGCCGTCGTCAGCCTGTCTTGTTTCCGAAGCAATGCCGTGGAACTAAACAGGGGTCAAACCAGACCAACTAACCCCGGATCAGGATTCCGATGCTGAGAAGTAACGTTGGCACTGTTGAGCCCCCGACACCCTCCCTGCATGGATGGGCCCACCCGGTGCTGCATGTCGCGGCAGAAGCTTAAGGCGAAAGTGCCGTTCCGGGTGCTGCAGTGACAAGTCTCACATGTCTCTGGGCAGCGGCGGGACGAACAATGAGTGGGCGGAACGACGCGAAGGGTCCAATGCTACCTTCATTGTTTTTTGACCCAGAAAAGTGCCTCCGTCACCTCAGCCCGGTCCCCAAGCGCAGGTTGCCGCAGTTGTGGCAGCGAAAGGCGCACCTGTTGTCGAATGTGGCCGAAGGAGCGCCGTCGGGACCATCCTTCGATCGCCGGCACTTGCCCCGCGCCTTGATGCAGCCAAGGCGGGACGCGGTCAAGTTTAAGCTCATCCCAACGGGCCGCCAAGAACGCCCTGCAGGGTGGTCCTGCGAGCTGCCGGATGAGGGGAACGGAGCCTGCCTCTCCGACGACACAAGCCTTCCCTCGCCCTCGGTGCGAGAGAGAATGACGATGAAGTCCCTCTGGCGGGATGTGAAAGAAAGGGGACGCCGTTGGGTTATCCGTCTGTTTTGAGGATTGTCGTCAGCCAAATCTTGCTATAATTAACTCTGAGACTCTGAGCCCGCCAACTCACCTCTTTAAGACGGCTTGTCTCTTTCCAATCCCCTCCGCAGCCGAACACGAAGCCCAGCATGCAGTGAGAAAAGGATTGGGGGGTTGGAGGAGAAGGATTGCTACCATGCTCGACGCCCAGTAGATGTATTCGTGCGTCTGCATCGCCGACACCCTGAACCAAGCGCCTTGCCCTCTTCCGAAGTCAAGGGCGAGCATGGAGAGCAGCCATCGAGATCTGTCAACTGTCAGTACTTCCTTGAAGCCGAGACCGAAGGCCAAGGTTAGGCCCCGTTGGCGAATCTGAACTCGTCTCCGAGTGTCAGTTCACAAAACAGCAAAGAAAACAGACAAAGAATTGTCGAATTGAGCAGCCAACTTGGCCTATGTAATGCCGCACCCGTCTGACTCTGCGGTATAAGGGGCTCGAAATGCTGTGATTGCGCGTGGCCATAACTTCGACATGAGAGCGCCGGGCCGACACCATCGCTCTAGACTACAAGACCGGGTAAGTATGCCCCAAATGAGAAAAGAAAAGGAGAGATGGCCTGGTGCGCGCTTCAGGCCGCCACCAGGGTCCCGGGTGGTAAACAGCCCTCTGATAGGAGTGTAAAAAGATAGCCAGATGTGTGAAAAAGGGTATCATGATGCATCCGCCGCCCAAACTCCAGGTTGTCGGCCTATAATCCGGTTTTGCAACCGCCGTTTGGCTGCAAGTGATTCCTCTTGCCCATTCCTCCAAAACGCCGCCGATATTCCGCATGCCGTTGATCGAAGCTCGTAAAAGTCATGGTCCTGTCGGTTGAAGCAGTTCAAGGAGCTAAGCCTCAACGCCTCCTCCGAGATGCTCCGTTCCTGCCCTGGGGTGGCTTCGGGGGTAGCGGGTGGTTTCTCGCTGGCTGGTTCCTCACTGGCTGGTTCCTTGGCGGCTGACCCCTCGATGGCTGATTCCTCGCTGGCTGGTTCCTTGAGGGCTGACTCCTTGCCGGCTGGCTCCGTTCGGACTGACTCCGTGACGGCCGACTGTTCCGGCTTGGTGGGCGGTAGCCCGGTGTCGAGAGAAGCTCAAGATAGTTTCGCTGGGTCTCGAAGCTGGAGTAGTTCCCGCCCATGATCACCTCTAGGATGCTCCCGCCACCCCTGCTGGGGTCCTGCGCCAGTTGCGCCATGCGCTGGGTAAGGTCCCGGTGAGCATTCGCAAAGTGAGACAAGATTGTTTCAGTGTTGCTAGATCCGCCAGCAATGTCGTTCGCCGAGTTGTTAGGGTCGATGATCGAAAGCCGGTTGTGGTTTTTGTAAGAAAACCCCTTTACCTGGTGCTAGAGCCGCGATCACGATTAGCATGCGGATGTATCAAATGGGTTGTCGCGAAGGGCCACAAACCTTGGGAATGTAGCAGGGCGGGTTCATGCTGATTGCAACCGTCTGGTAGTTGAACTTGTTGCCGTACAAGTCAAAGAAGTTGAGAAGGAGCTGGCCCAGATGATGTCTGGTGTCCAGGTTGCCGCTCTGAACTTCTGGCATCATCTGGAGCATGCTCACGACCAAGCAGATCACAGAGAAGCCGCCAATACCTCCGTTGACAGGCTCGTTGAGACCACGCATCAGGAGAAATTGCTTGACCAAAGTGACCAAGGCGGGCATGCCAGGGTATTGCGCCCTCCAGGCCTTGAATGTGTCGATGGCAGTCAGCCCTGTGCTGTTCTCAAACGAGACATCGACCTTGAGGCCCGTCTTATGCTCGATGAACTTGACCAGCGGCACTTTGGCGTGGATAATGAGTTCAATCTCGTCTTCCCAAGCGATTTCGTTGGCAACCAACTCTCTTCTGAACCGATGAAGAGCCGTTTTCGTGGCATACCTTGCAGCGCGTCCGCTCGCGTATCCGTCCGACATGAAGACCAGGTCCATATCAGCTGTAGGCAAGTAGAGACCTGAAGGGAAGGAGCCGAAAGGGTACACTTCGGCATCGCTGAAAATGTTGCGGCAGAAGCTCTTCAATTCCTGAACCAACTCGCCGCGTAGACGCTCCTCAAAATCCCGAGGCTTGATGTAGTCGTAGAAGTCAACGACCTCCTTGTGGAGCCTGGCGAGGAGAAAGTCAGCAAACCTTGCCCCGACAAGACAGCGAGTGGGTAAAGCTCACCAAACAGCCATATTAGCAGAGCCAGAGTGGTCCACGCATATCCACGGCGTCGACGACAGCTCCGGATCAGGGAGCCACTCTGCCGCGAGACCTCCGCCGACGGGCGTCTTGGTGGCTTTTTTGAGCCTCATGTGCGGCATCTTGATCTCATCGTCGTGGGTCCGCTTTCGGCTCCCCAAAGCAGACGATGAGGGGTCTGGCATGAGAACAGGTGCCTTTCCCGGCTTTGCGGACGCGGGCTTAGGGGGCAGCCTGAGATCCAGTTGCGCGGGGCTGGCGGGGGCAGCAGTCGTTGGCACCGAGTCTTGGCCCTGGCCGTCATCGGAAGCCTCGCTATCGTCCAAATCAAAGGAAATGAAGTCGGCAGACTCTGAAGGCAACGAAGTCCTGGGTTCTTGTGCCTGGACCCGGGCTTTGCGGATCATTTGCACGACATCCTTCTTCTTCACCTGGGAAGCCGTCTCCGGCGGCAGGGCTGTGTACGGGTCCGGGTTGGACCACTTGGGCGTGTTGTTGTCGGAAGCCGATTGCTCCACGGTCGTCCGGACACGCTTGTGTGATGGCTCGTCGGCCGCCCCCGCCTCGTCTCCCGAGATATCCATCTCGGCCTCGTCGCTGTCCGACAATTCATCGAGAGCCCGGTACGTGACGCCACCTGAAGTGTTGAAAAACGCGACCTCGGATTCAGGGTTGTGGTCGGTTTTCAACAACTCGCGCTCTGCGGCAATGAAGGGTCGCCAAGGCCGGCCGCCGTAACCACCTCTCCCAGGCCTGTGTTGGCGAAATGGCTGTGCGTCGTTTCCGTTCCCGTAGCGGTCGCGAGGCCCGCGATTTCTCTTCGCAGGGTGTGAGTCATGGTCGGGGGAGTGAGGTCCGCGGCGATCGTTACGCCCTTTCCGGTTGTCCTGCGGGCGATAGTTGTCGGACTCTTGGACGCCAGCGGGTTTCTCGACACGGAAGGTGAAGTCGCCCTCGGGGGGGCGATAATTGTCGCCGGCCTGCTGTCCGCGAAAATTCATGGGCGGCGGGGGCGGTCCATCACGCGGCCAGCGGGAATCAGAGTCGCGATCATTCCGTCCGGCATACGAAGAAGGCTGCCGATACCCGTCTCGGGGCGGAGGCCCGTTCCGATCCCGCGAGTCGCGGTCGTTCTTGCGGTAGTCGCGCGGCGGGGGGCGGTAATTGCCCCGCGAAGGGGGATACCGCAAGTTGTATGACATGGTGCGCACTCGATCGGAAAATGCGCGTCTTTTTGGTTGTGTGATGGGCGGGACTTGATCGGGTTGAGAAGACGACGATATTTTTTTTCCGGTTTGGGTTCGCGATTTTGGGTCCCGACAAGATGGATCAGCGAGGTCGACAAGGGCAGGTGGGGGCCGAAATCCGTGCACTGTATTTCTAGCCACATGTTGTCCGCTGGTCCAAGCGCCTCTCTCAAAGACGAGCACTCCGGCTGCTCAAGGACTCCTTACCCAGTAAGGCCGGAGCTGGCATTCTGTGTTTCTTGGAAAATGAACTCGCATTCTATGCTGTGTTGATACATTGGCTACGTGGATACGCGTCACAAACCCAAGTATCTAAGCTACACGGGGATGCCAGACCAACAGAGAGTGCGGTCACACACTGTTCGCCAGCAGCTTGGAATTCCAGGTCCCTCACAAGACACGTCCTCCAATAATCATGCCAACGACCACGGGAAGCACAATCTCCAAGCCTGGTGCTGCATCTTTGCTCGCCCCGTGGCAGGCTGTATACGTGGACGATGGATGACCTAAGGCAGTCTCGGGATCGCGGACGAAGCCGAGCAACTGGCTCCCGCACGCGGTGGTGCATCCCATCCCACCCAAGATCGACTTCTCGGCTCCGTGAATCCTAGGATCACGGGCGCTTCTCTGACGAGTGGACCGACGAAGTCGGGCAGCAGTTTGCCGTCGGCAAGCGCCTGGCCCAGCAACACTTCCAATCCGAAGTAGGCGCCCTCTGATATCCCTGGCCAAGCTGACGTCCAGGCACAAACACTGGTTCCTCACGAGCCACGGGTCTGATTAAAGAGGGTTTCTTGCCGAGAGATCAGAACCGTTTGTCATCGGCTGGCACTTGCTGATCCGCTACCAGCCGGACCAGTTTCGTTGCCGCGCTGAAATCCCGAGGCTGAGGAGATCTCCCGGATAATCGTGGCTTGTGGCGGTAATTCTGGATTTCAGTTCTCCACGCACCATTCATGTTTCGGTATCAACCCCAAGACCAGCGGCAAACTTCCGGGCAACCCACCCAGCTCCATGCTCCTCGTACTCCTGTTTCGTCACAGCCAGCCGTTCGACATGCGCATGCCGGGCAAAATTGGCCGCTCCCAGCCAGGTGCTGACCACGGGGTCTTCCGGCCGAGCCACCCGGACAACGCATTCGTCCGGCACGCGCTCCAGGAGTTCCATCTGTAGACGCTGGATGAAGTTGGGCAGCCGGGCGTTCCCGCCCACCACGACGATATTTGCC
>FTEL01006460.1_pt1 | contig 12365 bp, 6 predicted proteins | sample 1658911 | NCBI WGS metagenome assembly FTEL01 (sample SAMEA3914869, study PRJEB12502) | metagenome | biome: forest; material: soil | place: USA | collected 2012-03-12 | depth 0.1 m
ACCCGCCGCCTCATCTCCCCCAACCTCCCCACCGCGGCACCCAACCCTGCCGGCAGGCCCGCCGCCACCTCCCTCCGGATCCTCCCCGCCAGCTTGCACCCGCGCCCGTTGGTGGTCACGCCGATCTGCAGCGGCCCGTCGACGTGCATGCTGAGCAGGCTGAAGGAGCACAGCGCCGGGGCGTCGACGACGTTGAGGGGGATGCGGTGGCGGGCGCACAGGGCGGCGAGTTTGGCGTTGTCGATACCGCTGCTGCCATCGTCTCCGGATGGGTTTAACGGGGAGGTGACGAAGACGGCGTCGACAACGGAATCGACTTCGGCGCGGCCGAGGGTGAAGAGATCGGTTGTGGCGAAGGGGCGGGCGAGGTGGGTGAGGGAACCGGAGGTGATGAGGGTGGTGAGGCTGTAGTGGAGTTGGGGGTGGTGGGGGTCGGTTGTTGATGGTTGTGATGATGAAGGTTGTTGTGTTTGTTGTTGGGAGGGAAAGGGGGAGATGAGGGTGGGCTTTGCGCCGGCGGCCAGGGAGGCGGATGCGCGTGCTGCTGCGAGCGGGTTTGCGCCCAGGATGAGGTGGACGTGTCCCGCACAGTGCTGGGCTGTGAGGAGGGACGTGTGGGATGGCGGTGGCCTGGACGCCATGGTGTGTATTTGCCCCTCTCCCAATCTGTATGCAAGATTTGTTTGTGCCGGTTTGGGATCAAGATTGTTGGTGGACGGTGATGGTTTGTCCAACTGAGAGTTCAGAGTTGAGGGTATTCTGATGAATGGTGGGGGTGGGCGGAGCACAGAATTAACAAGCAGCAAAAAGATGAGACGAAGATGGAAGACCAGAAAAGTCCAGATTCCCGAGACGACAACAAATCTATATACCTCGCCTCCCCCCCGGAAAAGAATGGAACTTTTTCTCTCTTCCCACCCCCGACTCGCACCCAGCGATCCGATACCCACATCTCCGCTGGGAAGTGACTCTGTCACTGCCGCTTCTTTATCATCCTGTCAGAGTTTCGACACTTTCCGCTCCCCTCCAGCCACTCACAGCCCGCCGTTTCCCACTTACACAAATTCTTTTTCAGAACGGCTAGCGCCCGCTGACGCCATTTCACGAGGTCCGCCGACAGCCGCTTATCGGCGCGCCTTATCGACGCCCCGCCTGCCCCATCGAGGGGGGATTTCTGGGTGTCGGGGCCTTAGACTCCGCGGGGGTTGAGCGCCGAACCGGAGATCCTCCAGAACCAGTCAACCGCCAGCGCCGCGACCGATGCGACGGGAGCGTGATTGGCCGATTGGCTTATCGAGATGCGTCGTTTCGTGCCCTCGATGGGGAGAACACGTTACGCAACAGGAGATGCATCGGACGGGCCGTCTCTCGCTCAAGCCCATGCTCGCACATACATACAAAGCGCCCATAAACCGAGCATCAGTGCCTCACTCAGCTCAGCCACCGGCCGATGCGTTCAAAGCTGTCTTTCAAAACTGCAAAACTTGTATTGGGGACCCCCCGGGGTTCTCGAGTCCCCTCATGATTCTCGACTCCGCCTTCCCTTACCCGCCTTGACGAGAGGAAAGCCTAAATAAACGCCACCACGAGTGACCGGCCGATATCCCGACGCGGTCCGTGAAATTAAAACATCATACAAAAGCCCAGAAAAGTTCAATCCGCCGTCATTGCAGTCCGCCACTGCTCTCAATCGAAATCCCAGCTATCCACCCATCCCACACTCGGCCGTCCGAGCCACGCAACCAGCTCTCATCGTGCGCAGCGGACGACCCGTGTTCGGTCGGTATCCAGGTCGAGGGCCAAGATCCCGGCGTGGGAGACAACGAGCATGCCGAAAGCGTTCCAAGAATTTGGGTCGTCTCTTCGATCCAATGTCGTCGGGGACGGTCGGCAGGTTGTCGTGTGGGAAAGCTGGGGGAATATATACAGCTCATAAAAAGGGAAGACACGCCAAACACGGCAAAGGTGATATCAAAACAAAATCAGCAAAAATAATCTCGGGGGAGGAAGGGCTCGGCGGGGTATTCCGTTGCTGGATCGACGGGTGTGGATGAGCTCCGGGGCTCTCGAGAGTCGCCGGTAGTCATCCTCCAACGGCAGGCCATGTCCCGTATTCCGTCTCGGCCGCCCAAACTATCGAATCCATGTCGTCGCGGTACGCAGCCAGCTTGTCGGTCGCCTACATGACGACGCACTTGGAGTCGTCGCGCTCCTTCCGGACCGAGAGCGCAACGCGCGCCGCCTCGGTGAAGGCTTCGTTGACGCCGCGATTCCGCATGGCCGAGCACTCGAGATAGCGAAGGGCGTGGATGCGGCGGGCAACCTCGAGGCCCTGGTCGTAGGCGATCATGGGCTTCTTCTCGGGCGGGTTGGCCTCGTCGGTGGCGCCGTCCTCCTCGGCCTCGGCCTCCCGCAAGTCGCACTTGAGCGCCACTAGGACGAGCTTGACGCCGGGGCAGTTGTCCGCGATCTCGCCGACCCACTTGCTCTCGACGTTCTCGAGGGAGTCCTTGCTGTCGACCGAGTAGCACAGCATGATCAGGTCGGTGTCGTCTGCCGGTTGTCAGATATCTCCCGGTCGCGACCAAGAGCAGGGCCAAGGACGGGCAGGGACTCACCATAGGAGAGGCTGCGCAACCGGTCGAATTCTTCCTGCCCCGCAGTATCCCAAAGCGACAGCTCGATGTGGACATTGTCGACGAAGATATCTGCACGGTCCCGGGTCAGCCACCCGTCGGCAGGCGCAATTGCGCTTCGCGGCGATCGACGTACCATGAACGTAGTTCTCGAAAACGGTGGGCTCGTAGACGGTCGGGAAGTACCTGCGTGGCGTTGAGCAATGCGATCATCTCCAACCACAAATCCGCGGGGTCCGACTCACCCGCGAGTAAAGACGTTCAGCAGCGAAGTCTTGCCGCAAGCACCGTCGCCTCTGTGGTGGGACACATGTCGTCAGCTTATTCGGCATCACGTGAAAGGGCCGGTACCGCCACCCTCGATGCGATGCAGCGGAGAGAGGGACAAGACTCACAGCAAGACGAGCTTGCGCTGCACGGTCTTGGAGCCGCCGATTCCACAAGGCATTGTTGCGACTGGAACCGAGATGAACACCGGTATGAATGCGTCCGGTAGCTGCGATCAACGAGGAGGACAAGCGACGCCTTCGTTGTGCAGCGTCCGGTGTGCTGGTCGGGTGGTGTTTCGACGGGGATTCGTGGTTCCGGTGGTTTCGATCGGCGGCGGGATCGAGGGTAGAATCGATCGTCGCAGGGATGAAGGGATGATTGCGTCAGGAAAAGTCGGCAGCGAGACCGAGAGAGAGAGAGAAAACCGGCAGGGAATTTGTCGTCAGAAGGAAGGAAGGTGCAAGCGACCAGCAGCGGACCCAGTTTCGAGGTGAAGCGCAGGACGTGGGAGTGGTGGTCGCAGGTTACGGATTCAACGTAAGCACGGGGCAGGACAAGGCGGTGCCAGGCAGAGCTTCGTGCCTGAGGAATCGGGTCGGAAGAAGGTGCTAACCAAAAATAACAACAGTTAGGCTGCGGCGAGGGCAAGAAAAAAAATGTAGTGAGCGTGTGTGTGCGTGTGTTACTGGAATGCGCGACGCCAGCAGAAGGAGCGGAAAAGGGACGAAAAGGGAGACACCAAATCTGGGGGAGAAATTGAAGCCGGAGATGAAGTCAGCGCTTCCTGGCGCACAGCAAGGGGTTCCACCAGCCAAGCTCTCGACCACCTGGGCCATGCCTGGCATGCGTTCGCGGGGCAAGGATCATTGACTGCTCATTAGCGGCTTTTTGGGGCTGGATGCGCTGGATTCAGCCAGGCGTTGAAGAAATGGGGATGTGGCGGTGGGGTTAGCCTGCAGGTCAAGGGGAGAGGCTGGTCCCCACCAAGCTGTCTGTGGTGGAATGTTGCCGCAGCCAGCCAGTGACGGCATGACAGCAGAGGGCCACTCAGTGCTCAGGAATTGAACGAACTGTTGTCCTGTGTCCTCTCTCTCTCGAGTTTTGATCGAACCTCGGACTGTCAACTTCTGATGGAGAGAAGACACAGGTACACAAACTTGACAAACCCCACGTTTTCTGCCTGGCGCACTCCTTGCTCCATACCTAATATTGTGTGGGTGCTGCGCATGCAATCCGTCAGCCTCACACTGGCCAATACTCATCGCCCTGCGCAATGCTGGCGTCGAGTGGCAAGTCCAAGAACCGATAATACGACCCTCCACGACCCGATCCACGTGTCCCAGTCCAGCCAGCCTTGAGAATTCGGGCCATTGATCTGCACTGCAGCGCGCTGTCTGTCGATCAGCCCCATCCCAAAAGGCTGGGTTGGCGCCGACACATCACAAAAAGCACGGGAAGGCTGCCGACACGGCAAAATGCACCGCTCCATCTGGACTTGATTGCGATATGGAGAACATTAACAACATCAATGCTCAACGCCGAGGGACACACATCCATGGCCCGGCTCCGTATTTGTACGCACGTACACGGCCCGTCCGCCGTCTCCCTCCCGAAACAGATCGAGTCCTCTCCGACGGGTATCACGCCTCGTATCCCCCCATTCTGAGACCATGCATTTCCTGCCAAACTGCACCATCCGTCATCATTAAGCGCGAGAGTTGGCCATTGCCTCTGGGAGGGACCACATGCCAGCATGCTGCCAAGACTCTAACCTCCGGGTTTGCCTACCGACGCCCCACGCGGTCCGCAACCTTGAGCTCGGCGGCGCGACTGTGAAGCTGGTTCATGAACCCCGCGTCGCCGCCGAGCCGCTTGTTGCGCTGCCGCGCCCGATCGTCTATCTCCTGGTCGACTCGTTCCTTCTCCGCCAAGAGGGCCAGCCGGCGCTCTCGGTCTTGGTCGAGATCCGTGGCGGCCGCCTGCATGGCCGCCAGCTTGCGCGCGCGCTCCTCCTCAGCCTTCTCCTTGTCCGCCTCAGTGATGCTGGGGCGGCGGTTTTGGGGTCTTTGGGGACCGCGCTCTTGGAGATCTTCGTAGTTTCGGCGCGGTTGATGCGAATTGCCGTTGCGGTAAGAGCCGTCGTTGTCGTTTTGCCGCCGTGACGGCCCCGAGCGTTCGGAGGAGCGATCCCTCCGTCTCCGATCATCGTGATCAGGGGAGTAGTCCCTCCTCCGCGGCGGCGGCGACCTTGACCGGGATTCCACCCTTGATCGGCCATCTTTGTAACCACCTTCCCGGCTATCCCCGCGCCTGTCTCTCCGCTCCTCCCTTTCCCCGCTCCCTCTCCGCCCACGCCCGTCCCGCATATCCCGGGAGTCTGCGGAACGAGACCTGTCGCGCCTCCGGTCGCGGGAATCCCGCCTGCGCCTCTTGTGGCTGTCATCTTCCGAGCGATCTCTCCTCGGGCTCCTCGACCTGTCCCTTGAATCAGACCTGCGCCGGCGGGAGCGCCTCTCGCCGTCGCGGTCATCATCGCGATGACGGTGCGACCGATGGGAATGGCGGTGCTTGTGTCGCCTCTCCTCCTTGCTCTTGGTGTTGTCCTGTGCATCTTTAATCCCCATAGAAGCCAGCAATTGTCGACGCTTGATCGGGTCGTTCATCATGGCTTCGTATGCTTGTTGTTCCTGCCGCTTGATGGCTAGCAGGGGGTCCTCCCGAATCTTGGCCGCCATGTCCCGCGAGTTGGCGATAGCGGTGACCGGCGCCGCGGCGATGGTCTCCTGGCTGGCATCCTTCTTGAGCTTCTTGACGTCGTTGTCCTGGAGAAGCTTGTCGATCCGCCGTTTGCCTAGCAGGTAGGCTTCGTTCTCAGCCGCGTCGCCCGCCTGGCCGCCGGTCGGGCCAGAATACATCCATTCCACCCTCTGCAGTCTGGGCTTCCCGCCGGCGGCTTCGAGCGCCTTCTGGATCTCCTCCTTCTTTCGCTCCTCCTCGATCTCCTGGAGGCGTTGCTGGAGCTTCTTGCGTTCGGCGATCGCTTCGGTCTCGGCTTTCTGTGTGGCGGCGATATTCCCCGACCGTTGGGGATGCCAACTCTTCTTCATGTTCAAATCTCCGGAACCCATCTTGGCAGTGTTGGTGCTGCCGTCGGCAGCGCGAGCCTAGGTTGGGTGGCGGTGCGCGGTCGCGCCTGCGTATCCGTCTGGGCGGAAACGACAAAGGAGGATCTGGACGTCGGCCAATTTCGTGAGGTCTCGCGAACGTTGGTGTGCCCCCGCGAGTGTGGGAATGAGCAGGTGGTTTGGTGGATTGTGGTGAAGGTGGATGGTGGATGATTCCAGGAAAGTGGCGACAGGGACCTTGATGACCGATTTTTGGGGTGGCTAGGGTGCAGGGGTCGGCTGCCGCTGGGGCCATCCATTACGGATACAGCGATATAAGTCAGACGCGAACAGATCCCAGGCGACAGGAGCAGGAGCAGAGAAGACCCGTAAATCATGACCTCAAATAGCATATCAGAATGTGTTAAATGCATGTAACTAAACTTGTACACTGCTCCCAGAAATACCTTGGAGTCCTGTCTCTGCCTCTGGTCCAAGTTCTCTCGTACCCCTGTCCAGCAAACATGCAGCTATCGGTGTTGCATGGTTGGCGCCGCGACCAATCGATAAACTACCCCACATGAGCTTCACCCACCTCAGCCTTATCGTTTGTTGCCTGGAACCGCGACCAACTGCCAGAACCTCCACCCCTCGCTCGGCCAGGACCCTGAATTGTTACACCCCGACCCCCCAGCATCATACGACAGCAGTACCCCAGTGTCCTTGCTCAATATCCTCGCCATGTCCGACGACGATTTTATGCAGGCCTCGGACGAGGAGTACGACTTCGAATATGAGGACGAGGAGGAGGACGACAGCGGCGACGTCGACATCGAGAACAAGTACTACAATGCGAAGCAGACCAAGTCCTCCGACCCCGACGAGGCCGTCGGCGAGTTCCTCGGCATACCCGCGTTAGAGCCAGAAAAAGGAGAATGGGGCTTCAAGGCCCTCAAACAAGCCATCAAACTGGAGTTCAAGCTCCAGCGCTACGACAAGGTCTGTCCCCTCCGAGCAGCACGTCAGCTCGCCATCTGACACAGGCCAGGCCACCGAACATTACCAGGAGCTCCTCACATACGTCAAGTCCGCCGTCACGAGGAACTATTCGGAAAAGTCGATCGACAACATGCTCAACTTCATCGAGAAGGGAGCCGACAACCCAGCAGCGGTCGAGTGCATCGAGCAGTTCTACTCGCTCACCCTGCAGTGCTTCCAGAGTACCAACAATGAGCGGCTCTGGCTCAAAACAAACATCAAGCTAGCGAAGCTGCTCCTCGACCGCAAGGACTACCACGCCGTTGCCCGTAAGCTCAGGGAACTGCACAAGGTGTGCCAGAAGGAGGACGGAACCGACGACCCGAGCAAAGGCACCTACTCCCTCGAGATCTACGCCCTCGAGATCCAGATGTACTCGGAGACGCGGAACAACAACCAGCTCAAGGCACTCTACCAGCGCGCACTCAAGGTGCGCTCGGCAGTGCCGCACCCCAAGATCCAGGGCGTGATCCGCGAGTGCGGCGGCAAGATGCACATGAGCGAGGAGAACTGGAACTCGGCCCAGATCGACTTCTTCGAGGCCTTCCGCAACTACGACGAGGCCGGCGACCTGCGGCGCATCCAGGTGCTCAAGTACCTGTTGCTCGTCACCATGCTCATGAAGTCGGACATCAACCCGTTCGACAGCCAGGAGACCAAGCCGTACAAGAACGACCCGCGCATCGCCGCCATGACGGACCTGGTCGACGCCTACCAGCGGGACGACATCTACAAGTACGAGGACGTGCTGCAGAAGAACACCGACCTGCTCGCCGACCCCTTCATCGCTGAGAACATCGACGAAGTTACCCGCAACATGCGCACCAAGGGCGTCCTCAAGCTCATCGCGCCCTACACGCGCATGCGCCTCTCCTGGATCGCCGACCGTCTGCGCATCAGCGAGCCCGAGGCCCAGGACATCGTCAGCTACCTCATCGTCGACGGCCGCGTCAACGGCCGCATCGACGAACACACCGGCACCATCGAGATAGAGTCTCGCGGTGACGCCGAGCGCGCCAAGGCCATCCAGTCGATGGCCGCGGCTGTGGGTGAGCTGTACGCGGCCATCTTCAAGGACGGCGAGGGCTTCCGGATCCCCACTGTGGAGATGAGCGGGGGGCCGTTCGCGGATCCGATGGGGGATTTTGGGCCCTCAGACCGCGGCCGGTTGGGGAGTGGGCGGTCGGGAGGACGGGGCCCGCGCCGTGGGGGCTCGCTCAAGAACATCCTGGGGATGGGGGTGGGGATGCACTGAGGCTGTGGGCTTGGTCCCGCTTGGTGTGCCATCAAGCGACGAACGAACGACGACGAGTATCATGAGACTATGCACAGGCGCCCATGGGGTTCTCTGGGGTATGAATGATGGGAGGAACATTGGACTTAGGGGGGAGGGACAGGCGCTGGGAGGAGCCGCAGCCGCTGAAGCATTCATTCGTCTTGCAGACAGGACAGGCCGTGTTGTTTACCTAGAGCGGAGCAGAATACAAGTTCAGATGCCCCATCTACCATCGTCCATAGTCTGTGTCCGACGGGAAGAAGCACCCCAGGGGCATCGTATCCCTCCTCACCGCCATCAAACCCAGCTTTTCATGCTTTGCCCCTCAACGCAACCTTCCTCCTCGCCGACGCAGATCACCGATCGACCGCTCGGTTTCATGACAACCTGATGATGTCGTGCATCCAGCCCGTCCGTGCCCATATGCCCAGGGGCACTTTTCAGTTTTCACGCCATGGGTATCTATTTACCAAAAAGTCCCTCCCCTCTCTCTCCATCTCGAGATTGATTGACGACGGGGGAGGCCCCTTTCCCAATGGCCGCCTGCGATGCTACGCTATCCTCACTCATCACCCGGTCGGGTGGTGCCTGCTTCACGTTACCTGCCAGACTAGGTTGTCAATGTCCAGAGTTCAGAACCTTGGGACTAAGGAGTGTTTGATCTGCATCGGGGTGGTGAATGGTGAGCCTCAGGACGGTGGTATCGGGACTGCGTGGCAAGGTGGTGGCCGCCATCGCCATCACCATCCGTTTTTGGTCGTTTTGTGATGCTCAGTCAGACTGAGTAACGGTTTATTTTGTTGTTTGTTTGTCTGTCTACCCCCGGACTCCCGAGGCCAGGAGCAGCAGTAGAGGCAGCGGCGGTTCACATGGCATGGCATGGCATGGCAAAGTGACACCCGCCTTCTATTTCTAAACCCACACACATTATCCATAGCAGGCCGGTCATTCGCTTCCGCGGGATCAGCACGCGAATTCGCCCGTTTCAGTCGAGGCTATTCGGATTTCACTTTTTGCAGCCCGCGCTCCCCTCCGCCTTCTGTCCGAACGAACAACGCGCCGTCTGTTCAATGGATGCAACAGCAGCAGTAAAAAAGTGCCCGTCTTTCCGCTGGCTTGCGGGGATAAGTTGAAATCCCCTCAATGATACCTCAGCGGACGGAACTCTCCGCACTCTCTGCTAGCTGGCGACGGCGGCCGCGGGCGGCGGGGACACAAACAACAACCAACCCACCGAGCCCGTCCGCCCGTTCCGCCCCCCTGCCGCCGTTGCAACTGGGGCCAGGGGGAGACAGAGTTCAGGTGTCATCGATTGCCCGCTAACTAATAAGCGAAGGCGGGCCAAACAGCGCTGAATCCCCGGTCTGGGTAGTGCGTGCTGCGTCAACCGGGTCCCCCATGTGCTGAGCAGGCCGGCTGTTGCATTTTTAGCAGATCCTGTGTCTCCTCGAGCCTCGGACACAGAGAATAGTGCGGCGTCTCGTCAAGCCAGCTCCTTGTGGAGGGGAAAATCCGAGGAGGCGGCGGGGGCGGTGAGCTGTGAACTGGTCTCGGTTGGGGTCTAGATCACAGTTCAGCAGCATGGCGATTATGCACCTCCTGGCGAGGGTAACGTGGCCGGCACGGCTCCACATTCGACAGCCGTTTGATCAACATGCGAGGGTAAAAACATCAGAGCCCGGACTGATTTGTGGCGGAAATCAGACTACAACGCGCGCGCGCACAGTACGCGCGAGTTTGGGGAGGAGACGTCAACCGGGGCTCGCGGCACTTCCTGGATTGAGGCACGGAGCACAACGACGGGCACACCGGCTACGCAGTACACGTACCGCTGCTGCTGCCGCGAGGCGGGAGCATGCAGCTGCTGTGACGAAACAGGTCGCTGCTGCAGCTGAACTGGTCGGGAGCCTGTCGGCAGCACACATGGCCAGAAATATGAGTGATGGGTTCCCCCTCCCTCCCCTCTCTCCCCCGTCACGCAAGGATATCTCGGGCACTCGGTGGGGAGGGCGGGAGGGTGCAGCCCAGGTTCGCTTGGCAGGCGGTTGGGTGAAATTCGGCCAGAGGCATGTGGTGAGGGTTGTCGAGACGAAGAGGAAGGTTGCGAGCCCGCCACGGGTGCGCTTCGGACCGGATATCTGCACAAGTCTGTTCGGCCCAATTGCCTCTTGGATGGCGATTGCCGTGTTGGCCGCAGGGCAGGCGGCCCCTGGGCTGCAAGAAGCAGCCATTCCAGGCCGTCTCGCAGCAAAAACCTGGTACAGCAGTGCTCAACAGTTGGCCTAGACGGGCGCTGAGTGGTGTGGACCATCTCCCGCAGATGAATCGTCAATAATTCCTGTCAATATTGACGTGCCGTTCTGCAGCGTCAATCTGGCCGAGGAGGGCGCCCAGGCGGCGGTCGATTGAAACGCCTCCCAGCTTGTCACTTTGTCGATCCGGCGTTGGCTGGTGGTGCAAGGCCGCTTCGACGGTAGTGGGAGTGACGCGACTGATGCCCAGGGTCCGTCCGTGCTCGTCTGTCCTCGCTGACACGGGACGAATCCTTCGCTGGCGGGGTGGGTATCGGAGTGGTGCGCTTGCGGGCTGCGGAGCCTCAGATACGGTACGTGGGCTGCCGCGCCGCACACAGCGCAGCGCGGGCAACCGAGGGCGACGGGACGGCGGTCGGCTCCGTTGGCGGGGGCCGGCAAGCGAGGGACCTTGTCATCTCGGCACCATCACCAGCTTCGCCGTCGTCGCATCAGGTTGTCTGCCAAGAGTGCATTTGGAGCCGCAGGGCAGGCAGGCCTGTCAGAAACACGACGTTCGTTCTTGAGGCGCGGGCCAGCGGACGGACGATCGACTCAACGCGATCCATGGGGGGGGTTGTCGCGATAAGGCCCTGGTGGTGGAATCGCAGCGAAGACGGGAAGCCACAGGGCGCGGGGAGCGAGAGGGTGTGTCCCGCATAACGAGGTGTGGGCTTGCGCGCAGCACGAGGACGGGAGGTGAGCGGGGGAGCGGGTAAACGAGCTCGGGCGGAAGAATTGATGGTGTCGTCCCCCACCAACGATCGGGGCCTGGAGAGGTAGCATCAGGGCAGTTGCGGGGTTGGGGGTTGCAGCTTGCATGGAGGTTGCAGAGAGAGGGGCGGAGGGCCTCGACGAGGGGGAGGGGATGCGGAGGGAGGGGCCAAGTCGACGCCCGGCGGCCTCGGGCTGCGTGAGTGGCCTGACTGGCATGGCGGGCATGGCTGGCGTCCATCGCTTGCATGGTTGTTGGTCTCCAGGAGTGCTCCAGGAGTGACATTTGTGTGGTGTCTGCTGCCATGGAGGTTGTCTGGCCTGTCCAACGCGCAGCTCCTCCCGTCCATCCGCGTCCGCGGAGCTGCCCCGAGCAGCGCGGGACACGGCTGCAACCCGAGGGCGGGCGGGCTCCAGCGCTGGACAGGCGACACGGGATCGTGAAAGCAAAACAATGTACAAGTACCGCTCAGACGAGTTGTTGTTGGAGATTGGGAGAATCCCGGCACTTGGGCGAGGGCCAGGTAAGCACAGGCAGAGCATAAGAATGGAAACCAGGGACTGGGGCGATTTCTGCTCCAGGTGGATCTCGACGCGGGGATACCCCAGAGAGGGGAGGCACTACCGGCGCCCACCGCACTAACACCCCACGGGGTTGGTAGCCCTAAACGCCCACTGCGGATTAGCGCCAGCACCCCGTGGGTTGCCAGGTTGCCATTTTGCGGAGAGAAAGCGCCGAGTCGACTTGAATTGAATCTGGCACGGAGCAACTGCGTGACTTCGCGCCGTTCGTTGGTCTGCGCTGCTGCCACTGTCAGGCCACGCCGCAGCACGTTGTGTGCCTGTGCCTGTGCCTGCGTGAGTCGGTCTGGTACCTTGCACGCCGAGGAGGAATCCCAGGAAGGTATTCCGTCAAGCTCAAGCTGCCCACCCCTCGTCGAGTTCTTACCTGGCTGCCGTGACGCGGCTTCCGACGCCTCTTTGGGCTGCATGAGAAGACGACATGCTTCCATCCCTTCCCCTCCCCTCCCTTCTC
>FTEL01009041.1_pt1 | contig 12361 bp, 10 predicted proteins | sample 1658911 | NCBI WGS metagenome assembly FTEL01 (sample SAMEA3914869, study PRJEB12502) | metagenome | biome: forest; material: soil | place: USA | collected 2012-03-12 | depth 0.1 m
GCGGTGGTGGGGGTGAGGATTGTGGTGGTGGGAAGGATGGGGGGAAGGATCGGGATGTTGAGGTGGAGGGGAACAGCAGCGGGGAGGTGGGCAGCGAGAAGAAGCGGAAGGGATGGAGGAGGAGTGGGGGGTTGTTAGGGAGTTTGGGGTTGGGGGGATTTGGGTTTGGACGGAAGAAGTCGGCGTCGCCGGGGGAAAGGGGTAGCGTGCGTGGGTTTACGCCGGTTTTGAGTTCGGCTTTTGGGTGAGCCAAGCGGAGGGTTGGCCTTTCGGTGTTTTGGGGAAGGAGACATGTCTGGGACGAATATTCTCTGAGAGGGGTTCGCTGTGAGAGGATTCTGGTGGCTACTTTCGTTTTCTGTTGCCAGGCCGCTCGTTTGTACAAGGCAGGGTATCTGCCGCTCTTTCGTTACTCCCGGTAGTTTTGTAGCGAAGCATGGTTAAGAGTAACACGTTCGGACCTTCGAGACCTATTGTGAGGCACGCTCAGCGCTTCTGGTCTCAATACCTGCTAGCTGGTTGTCCCGTCGAGCCCTGTTACGAGGCTTGGCCAACTCTTTAGCATCAATGCCTGTTGGCGTCTCTCCAGGTTGTCCGTGCCAAGCCCAAGTCAGGCAACAATGCTACTTGTTTTCCTCACTGCCTGGGGGGGCGCTGTTTGTTGACCACAACTTGGCCTGGTGGTGAGCCTGGGTCTTGGAGGGTGGCTGGTCTTCGGTGAAACTGAGTGCGAGAAGATCTCCTGGTACTCGCCATTGCGACCGGAGTGGTTATTCACCATGCAGGTTGGCCGGGCTTTTTTGTCGTCATGGAGGGTACAGTGCGTGGGGCTCACAAAACGCATCTTGAATCTTGACGTTGCATCTCTGCGTTGTGGATGCAAAACACACCAAAGACAAAAAGGGAGGCGGTTTGCGAGATTGGAGCTGCGGTGCCTCGGTTTGGCTTACCTAGGCCCAATTTCGCCTTCTCACTTCAACAACAAGCAAGGCAAGATGGCCGAGCGGTCTAAGGCGCCGTCTTCAGGTTTCTGATTGGCGGTCCGAAAGGGCGTGGGTTCGAATCCCACTCTTGTCACAATCTTTTGCTATTTATTCAACCTGCATATTTTTGCCGATTTGACAGCGGCGGAGGCTCGTTGTTTTGCACGTTTTTGAAGACACGGGAGAAATTTTTAGAAATGTATGCCAGTTCTTGCAAGGAGGCAAAGAAACTCAATGCAGGAGCAGTGGAACCATTCCAGTGGTGCCGTCAGCAGATTTTGAACAAAGACTTCCAGCCTCCGATGACGAGTTGGATGACCCTTCCAAACGTCCGCTGCTGGTTGTGATCGCCGGCAACAACAAAACTTAATTTCAAGTACTAGTTTACGGATATTTTTGGGTGAATCATGAAAATCTAGATCTCACTACAATACTCTACTGTATACCCCCTAACCAATTGCTGTAGTCGCTCTCATCAACGCTCGCTCTTCTTGCCGCCCTGGTCCTCGCCCTCTCCCTCGCCCTTCTCGCCCGTGCCCTTCTCCTCGCCCATGTCCTCCTCCTCGCCCTTGTCCTCCTCCTCCTCCCCATCCTCACCATCGTCGTCCAAGTCCCGGGTCGCCCCACTCCCCTCCACAACCTCAACCGTGCCCTTCCCCAGCGCCGTGACCTCCCACGGCCCAAGCCCCATGTCCACGGTAAACCCCTCCTGGCTCTCGAACCCCTCCACCCTCCCCAGCAGCACCTCCACCATGCGGAACACCACCGCCGGCTGGTCCATGCCAACCAAATGCCCCGCCAAGGCCGCACCGAACCAGGTCAGCCCGCGCTCGGAATGGCTCGACCCGACGACGCCGCCTCCCGCGGCGGTGGTGACGTCCGCGTTGTCGTGGTTCGGGATGAACAGGGCGCCCTCGGGGCGGCGCTGGAAGCCGAGCTCCCCTTGCCAGGTGAGGTTCTGGATGGTGAGGAGCGTGGCGTCGGGAAGGAGGAGGAAGTCGCGCGAGCCGTGGCCGAGGATGACGTTGCGGGTGGCGTCGATGACGCGCGGGAGGACGGGCTGGCTCCCCGGGCCGGAGACGAGGGAGGTATCGATGCCGCCTGCGAAGACGGGGGAGGTGGTGGGGTCTTGGCAGTAGACCCAGGTTGTGTTGGGGGGTGCGTGCAGGGCGGATTTGACTTCGGGGAGGTTGAAGTAGGGGGTGGGAAAGGTCGAGGGGAGGGTGAAGGTGCCCGCTGAAAAGCCGATGGGGTCTGCGGGGGTTAGTATCCAGCCGCCTTGTTGAGTGGGGGGAAGGCTACTTACCGAATAGGATCGGGCAGCGCGAGGTCACGTCGAATGCGCTGAGGCACGGGTTGAGTTCCTGCGTCGCGAGGAAGACACTGATGTAAAGGGCGCATTCCGGCTTGGCAAAACCGGTAATGGGATCCTCTCCGGGGAGCATGGACGGCTGGACTCCCGACGGCGGGAAGACCAGGAACTCGTCGAGGTAGGCCGAGTAGCCGCACTCCTCATCCATGGCCGCGATAGTCCCCGTGAAGGTGTCGTTGAACGGCAAGACGGACTTCCATTTCTCGACAAAGGCGGCGACGGGGATGTCCTCCACGAGGGGGATCTTGGAGTACAGGCCGTCCCACACGGCCATGCCCGAGACGTTGAAGTAGTGCTTGTCGTTCTGGTCGAGCATGGCGCTCGCGATGAAGGGCGCGTACATGCCGCCGTATGAGGAGCCGGTGACGTAGACAGTGTAGCCTTGGAGCATGAACGTCTCGACAAAGTTCTTCCACCAGGGGAGGAACTGCGCAGCGACGTCATCCTCGTTGGCTGCGGTGCGAGCGCCCTGGGAGAAGCCGGTCCCGATGGGCTGCTCAACCCAGACGACGTTGGTGAGGCGGTGCCAGCTCCATTTGTTCTGGATGGGCTGGGCAATGCCTGGCTGCCAGAGCAGGGGGCCGTTGGACTGCAGCAGCTCGCCAATGGATGAGCAGCCCGGGCCACCGGTGAGGTAGATGAGGATCTCCTTGTTCTTGTGGGCTACCGGGTTGGTCGACGGGAAGAACCAGAAGTAGAGATTGCGGCTCAGATCGTTGCCAATGGGCAGCAGCCCGGCGTACGACTCGCCGACATCAAAGTCGAGAAGGGGAAGGGAGGCACCATCGACAGCAAACTCTGAGCGTTGACTGTCAGAAATCCCTTGCTTTCTGACTTTTTTGAAATGTAAGACTTACTCCCTGAAATCTGGTTGAAGAATGGCGAGGCCGGGTATTGGACGGTTGGTCCCTTGGTGCCGTTCAAACCATCCCTCCGGTAGTGCGGCTTGCGGCCCTTGAGCAGGCGAGGCCGGTGGTTACCCAAGCCCAAGCTGAGGGCCGGCGCGGCCAGCGCAAAGCAAAGGAGGAGAGGTGCCCAGAACATCTTGACCGCGGTGGAATGGAAGTTAGACTCACGGGTCGAAGTTGGTGTCTGAATTCCACACGGCCGTGGTCTGGAGGGCTCGTCTTTTATGGCACCCGGAGAACTTGGGGCCCCCAAGTCATGTCCTGGCAGCCTGAACTTTGGACGGCTGTTTTTGCGCTCAACGCCGACCGCCCCACAGGCGAACTGACTTGCACCCGCAGACCCCGTGATTTGTTCCAGTTTTGTTTACCTACCTAGGTCCTCTGTTGTCGGGGACGGCCTGTTCCATGTCCTGCCCCAAACTTGCATTCATACATTTCATCGGTATTAACATGCATGTCATCCGGGGATCCAAGAAGACTCGCTGGGAAAAACGGCCGTACCTGGCCGAGTCAAGTACCTTTCCTTGGAATTGATTTCTCGCAGCTAAGGCACTGTTTCGAACAGACTTGCACAGGGTTGTCTGGATAAGACGAACTCTCTTCATTTAGGTAGTTAGACCTTGAGATGGTTCCTCTCCTTCTGGCAGGAGCTTGGAGTAGAGCAGTTGTCGGACTTACACCACTTCTTGCCCCTGCACGGATAAGGACTGATTAGATCCAATCCCTGCTCCGTCTCCCCTGCCGATTGGCCTGCCACGATCGCTCGGTCTTGGCTCGTGAATTTTGGAAGCCACTGGCTCGCCTCTCCCCACTGTGCCATCCCCCGTCGGCCTCAAAACTCCGCTGGAGAAATCATCACAGTATGCCTCTGCCATAAAACAGGCACCAATTGCGCCCGCCTGCTGCGGCCATGCGACGCGGCCTTTTCCTTCGCTCTCTAAAACCCTCATTTTTGGTATAGACACTCCCGCGCACGCACACGCCGTCCACCCGCCGCCCGCCATCCAGAGATGCAGCCGATGCTGCCCCTCCTCCGGCACGCAGCCCGCCCCGCCATCAGCCTCGGCCTGTCGCGTGCCCCCTTAATACCCAGCGGTCTCCTCGCCCTCTCCCGAAGCCGCCAGCCTCACCCCGCTCCTCAATTGGCCCGATCCTGCCGCCGCACCATGGCCTCCCGCTGCTCGTCGTCGTCCCCGTCCCTCGGCGGGCTCGAGAAGCTCCCCGGCTCGTCGATCCGCGTGCTCCGCTCCGTCGACGCCCTCCGCCGCTGGCGCCGCCCGCACACGGTCGACCAGCGCACCGTCGCCCTGGTCCCGACCATGGGCGCCCTGCACGAGGGCCACCTGTCGCTGATCCGCGCCGCCGCCCGCGAGAACCACCACGTCGTCGTGTCCGTCTACGTCAACCCGGCCCAGTTCGGCGTGCGCGAGGACCTGGCCTCGTACCCCGTCACCTGGGACGCCGACGTCGCCGAGCTGGTCAAGCTGGACAACGAGCTGGCTGACGACGGGCACAACCTGGGCCGCATCAGCGCCGTCTTCGCCCCGACCACCGCCGACATGTACCCCGCGGGGTTTCCCGGTCAGGAGGTGGACAGCAAGGGCAGCTTTGTGACCATCACCCCCGTCAGCGAGCTGCTCGAGGGCAAGACGCGCCCGACCTTCTTCCGCGGCGTCGCCACCGTGTGCATGAAGCTGTTTAACATTGTCCAGCCGGACCGGGTGTACTTTGGCCAGAAGGACGTGCAGCAGACGGTCGTCATCAAGAGCATGGTACGCGACTTTATGCTGCCCATCGAGGTCGTCATCGGGCCAACGACGCGCGCCGACGACGGGCTCGCCCTCAGCTCGCGGAATGTATACCTGGGGAAGCGGAGGCGGTCCGTGGCTACCGTGCTCTCCAAGGCACTCAGGGCGGCCGAGGAGGCGTATAAGACCGGCGGGAGGGACCGCGCGGATGTGCGCGGCGCGGCCGTCAAGCTGCTTGACGATGCCCTGGCAAAGCAGATGGCCTTGGCGCCTGAGAAGAGGGTGCAGTTTGAGGTCGACTACATCTCGTTGGCCGACCGGGACACGATGGAGGAGCTGGAGGTTGTCGATCCCACGCGGGGAGGCATCCTCAGCGGGGCTGTCAAGATGCTGCCTGTGGAGGACCCCCAGGAGGGCGAGGACCTCGGCCACAGCGGCGGGCCGGCCGTCAGGCTGATTGACAACATAATTTTGAAGCCTGCGGCGTAGTGTACGAGACGGACGGTCGTTTTGCAGCGTGTTTTGCATTGTATGGAGTATTGGATAGAGTCATTTTGGCGTGTATATCAGGGGGTTAGAGGACTTGCGTTCTTAGACGAGGAAGTCAGCATCAGCGGCTGCCGGACTGTGGGTGAATTTTACTGAGATGGCGACACCGCTTGCCTCGATTCCGGCTGCTCTCCGATGAGAACAGGAAGGGTTGACTTAGTACGGGTTGTCTTGCAGGCTTGGCTTGCGATCTCACCTTGCACCTCATCTGCGACTCTAGGAACCTCAGCGCCGATGAATCCCACCAAGTTGAAACCACGAACATAACAACAAATTTCTTGTTTACACCCAACATTACCTCAATTTCCATACACAGCAAAGCAGCGGCCTCGGACTCTCTGTCTCGCCCCTTCCATGCCCACCCAGCACTAACAAGTGGCCGCTCGCCACAACCCCCCTGACCGTCGCCGCTCCGACTCCGCACGCCCCGAACCCCACACCTCAGCAAATTCTTCACCTCGATTCCCACCACCCGTCTCCAACAACAAGTCACAAGGTCCGCTGGCTCAATGGCAGAGCGTCTGACTACGATTCCTCGGATCGAGTAATCAGGAGGTTCCAGGTTCGACCCCTGGGTGGATCGTTTCACTTTTGCTTGGTTGAGGGTGTTCTTTTTGCTTCGTGTATCTTGTCTCTTCTACTGTTGTAACTGTGCTATGGGCCTGGCCGGAGTCGTCCATGCAGTGCATCACGGATTGTATGATCGGGTTGCATGCTCGTTTATTTATTGCCGGCTGCCTAGTCCGTGTTGATTTGGAGCACGGAGTCTCATTATGTACGACCGCCGTTGCCTGGCGGCCAGCGGTGTCGCCACACTCCGTTCTGCAGTCTTACCGCTGGAGTCCGTGGTTACCTGAGGAATCACAACGGATGTATCGGCCCCTCCAGACTTAGGAATGGGCCACATCTGAGCCCTGGGTTTGGTGGCAAGGCCGTGTCTAAACCTCTCCTTCCCGTCCTGACAGCCCAGTGAAACTCGCTAGCTCGAGGTCTGGGCACCGGCGGAATGCTCTACACTAGAGACTCTGAGAGGCCTTGAGGCAATCCCGAGTGGCTTCGGTTGTCTAGTCGGATGGCACCATGTCGGACGGAGGGAGCTTGAAGCTGCAACCTGCGGGGTTGGTGACGATGGAACCGTCGCGGCTTTAGGACCTGAGAGGCTGGTTAGCGATGGTTTCACAAGCCAAGACGCGAGGGAGCTTGCCTTCGGAGCGCAGGGCCATTGCGTGCCATCCCAATATACGGCGGGAGCTGATGCTGAAGGTGTGTGGACACCGATGAGGGAAGAAAACTGCTTCCTCGGTACCCCCTCACAGTATCTTCGAGAAATGTGACCTGAACTTCCTCGACGCGCGGTCGGCAGACCGGAATTGGAACTGCTCGCCATGGATCTCGAACACCATCTTGGGCGTTAGATCTTCCTTCCCCTTCCCTTCCTCCATCCCTTGCCCACCCCGCTCTCCATGCCCCTCCTTCGGCCCTTCACTCGCCGCAGGTGCTGGCGTCGGCACCGGCACCTCAAACCGAAACACGGTCCCCTCCTTCGGCACCAACTTGACCTGATTCCCCGGCGTGACAATCTCAAACGCAAACTTCGAGTCCTTGATCACCACCCCGTGTATCCCCACGCGGCTCACACACCCACTTCTCACAACCTCAACCCCCGCCCCGTGGAAATCCGCGCTCGCCAACTTCGCCGCCGCCCCCTCCCCGCCCGTGTACACCTCGCTCCCGAGCACCTCCCGCACGTACCCCAGCCACAGCCGGTGCAGCGGCTCGAAGCGGGCGAATTGCGCCGCGCGGCGGGGCACGTCGTAGAGGCCGAGCTTGCGGCGCTGGGTGGCCGAGAGGGGTTTGGGCTTGAGGGTCTTTTTGCGTTGGGCGCGCTTCTTTTCCTGGGCGCGGCGGCGGGCGGCGCGGGCGTTGGAGGGGGGTGGGGAGGACGGCGTGAGGAAGATGGGACGTTGGTGGATTTTCTCGGTGAGGATGCGGTTGGCTTCGTCGGGGTCGTGGGCGCGGGAGAGGAGGATCGCTGCGATGGGTTGGCCTTTGGGGGGTTTGGAGTCCATGGTGGTGGTTGTTAGAGAGGTGTTTGTGGTGGGTTGTGGTGATGGTGCTTTGGCGTTGTTGTGTCGCTCAGCTCCGCGACCTGGGAACTTTTGTGGTGGAGCTGCCGGAAGCTGACTGCCCCACTGGGTTTGGTTGAATTTGACAGCCTTCCAGAATAGGACTAGCGCACACTGAGATTTACCGATGTTACTTTTTTGTCGCAGAGCTTCAAAAGCTCCCATAATTATTGTGACCAGAGCATGCATCCAACCTGTCATTGTGGTGAACCTCGGCCGACTGTTATTGTTTTGAGAAATCTGGAATATAATTGCAGGCAAGGCAACTCCCAAATGCATATCTGGAATTATTTCTTGCCTCTGCTTTCAGCGCGCTTGCTGGGCCGGGCTGGTGTCGATTTGAACTGTAAGCTTTGGCCAAGACACTGCCCGCCACTTCGTTGCCTTTTCTCTCGCCTTTGCTTGCCGGCATGATATGGGTGGGGGGTCGGGCAATGCCATTTGTCAGTGGCGCCGCGGAGGAGTTGATCTGATGTCACTTCCCAACGGTCGCTGCAAGTCGCCCTGGCTTGCATGGATCTTATGTACGTTGGTCGCCCTTTGAACGGTGGCAGAGTGCCATACCACACAACACGAGTACTTCCCGGCTGAGGCATCGGGAAGATCGAGCAACATCGTACGGGCCGTGCCTTAGTAGCCAGACATTGGCCCGAAGGTGTACATAGTAAGAGGGGTTCGGGGATGTCGCCCACCAGTTGCCCCTCTGTGGGAGCGTTGGGCATTGCTACTGTCAAGCTCTTCGATCCTTTCGAGCAGGATGGGAAGTGGGGTCGTATCATGGGAGGATCCTGCAGAGATCCATGGCGTTCACTTGGTCAGTGGCGGGCCAGCGAGTGGCATATGCGCCTTCACGCACAGTCGAGTTGTAGAGGCATCGGTGGCTCGTGGGTGTGTTGATCAGATGGATGCAGGTGTTGCGAGAGGTAGAAGGCGGTCGGTGTGCTTGCTTGTCGAATCACACCATACCTAACATTACCAACCTCATCAATCAGCGTGGAATCCTTATCCACAAGGCAGCATGTTGATTTCTGCGCCGCCGGGATGCCCGAGCATGGCTACGACATGGCGCGGGATGTTGTTCAAGTTGGGATAAGACAATGAAATCTGAAGCTCATCTCTCGGCGATTGGAGCTGTCGCAGGCTTGGCTGCGTGTCAGTGTCCCGCCCTAGCCCCAGTTAGGCCTAACCTCGGCTCGGGTACCCCACTATCCCCATGGGACAGTGGCTGGGACAGTGGGTTCCTCTGCGCCAGCACCCCTCTAACCCCTGTACTTAATGCTGCTCCTGTTGCCGACAATCAGATGGCACCTCGGGAATCCGTGGAAACCGCCGGCACTTGACGCGCCCGCTGCACTGACTGCGCACGAGTTTCAACCCCGGATCGACGCCTACCCCTAGGACGATCCCGCACAGCGCCCGCAAGGACAAGCTATTGTCACGACGACAACAATTGATAAAGGACATCGTTCTCGACTGTGGTCATTCGGGCATCCCCCGAGGAGGAGTCTCAGGACGGAAGGGCGCGGAATACATCGGAAACGGGGAACCCGGTCCAAGTCCAACCCCTTAGTCGGCGCAAACACACACCTGCCCGGTCATGGCATCCGACGACGGCCGCCACGATGCGGCCCCCGACCTGCGCATCCTGGGCGACAGTATCACTCTCCAACCCAGCGGCCTCATTGAGCCGGCTGTGCTCCCCGAGGGCAAGGAAGAGGTCCTCATGAAGAACATGGCCCGCTTCCGCTCAGAGCCCCTGAGGTAAGCCAGCTCGCCTCCTCAACCCCCCCCAACCCTCCATGCCCGTAGCCAACGAACGGCCGTCTGACCGATCATACCCGCCCAGGTTCCTACGCGAGATATCCCTCTACGTGTCCGGCACCGGCTGGCGCGCCTACGAAAATGTTGTTGGCCAGCCCATCTTCTTCTCGGGCTTCTCGGAACAGATCAAGAACAAGATCATGTCGGCCACATTGTTACAGACGAAGATCTCCCAGCTGGCCGACATGCGCGTCACTGTCGAGGAGAAGGAAGGCCTGCTCAACAAGGACGACAAGGACTTCCTCATGAAGAAGGCCCAGCGCCGCGCCGTCTTGGTCCAGAGCCTGCAGGAGGTGGCCGAGAACCTGACGGACAAGATGATTTGCAAGTTTGAGAGCAAGTTGTTCATCCGGGGCGCTTACTACGTGGTGACCCAGCTGTTGCTGAGGGCATACCACCAGGGAATCCACGTGTCGAGCGAGGAAGTATTGCGGCTGCGGAGCGTGGCCAAGGAAGCAGCGCGGAAGAACCAGAGCATCATCTTTTTGCCCTGCCACAGGTCCCACGTCGACTACGTTTCTCTACAGCTCCTCTGCTACAGGCTCGGGCTCGCCCTCCCTGTGGTCGTGGCGGGCGACAACCTGAATTTCCCCGTGGTGGGCAGCTTCTTGCAGCACGCCGGTACGTCATCCTCCCATGCTTCTCTGATCTCCTACAATGCTAACGCCAAAAAGGCGCGATGTACATTCGCCGATCTTTTGGAGACGACCAACTTTACACTACCCTCGTTCAAGCATACATAGACGTCATGCTTCAAGGCGGCTACAACCTCGAGTGCTTCATCGAAGGTGGCCGGTCGCGCACAGGAAAGCTCCTGCCGCCCAAGTTCGGCATCCTCAGCTTCGTGCTCGACAGCCTTCTCTCGGGCCGTGTCGACGACGCGATCATCTGCCCCGTCAGCACACAGTATGACAAGGTCATCGAGACGGAGGGCTACGTGACGGAGCTTCTGGGCGTGCCGAAAAAGAAGGAGAACCTGGCGGACTTCCTCGCGGGCGGGTCTAATGTGCTCTCGCTCCAGCTCGGGAGGGTCGACGTGCGGTTCCATGAGCCGTGGAGCCTGCGGGGCTTCATCAACGAGCAGCTCTCGCGGCAGTCCAAGATCCCTTCAGACATCAAAATCGATTGGAGGGACATGAAGAACCAGATGGTGCGCCAGAAGCTCCTGCGGACCCTCGGGTACAAGGTGTTGGCCGATATCAACGCGGTATCGGTGGTTATGCCCACGGCGCTGATCGGGACGGTCCTGCTCACCCTCCGCGGCCGCGGCGTCGGGCGGGCCGAGCTCATCCGCCGCGTCGAGTGGCTCACCTGCCGTGTCAGGGCCAAGGGCGGGAGGGTGGCGCATTTCGGAACTGCGCCCGTGTCGGATGTGATTGAGCGCGGCCTGGAAGTGCTCGGAAAGGATCTCGTCCGCGTCGTCAACGGCCTCGCCGAGCCGACGTACTTCGCCGTCGACCGCTTCCAGCTGTCGTTCTACCGCAACATGACGATCCACCTGTTTATCTCGGAGGCGCTTGTCGCTGCTGCGCTGTACACCAAGGTCAAGCAGGGAGGCGGCCCGGCGATACAGGACATCCGCTACCAGGAGCTGGAGGACCAGGTCTTGTTTTTGTCGTCGCTCTTCCGCGGCGAGTTTATTTATTCCGGGGAAGGCCTCGCGTCGAATCTGCAAAAGACGCTGCGTGGTCTGGAGGCGGACAACGTCATTTTCATTGAGCGCGACGAGATGGGCAAGATCACCAAGGTTGGGTTGTCTGGCGCCGAGCGGGCCGCCGGACGCGAGAACTTTGACTTTTACTGCTTCCTCATCTGGCCGTTCATCGAGGCGAGCTGGCTGGCGGCCGTTTCGCTCATGGGGCTGTCCCCGCCACTAGGCCAGAAGAATGATATCTGGGTGCCGGTGTCCAAAGCACACGACAGCGCGCAGCTGGTAAGCTTCTCCCCCCTTAAACAGTTTCACCCGCCCCGAACCCCTGACTAACGTCCCAAACCAGCTTGGAAAAACCCTCTACCACCAAGGCGACCTCTCCTACTTCGAAGCCGTCAACAAAGAAACCCTCAAAAACTCCTACCAACGCTTCGAAGAAGAGGGCATCATCCAAGTCGTCAAAGCCAAAGACTCGCGCATCCCGCCGCGCCTGCGCATAGCGCCGGAATGGCGCCCCGGCCGCGACGAAAAGACGGGCAGCCTGCTCGCCTCCGGCCGCCTGTGGGACTTTACCGAGAAGATTGCCTCGAGCAGGCGCGAGGGCAAGAACAGGCGCGACGGCGCGACCGTGAGTACGCGGGTTGTCGCGCTGACGGATGAGCTTGGTAGGAAGCTGTTTGAGGCGGCGGTTAGGGCGGAAGAGGGCGGGAAGGGGAAGGGGGCGGCGCCGGCGAGGTTGAGCAGTGAGGAGGAGAGGAGTTTGAGTAAGAGTGTGGCGGAGCAGAGGAGGAGGAGGAGGTTGGATGGGCGGGCGCATTTGTGAGGGGAGGTGGAGTTGTGGGGAGGCTATTGTGCTTTTTGGGGGGGCGGTCAAATACCACGGGTTGGATTAGAGTAGCAGGCAGGCGCTGGGGATTTGTTGTTGCATAGGAATTGTAATGTGTTTTGTTGGGCTATGGGCTTCACATGTGACCCAGGCAGACTATCTGCCGTGCTGCCCTACATAGGGGTGAGGGTTTGGCGTTGTATTTATCAATACCATAGATCCCTAAAACACATCCCACAAGCTAACCTTCCCATCCTTACTCCCCGCCGCCAACCAATGCGCTGTCCTCGCCAACTGCTCCCTCTTTTCCCGGACCGTCATCTCCACCAGCTTTGGCACATGCACCACCTCTTCATGCTTCGACCCCTCCCCACCCC
>FTEL01003812.1_pt1 | contig 12360 bp, 9 predicted proteins | sample 1658911 | NCBI WGS metagenome assembly FTEL01 (sample SAMEA3914869, study PRJEB12502) | metagenome | biome: forest; material: soil | place: USA | collected 2012-03-12 | depth 0.1 m
GAGAGCAAGCGGGTCAGCATCAAGGTCAAGGTGCAGGACTTGGGTGTGTGGAACGTAAGGATGAAGTACGTCGTTGAGCCCGGTGACTTTTTGTTCTTTGTGGGTGCCTCGAGCACTGACCTCAAGGGCAATGTCACGGTAACTCTCAAGTAAAGTAATTACCAAGATATTACAAGAGCGGTTGATAAAAATATTTTACAGAATAATCGTTGCGCAGATACGCTTCTCACCCCACCTCTACGTACATTTGGATATTGGGATTTCCAGCAACAGTGTTTCAACAAACAATTGAAGTATTTCCTCGTTGCGTGTCTGTACCTTGCTGGGCGTCTTTCCACATGTGAAAATTGTCCCGGTACTTACTGTTGCGTGAAACCGTGACTAGAAGCCCCTTTTGCAGAACGTCAGGCCCCGTGAAGGCTGTTTACAGAGGAGCCGGGAAGAAGCCGACAGATTCAGACGAACATCGGACTGTTTGTGTTTCTAGTCACGGCCAGGTATGCCGAGACACGATGGTGTCGAGGAATGCATACCTTCACCTCTTGACTACCTGCCTAAGTACCTTGCCTGACTGTGCTACTACACCACAGCTGTCGCTAGTCAACCACACGCCACATTCTTGACATTGCCCGAAGTGGCGAAAAGCTGTCAGAGAAAGATGGTAGTTCGGCAGAGCAACGAGCTCAACGAGTCAATATTAGTAGGCCGTTTGCTTGATAATGTCCGCTGCGCGTTCCGCCACGGCATACAGAGCCGCCGTCAGGTGCCCGGAAACCTGATTCGGAATAATGGAAGCGTCCACAACCCTTACGTTTGACGTGCCATATACTCTAAGCTCCGGGTCGACGACACCGCCCAGCTCCCGGGACATCATCGCAGCTGTGCCGGTGGGATGGGAGTTGGCGGTAACTAAAAGAACGTAATTTAGTCACCAAACAAACAACAATTGTCACCCAAGGTACAGGATGAGGTTCATACCAGAGTTGCGCAGGAGTGTATGCCATTCCTCGTCGGTCGCGTTATTGGGTAATCCAGTTGGCCCCATCACCCCAGCCCGCGACTTCATGGGCTCCGAATACCAAAACTTCTCAACGAACCGCCCCGCCGCTGTCAAAGTGGTAAGATCAAAGTCCGCGAGAAAAATACGAGGGTTAATCAGCGGTTCGTTGACCTTGTCGAGTGATTTGAGGTGTACACTTCCCCGGGAAAAGGGAAACAAAGTCCAGTAGTTCGAAGCAAGGATGCCGCCGCCGGCTATCGCAATGAGGATCTCGGCGGCTGTGGCATTGTGCTTGAAAACAAGGTCGTGTTGAGTTTGAAGCAACTTCTCGACGGCGCAAACATTCAGACTCCCTGGTCCCGATGCGTCTGCGACCGCCTTTGCGTACTTCGGAATCCTGGCCCTTGTTTGTGCTTCGATCACGGCGGTGTTGGCTCCAAAGATGTCCGCGGCTGTGACATAGGCATGATACGCGCTCCACGCAGCGGGCAGGTCGCCGGAGAACAGGAGGAAATGGCTGGGTTGCTCGACAAGATTCTCTCCGACCCCTGGAAGATTGATTTGAGTTTTAACGCCGAGAGACTTGAGGATCCTGTTCACGGAATTAGACGAGGTCGATACTATAGAATGGAATTCGGCGATAGTCCAACCCGGTTCAAATACGTACCGGGGATTTCCGATCCCTGACGCCTCCAAGACCAAAGGCGTCCTCAGCGCCCCGGCCGAAACAATCACCTCCTTCTTAGCGCTTAGAAAGGTTGACTTTCCGTCATCGATAAGCACCTCGACCCCCTTTGCCACCAAGTCACCCTTCTTTCCCTTCTCACTAGCCCATGTGATACTCTTGACGGTTCCCTTCAGGATGTGGAGGTTTGGTCGGTGCTCGGCAGGATGATAGTACGCCCGCGCGGCGTCCCACCTGATATTCAGCTTGGTATCCAGGGTCTGTGGGCCCATGCCAAAGCCTCGCACACTTCCGCTGTTGAGGTCCGGGTTGTGGGCGACTGACAAGGATGCCCATGTGTTGATGACCACCGGCGCATACGAGCCATTTTCGAGGGCGGGAATGTATCCCACATGAAGCGGCCCCTTGAATCCGTGGTACTTGGGCTCGTAGGTTGCGCCGGCGGCGAGTTGCGAAGCAGTTGGAACGGTGTACTCCTCCGACTTCTTGAAATATGGAAGGAGGGAATTCCAGTTCCAGCCCGGGTTGCCATGCTGCTCCCAGGCGTCGAACTCTGCAACATTGCCGCGTATGTATGTCATGCCTGTTATTTAAGGGAGATGTCAGTGGGCGGTCAGATCGATGGCAGGTTTTACGTGCGGGATGCCTGCTCACCGTTAATCGTGCTGGTTCCGCCCCATGCTTTGCCCGCGTGAAGCCCTAGAGCCCGGTTGCCCGCATCCGGCTGATCGACTGTCGAGTAAGCCCAATCAATGGGGGTTCCAAATGCGCTTCCGAAAGCATCGGTCGCTGTAACGGCGACATTATCTCTTTGGTCTGTTCCGGGTTCGATGACAGCAACCGTCACCTTGGGGTCCTCTGACAGGCGGGCCGCGATGACTAGCCCTGCGGTTCCGGCCCCGACTACGACAAAGTCATATTCGACCGCTGCTACCGTGACACCGCAGGCCAAAGCGAGAAGCGTGGTAAGGGACCCCTTCGTCATGGCCTCTGGGTGCAGGTGAACTAGTAGTTTGGGTCGATCGGCTTGAGAAGAGGGTTGACAAGAGGGCTCGTCGACGAACACATCCCTTTAATGCGAAGCGTTTCCGGGGTCTCTGAACACGGACCAACACCCCTAACTGTCGGTTTGGTGAAGCTGCCGGACGTGCAGGAGGATGAATCCTACGAGCCACGCTCCCGGGCGGCCCGCAGGCGACACGGAAACCGGTTGCGGCGTGCCGCCGTTCCGAGTGATACTACGCAAGACTCAAATGCCCAGGAAGCCATAAGCTCCGAGGTGCCACCGCCGCTACATGCCTAGGTAGCCAAGCCCGGGCCACAACCCAGTCGCAAACGAGACGTAACGGCCGGGTTTTGTGCATAAGGGCTCGAGTCGAGTAACGGAGGTTGCGTGGTGATCCCCAATTAGAGTGCACATTACGAGAAGAGGGAGTGCCTGCACCGTGTATTGTAAGTCAGATACCTTCTTCGTAACTTGAACCCTGCCTATTTCGGATGTGTGTTTGTTGCAAGCCTTCGTGAGGGATCGCGCATTGGTCCTACTCGATAGCCGCAGACTTACATTGCAAAGTCCGGTTATACAAGAACGCAGCCACGGACACGTCAACAGACTGCGAAGCTGGGCACGGATGAGGGGAGGACCTACTCGATGCATGAAGTCCTGGGAAAACGCGAGAGGAAAGGGGGCGGCTTGGGTAACATCGTAACACACAAAACACCTAGCAACGCTTGGCGTTAGCTTCTAGTTCTTTCGGCTATTCGGGTTCTGTAACTCAGGGTTACCGCGCTGGGACAAGTACGGAGCGGGTTGCTTCACGAGGCAGCAAGCTGGGGATTTAGTGTGTAGGTCGGTACTTATGGCGGGGAATCTCAGCCCAAAGTGTTTCCCACGGCCGCCAGACGTGTAATCAAACAAATAGGGAGGTATGCGTTTGGAATTTGGGAAATAATGATTAACCACGGATGACTCGTTTGACATGAAGTCATGTTTAGGTACGTAGAGGGAAGTGAAACATGGTGACGAGCACCGCCAACGGCTGTCTGATAAGAGCGTGTAGCCCGGCAAGACCTATCGCTGAGTCTCTGCCACAGTCGCGAGTGCGACGGCGTGGAAGACCACCTTGGTCACTCGGTTGAGGTTAGCAATGGCCTGGGTCAAAGGTACTCCCTGCAGCAAGCGGTCGCCCGCTTCAAGGAGGCCGTTCCAGTCGTCCATATAAACGTATTGTATTACAGAGCTCTTGAAGATCGCAGTGTAGCGTTCTTCTCGACGGGGTTCAAGACAGCCAAAAAAAGCGAGCGCGGAAACTGGAGACAACTGCTGCTTAGATGGGTCCGCAGGCTGTTGATGTTGTATTCTCTGAGTTTGGGATGACGAGGGCTCTACAGGCCACTGATGCCTTGGAGGCCTACCTACCTTCAGGGATCATGTAGAGCTAGGACTGTAAACCTTGCTGTTCTCCCAAAAGCTCAGACCTGAGAACGGCATTCTACCACCAATTCATCTGCTGGAACTGGCAATGCATCCTTAAAACGTGAAGGCGAGCTGCCAATTTGTACGATTTCGTGTTCGGCATCTCTGGCGTGTCACTCAACGAAAGTGGTGCTAAAATGCGGGCAGCGGGATCAAGCTAGAAGATGTGCCCCAGGGGGGTAATCTGAGAGAAATCCATCAAAGAATACATGCGTACAAAGCCTGGGGACCACCTGGCGAGAGACCAGGTGTGGCAAGGTCCTGGGCTTCCTGTCCACCTGTCGACCGGGCTCGCAACATGTCACATGCGGAAAAACAAAAGGCGATAAATCATCCCAAATCAGGTACGATGAAACGGACCTTGCTTCACCATCAAGGCAGTACCATTGTGGAGTATCTTAGCCTAAACTGAGGCTGCGCGGCCTGGTTTGCCTCTACATCCTCCAACCTGTGGGAACCTCAACACTGGCTTCACTCTGTTTGCGTTTGTTAGCCAACACAGTACTGTTGGAGCACGGTACTAACTATGAACTCACGGAAGTAGAAGCTGCCGTCGTTGTTCCCAAGACGCTCGGCGAGGTTGATGTCTCGATATTCAAGGTTTCCGTCCAAGTTCCTGAGACCGGCGCGGAGAATGGGGACTCCGTCGCCCTCGAGGGCGAAGCTGATGTCCTCAGCGCTGTGGGAAAAGTTCTCTCCTCCCCACTCAAAGGAGCCTTTTTGGTGGTGAGTCACGGTTTCGTCAAGAAAGACGGCATTGCGAACATACCGTTGTTGTTGCCAATGAACTGGTTGAGATCGATCTCGGCATCTACCTGGTCGCCCCCGGCGTTGCTGAGGCGGGCCCTGAGGATGTGGCCGTCGTCAACACGAATGTCCTGGGCTGAGGCGTGAAAATCCATGATGTCTGTGATACAGGGAGAAATGCAGGCTCTAGTGTGAAGGGTAATCGTTGGGAGAGGGGTGTTGATTGAAGGAAGCCTGAGCTTTGGAGAGGGGGACTTGAACTATTTAAGCACTCCAAACCGCGTCCGAATCCGTCCAACCGAGCCAGTGGACCAACATACCAAGTATGGTGTGATGCCGTGCCAAGGGCCACATGCCCGAGCGGAATTGGGCATGAAGATACCAAGATCCCCACCCGTCTCTGCGACAGCCCGCATGTTACGCGCAAGGGCGGCTTGGCGGGGAGAGAGGAGGTGGAGCAATCGTGCGAATACCTCAGTCCTAGACGGAGGGAGGGACAAGGCGGGGAACGGCAGGGCAGGTCCTTCGTACATGCTCAAGGGGGGGGGTAGGTGGCCACGGCAGTGAGGATGGGACAAGATGGCAGGCGCTTAAGTCTTGGTGGGGATGGGACGACGACAGCTCAAGGGAGTACCTATTCACGCATTTGCCCTTTACCGGCAATGACGACAGGATTGGGCATCCGGGCTTCTGGCGGCTGACGCCTTCTCGGGACAGTCGATGGGGTGGGAAGTGGCGGCAACACAAACGCGACTGTGTCTCGGCAGCGAGGGGTTGGTTGGAGAAGACACTCACAGGCCGAGCGGGGTGGCCAATGAACAGTTGGCGCGGGGCCCGCTCTCAAGCAGCGTATTACGTTTGGCAAATTGGGCCGGAGCTGTGGGAAGAGACGAGACGCCATGCCCAGCCTAACAGGACACAGCAGGAGGACATCTCGGTGGCGTGGGCAGAGACAGACCACCAGAGCTGAATGAGAGGGGAGAATCGGGGCGTTGGTTCTCCCCTCCCACGGTCTAGCGAGGTGTCTCAATGCCTTGAGCCGCCTTGCCATTCTGAGTTTAGCCTTGTGTGGTCGCCCCACTGAAATTGAAGCTGGACGCGTCCGAGCTTGCGGCACGACGTCAAATCAACGACGACACAGCACCCACGGGCGACAACACCACAGCAACCACACAGCCTTTCCCACGACATTGACACGACCCCAGCTCGAACGAGGACTTGCCTTGTAGGGCACTCCCCCCCCATTTTAAACTGGCTTCGCTCCTTGGCCGTGTTTAGCATGGCGGCACGACTCGACGTCCAAACGCTGGGTCTCGTTTTCCAGTCCCGACCAGACATTCTTGCGGGCATTCAAAAGGCTGCCGGTATGCGACACCCCTTGACGTCTTCATCCTCCGTCCACTTGTAAAACTGGCTCGAAGGAGGGAAAAGGCTTTGCGCAATTGCGAGGCGTCGAGCCCCGAAACAGCCTTGCTGACGAAGCGTGCTTGCGGCGCCCTGTTCGACCAGATACTCCAGCGCGTACCACTTTGTTCAACGACATCGCGAGTTTTGTGCACGGCCGACTGGCCTCGGTCGATGCTCAAGATGAGCCCGCATCGAAGCGGAGGCGGGTCGATATCGCACAGCCGTCGGCACAGCCAAACGGACACACTCCCGGCGGGCGCTTGCCGGCGAGCTCGCAGACGGCCGCCTTGAGCGCCGACGCTGCTGTTGCCGACCCAGTGCTTCTAGAAGTCAAGGACATCTCTGTCACGGCGCCGCAGCGCAAGAAATACGACCTGTGCTTCACCAAGAACTTCTTGTACGCCCGCGCATCGGGGACATCGGCCCCTGTGCAGGGGGTCGTATACCCATGGAAGGATATCGGTACGTGTCTGCCAGTGCCTCCCGAAGCACCCGAGCTCGGCGTCCTGGTTGACTGACCGCCGGCATCCCACAGAGCACGCGTTTTACCTGCCCGTTCCCGACAAGTCCCAAGCGCAGTACAACTACGTTCTTCTGCCACGCGACAGCTACCTCCCCACAACAAAGCAGGCGACGGCCCACGGGCAACAGCTGCTCGAACCGCTCGTATTCACAGTCCCCGCGACGGCCCCCAAGCCCGGCACCATCGGCGGCTCTTCTGCCAAGACGGCCGAGGCGGTTTCCGACACGTACAGCAGCCTCTTCAACTGGGCCTTGACGACCATGTTGCGCTCAGCCGGCAACGACTCATGTCAGCTGGTCGTTGCAGACCCCAAGCTGTTTCACAGCGTCGCGAGGCAGCCTCACCGTCCCAATGAGAAGGCGGTGCACGTGAAAGCGTTTCGCGGTAGCAAAGATGGCTTCCTGTTCTTCCTCCCCACCGGCATTCTCTGGGCCTTTAAGAAACCGTTGCTGTTCCTCCCTCTGGATCGGATCGTGGCCGTCAGCTACACAAATGTGCTTCGAACCACCTTCAACATGGTGGTTGAGCTCGACACGGACGCTTTGGGCGACGGCAGCATTGCCGTGGAGAAGGAGATTGAGTTTGGCATGATCGACCAGGAGGACTACCAGGGCATCGACGACACTTACGTCCGCCGCCACGGTCTCGCAGACCGCAGCATGGCAGAGCAGAGAAAGGCGAAGCGCGAGCTGACCGAGAACACCAAGAAGGTTCCCGCCCCTGGGGCAGAGGCCCCTGGCGGAGAAACGAGTGGGGACGGCATGACGGAGCTGGAGCGGGCCCAGCACGAGGCAGAGCAGCAGTTGCAAGATGAGGAAGACGAGCTGGAGGAAGACTACGACCCGGGGAGTGATGGCGACAGCGAGGGTTCAGGAGGGTCAAGTGATGACGAGGACGATGATGAGGATGGGGATGAGGACGAGGACGAGGACGAGGACGAGGATGCGACCTAGAGCCCACAGAAGAATCATGATAGCATCGCCGGAGAAACGGAATGCTCCGCGTGTATATCGGCCTCCTACACCCAGCGTCACGCAGAGGGTTGGTCTTTGCCTGCAGCGGTTTTTAAGATAAGGGCGGCCCTGGATTCGGCACTTTGGACTCACCTTGAACGGGCAGCCATGCCGCTGTAGAGTCGAGGTTGGTCTTGTGTCCTTGGGAAGCCCGTGAGTTGCATCCCGGGGTCGGTACGGGTGATGGCCGGTTAAATTGCACAAGATCGCATTGGACCCCGAATTGTGAGGACGACCGCTCGTCCCTCACCTCTCGGGGACCACACCATGCCCCGTCTCAGGGGGCTAACGTGACCAAGCGTCACTCAGATGGGGTCCATCTTGACAAGCGCTAACTAACACCCTCTCGAGATTCTCCTGCGCTAGTGGCGCTCTTTACCGTCCTGGCTAGCGTCCCAGTGGTTTCGGCCTACATGGGTGTTGATCATGATCGTTGGGAACCACCCGTTACTGGATTCACGGCGTAAGATGGGTTGCTGACTGTCTCCTCGAGGGACTCTGAGTATGAGCCGGTCTGCACCGGAGAGCATTTCCAGTTGGCGCATGATGACATACTTGCATGCCTCGACCTGGTCCCGGTTGTGTCAAATAAACAGAGGCATGGCGAGTCCAGCGCCCCGCCCAACGGTCGTGGAGCGGCCTTTCTTCCGCTCGAAGCGTAACTTTGCTGGGGTGCAAGATGGCTTTCCGCTGCGAAGGACATTCCCTGTCAGCTTCGGGGGGACCCGACAGGGGTGCACCCTGCCCTGGACCCTTGGGCGACTGGCTGCTGCGATGTTGCAAACTTCCATTTCCACGTTTACGCCGTTCCAGGGGGGATTCACCACCAGCTGTTAGCAACCTCGAGGGCTAAGGTATGTCCGTTCTGGTCTCCTTTGGCGCCCTGGAAGTGAAGGAAAGTGGGCCGGAGGCGGGAGGTCTGAAGCAAACTCTCGAGCGATGGTCTCGTCCTCGAAATCAACCTCATGGATCTCCAAACGCCAACCCCTTGCGAATGGCCGGCCTCGTTTGCTCACCGCCGGATGAACTGGGGTCACATTACCCCGCAACAACCTCACAATTGCGGGGAGAGGCCGCTCGGACAAGCACCTCGCAACGCTCTTAGTCACGGGAAATAGCCAGCGAAAAATAGAGGGTGATAGCATCATTGTCCGATGCCTCATATCACGTAATGAAGGTTGGGGATTGAGGAATGGGTAGAGATCATTTCAATGCAGAAGCGCGGACAAACGGCAGAATTCCGGCTGCCTGGTCGGTGCTTGCTCGGTCTTCTGGAAAGCAGAGCCAGGGTCCTGCTGCTCGCTCGCTCGGATCATGGATTCCAAGTCCGCTATTCTGGAACGGGAAATAGTCTTGGCCGACCCTGCCATAGGGCTGAGCTTCTTCCACACCACCACAGCAGCCCAACACCACAGAAGCAGGGCCACGAGCTTGCGCTTGGGACAGCACGGCAACAGCTGTATTATTGCCAACGTTGCTCTACGATGTAGTCATGGGTCGAGGGAGGATCTTCGGGGTCTCGAAGAAAAGAAGAGCCGATGAGACAGGAGAGAGATGCTCCCCAGGCTAAGTATGCAGGAGGGAGAAGAACCTGAAGTCCCGGATAGGATTCAGGATGCGGAGCGCAGTGCCAGCAGGGGGGGGAGGGGAGGGTTCGTGTACAGTTTTCTTCTTCCTCGTTTTTGTTGTTGTTGTATCCAGTGGCGGCGATAATGCCAGCGTTCGCCAACCCATCAGCTCGTCTCTGCGCGAAGCAACCGAATAACCCTTGGTTACGGAGTACCAGGTCCTGTGGTGGTACATACTAAGTAATGTTATGCGCAGATGACGGCCTGCCGGGGCTCGCGGGGGTGATGCTCTTAGACGCGGGATCAGTGGCGCGAGGCAAAGCGGGACAACGGTGCCCTGCCCCCGGGCAGAATGCCGCTCCCTCCCGTTCACACCGGCCGTTCACGCCTCCCTGCATGCGATTCTGCTGCTTGCCTGCTTTTGGTAATCCGAATGATGACTGCGCAGTCGAGGACAGCGGTATTATTAGACACCGAGGAGGCGAAGATAGTGCACGGCCCGGGCCTCTGCAGAAGACGGGGCTTCTGGGCTGAATTCCCTGCGTACAGGAGGTCTCTTCCTGTCAAAACGTCGAACCAACCGGCTTGGAAGACATGAACGAAACTGTCGGCTGATCGCGGTGTCTCAGAGAGCCGCCATTTGGAGCCGGAATGGCGATCGCCACCTGCCAGATGATCGTTCTGGATGCCCGCGGAACACGGCGTCGTTTTGGGAGACTGGCCCGGCTCCACGAATGAGAGGCGCCCGACCCCTCTATCGCGGTTTGCAGGACAGAGCACTGTATTCTGTATTCTGTGCATGTGCTGCAGTGCCGTGCGCTTACGGCCGCTGCCTGCCCAGGAAGAGCACATCTATCGAAGCGCCCTGCCTGTCTGACCCGGGGCAACCAATGCCACAGCCGTTGGAGTCGTATCTGCCGAACATGCACCAGGAAGGTACTCTTCCAGACTCACTGGAGAAGAGGTGCCTCTTCGAGGGCAGTCTGCTCCATGTTGACGCGAGGGGTGGAGGGAGAGTGGCTTCGCTGGCTGCTTGACACTTCTGACAAGGACTGACTACCGCAATCATGCTGGTCAGCCCCCATCATCTTGGCGCTGACGAAGGGGCCGAGGCAGGACCCCACGAAGTCTCCCAGCCCAGCTGGGTTTCGAGATGACCAGACAGAGAGAGCCTGAAGTCGCGGACCCCACCAACGGCGACCCCCCTTTTTTCGCCCAGCAGGGCGAAACCCCGACAGGGAAGGCGCGCCACCGCCTGCCACTCAACCAGGGGGCGGCCCTTCTATGGAGGATGGATGCGCGCCAACCTTTGCGTGAATGGATGCTGGATCCAAGTCGGTTGCTGGGAACGGGTTGGGTGCCAGTGTTTGGCCGGGATAGTCATCGCAACGGGCGTCATGAAACTCGGTTCTTACATAGGTACGGTACCTTCCTTGTTCCCAGCCGTCAACTGTCGTCGCCGGGAACGGGTCGAGAACGGGCAGCAAGAAATCGGTGACGGGGCAGGTGCCAAAGTCGCGCAGGCTGCAGGGATCTGGCACACCAAACCCACCCCACCCCCTTCTGGAACCCCTGCGCGACGCCGCGAGCTGACATCCCTGCTCGTTTTGAGGGCTGAGCCAGCGGGCGAGTCGAGTGGGCCGGGCTTGACCGTTTTTGGTGACGCGACCCTTCGATGCAATGCCATGCAGAAGGTGCAGGGGGCCGATCGCGCTGAGAGCATGGTGAGCCTGCAGTTCACTCCTTCCAATGGAGGGTCCCGCCTCCCAACCCCATGCCCACACCCGCCAACATGCCGCTGCCAATGAGCCAGTCTGCCTGGCTCCCCGTTTTTTCCTCGGCTTGGAAAACAGGGTCCTCGCCTCACGCACTCGTGGCTCCAATTTTCTGCCCTCGCAGAGCTTCCGTGTGTTCCGTCGTTCCGCCTGTCTTTGTGCGCCCCGTCCCCTCTGCCGCCACATCCCGTCCCGGAGACAGCCAGCCCTACGATGGCGCCTCGAGGCGGCATCAGCATCCGCGTGCGCAAAACGGGCAGAATCGCGGCCCACGCTTTGCGGTTGGGAACCGCACTGCCTATTCTGTCCAGCATGCCGAAGCTGAACTCGGTCTCCCCTGGGCCGCCTTGCTCGACATTGATCACGGCGCGCCCATTCTCTGTGTGCTCGAGGGCAGGTAACGTTGGGAATCATATCCATAAGGCATCTACCAGCAGCATGTACGGAATACAGAGGTGGTACAGAACCCACGGCAGGCGGTGGGTGCACTGGTGCCTCTCCCACCCTTCTGCGGATTACTACACCACGGCGGGGAGCAACCGAACCACACATTGCCCATTGCCGACGGGCTCCACAGGCTGCTGGGCTGAACCAATGCAGCCCGCCAGCGCGCCAAACCGCTGCTGACTGGCACTCCCCGGCCACAACCCCAGCACACAACAATTTCTCCCCCACAGCAGGCGCCTGTCCCAATGGCCTGGGCACCTGTTCTGTCGTAGCGGCGGGTGGGCTGCCGTCCATCTGCCTTTATTTTTTGATCCCTTTCACACGATCCCCATAGTTTTGGGTTCTTGTTGTTGACCCACGCCATCTTCGCGCTCCCTCCCTCGTCTTCGCCCGATCGCTTCCCCCCCAGGCCTTGGTCCATCCATGCGCGGGGTGCTCGCTTGTGTGGTGGATTGAGCCTGCGACCACCCACCAATCCCGGGCTGAGAGGCCGGGCACCAAGGGGCTGCTGTGGGAACTGGAGCAGCTGAGGCGGTCCCGAGGGAGCAACGATCCTCTCGACGGTTGCCAGTCGCAGGGCTGCTCTTCGTATCGGCTCTCCGACTGGGCCTCGGTTCAGCTCCGGCCTCGTAAGCGGCGGTGGTGGCAAGGCGGCCGCCGCCTTGCACTTCAGCTCTCTCCTCTCTGTCGCGGCCAGCCCATCTGACATCGCCATCGCC
>FTEL01004709.1_pt1 | contig 12359 bp, 11 predicted proteins | sample 1658911 | NCBI WGS metagenome assembly FTEL01 (sample SAMEA3914869, study PRJEB12502) | metagenome | biome: forest; material: soil | place: USA | collected 2012-03-12 | depth 0.1 m
AGCAGTGGTGGTGGCGGCGGCGGTAGCGGGTTGGGTTGTGACAGGGGGGTTGGCGGCGTCGTCTTTGGGAACGACGACCCAGTCCCCACTGCCGGTGCCTTGGTCGGGTGCGGTGGCGGCATCCGCCGGGGGCGCGGCGTCGGTCATCTGGACGTCTTGCTGGGCTGGCGCGGTGGGCGGTTGGGAGGCCGGGGCCTGGACAGTCGGGGAGGGGGCGTTGAGGTTGGAGGGGGTGGCCGCGTTGGAGGGGATAGCGGACAGATGGGCTTGCGGGGTTGGGAAGCTGTTCATCGGCGTGGAGGTCGATGAGAAGCCGCTGTGCATGTCCAGGAGCCCGGCGGCGGTTCCGCCCATGTCGATGTCTGAGTCGCCGACCATTACGCCGGACCCAGCCTGGGACGCTTGCCGGGACATGCTCCCCGCGACGCTGGGCCCACCAGTGGCCTGGGGCTGCGGCGGCGCCGGCTCGGGCTCGGGCGCCGGCTCCTGGTAGCCACCAGCCTGAACACGATGGACATCCCCGACAGCCACGGCGTGCTTACCAACCAACTCCTCAATACGGGCGACAATCTCTTCAAGAGACTTGGACGCCGTCTGGTTCCACTGACTGCCACCCTCGTCACCGTCCTCAAGCCTCCCCTCGAGCCGCCAGAACTCGGAGCCGGTGCCGTCGTGGGCAGCGCGCATGTCCTGCTCCGCATACTTGATGGCGGCATTGCCCTTGAACTTGGCCATTAATGACGAGTGCTGTGCCTTCATCTTGTCGATCTCCTCCCTCATGGCCGTCTTGCGCGCCGTCACGCGCGCGCGGAACTGGTCCGCCAGCCCCTTATCGAGCTGGCCCGTGTACGGCTTCTTCGGTCCCGAGACGAGCGCATCGATCCCTTGAGCCTCGAAGATACCCTCAGTCAACGAGGCAAGCTCGCCCTTCCGCCCCAAGCCAAGATCAGCAGCCTCGATCTGGCCAATGCGGTAGGGCGACGACAAAATCTCCTCCATCCACTCGTGGTTCTGCTGGTACCGAGCCATGCTCAGCTCGCGTGGGCTGAGGTGGTCGAACATGTCACCGCGCGAGATATCCTCCTCGTCATCAAAAGCCGCCTCGGTGTTCTGATAGCCAGGTGCCATCTGGGCCTGGTGGCTCGGGGGCGCATGGCCACCACCCCTCCTCTTGGGCGTCGGGCCAACCGCCGGACCCCCGTGCGGCGGATACGCCATAGCCTGCGGGACATGGCGTTGCGGCATGGGCGGCGCGTACATGGACTGCCCGCGCTGGGGAAAGGGGATCTGGGGCCAGTTGACGCGGTCGGAGAGCATAAACTCCTTGCGGGCGATCTGGCCCATCTGCAGCAGGTGTTGGCGGAAGCTCAGGATGGGCTGCATCTGGGGCGGGATGCCAATCGCGTTGGACGGCAACCTGTCGGTCTTTTCGGCGGGCCCGTAGTGGACGATCCAGAGGTTGGGGTCGACCTGGGGGAGGTTCGGGATCGGCGCTTGCGGAGGGCAGAGGCGGAAGCGGCGCCGGGAGTGCAGCGCGAACTGCTCGCCCATGCGGTAGCCCGTCCGCTGGAAGTAAATCTCGAGTACCTGTTGTAACCACAATCAGCTGCCAGCCCTCAACATCAAAACCTCATCTCCCATCATCCCATCCCATCCCACCCCCCAGGGTCAAACTCACCAAACCATTCCCCGCATTCTGCTGAAACGACACCTCAGGCCCAGCCCACACATAACCATCGCTCGCAAACTCATTCCCCCGGCGGGCGGTCGGCTGCCAGGTCAGAAAGATGGCGCCGTCGGCGGGACCGTCCAGGTATGTCCAGTAGAAGGGCGCGGTGTCGCGGGCGATCTTGGGCGCCTGCAGCAGCCACTTGGTGACCTCGCCCAGGTCGACGCGGGGCATCGACGCATACCGGAATGTCGACACCAGGTGCGCATGGGGAAGCTGTCACGGATAAAGCGTCAGTTCAAACTCCTCCTCTGCTGCGGCTGGGTTGCGCGAATCGATGCGAATAAAACCACCTACCAAGTCCCCGTGGACGTTCTGGCTCGGATCCCCAGCCATTTTTGCGTCCAGTACCAACAACAATTCGATTCAATTCCGAGCCTCGAGGATGCGCAAATGTCGCTGTGATGGTCCGGCGGCAATGGATTGGGGATGGCGTCGGGGTGCTGCGCGGGACGCGGATGCAGCGAGCGGCAGTGATGCAGGCGTAATGGATGGATTAATTCTTAGTGTCTCGTCGCGAACCCAGCCTTTGGAGTTTGCTGCACGTCGCGTTGCCTGCTGTTCGCGAATCAAACGGCGAGCTTGCCCGTCAGCAGCTGGCAGGGCGCCAAGACCAGGTCAGCGGGACGATCACGTGATGTTCTTACTGGGCCCTGACGAGCCTCGACCCCAGCAGGCAGTTCAAGCAAGGGGATGGGATGGAAACAATCTTAGGAGCGGCGGTCTGGACTTGGGCTCCTGACCCATCTCAACCTCCACTCCATGGAATACGCGCACAACACATGAACGAGAAAGGGCTTGAATTCGTCAAATGGGCGTGTCTCTATCTCCATTTACTCTACGTCGATTTTGCGAGTTTGTTTGTCCACTCCAAAGGGCATTCTCATCCTCATCATTCCCTCGTCCTTCCCACCGCTCCTCCCCGCCTCCACCGCTCCCTTAAGCCTGGTATGTCGACGCCGAAACGTTGCCTCCCCGCCCGGTCCAGTTGACGTGGATGTCCTTGCCAACCGGGTACTTGTCCGACGCCGCCTCGGGCTTGATGCGGAAGGTGTGAGCACCGAAGTAGTCGCGCTGCGCCTGCAGGAGGTTGGCAGGCAGGTCCTTGGTCCGGTAGCCATCAAACCACGACAGAGCAGTCGAGAAAGCCGGGGTCGGGATGCCGAGGAGCGCCGACTTGGCAACGACGTCTCTCCAGCCGGGCTGCGCCTTGTGGATGGCCTTGTTGAAGAAGTCGTCGAAGAGCAGGTTCTCGAGGTCGGGGTCCTTGCGGTACGCCGCCGTGATGTCCTTGAGGAACACGGAGCGAATGATGCACCCACCACGCCACATGAGGGCGATCGAGGGCTTGTTGAGCTTCCACTTATACTCGCGGGCGGCCTGGAGGTGCTCAGATTAGCTTACCACTCTCTCCCTCACAGTTGCACAACCGGGGGGTGTGTGGTTGATCCATACCTCCTGCATGAGCATGAAGCCCTGGGCGTACGAGATGATCTTGGACGCATAGAGAGCCTGCTCAAGGTCCTCCAGGAACTGCTCCTTGTTGCCCTCAAACGTGCTGGAGCGGCCAACAAACTCGAGCTTGGTCGAAGCCTTGGTGCGCTCGTCCTTGATGCCCGACAGGCAGCGGGCGAGCACGGCCTCGGCGATGAGGGTGACGGGCATGCCCAGGTCGAGCGCGTTGACGGCGGTCCACTTGCCGGTACCCTTCTGGCCGGCCTTGTCCAGGATCTTCTCGACGAGCGCGGTGCCATCGTCGTCATTGTAGTACATGATGTCGCGAGTGATCTCGATCAGGAACGAGTCCAGCACGCCCTTGTTCCACTTGGCAAAGACGTCACCGATCTCCTTGCTGGTCAGGCCCAGCCCGCGCTTCATGATGTCGTACGCCTGTGACACGGGGGCGCCTGTCAGTCACTCGTTCCGCCCGCCGCAACACTCCCCGCAGCCGGTGAGGGGGGGAAGCGGGGGAGAGGGGGTTACGCACCTCGCAGATGAGCTGCATGTCACCGTACTCGATGCCGTTGTGCACCATCTTGACGTAGTGGCCAGCACCCTCGTCACCGACCCACTCGCAGCAGGCCTCACCGTCGCTCTTGGCGGCGATGCCCTGGAAGATGTCCTTGATGAAGGGCCAGGCGGCCTCATCACCACCGGGCATCATCGAGGGGCCGTAGCGGGCACCCTCCTCGCCGCCCGAGACACCCGAGCCGACGAAGCGGATGCCCTTGCTCGCGAGGTACTTTGTCCTCCGGTTGGAGTCGGGGAAGTGTGAGTTGCCGCCGTCGATGATGATGTCACCAGGCGTGAGGAGGGGCAGCAGCGTCTCGATCCAGTCATCGACGGGCTTGCCGGCCTGGACGAGGAGCATGACACGGCGGGGCGACTTCAGCTTGGAGACGAACTCCTCGACCGAGTGGGCGCCGACGATCGACTTGCCCTTGGCCTCGTTGGCGAGGAAGGCATCGACCTTGGACACGGTGCGGTTGAAGGCGCAGATGGTGTAGCCGTGGTCGGCCATGTTCATGATGAGGTTCTGGCCCCTACATTGCCGTGGTCAGCACCGCCGCCGTCGAGGCACACCACCGGGGGCTCCGGGAGCGGGAGGAGCGAGGGGCAGCAACACTTACATGACGGCCAGGCCAATGAGGCCGAGATCAGCGCTTGCACCACCATTGTTAGCATTCTTCTGCGGTTGGGACAAGGAGGAGCCAGCCCCGGGAGCTCCGCCAACGTTGATGCTCGCTAGGCGGGCGCTGGAGGGAACTCAGTAGGTGGTAAAGTTAGGGAAAAGCCTCCCCCGCGGTTGCGCGGTGCGAGACTGGGGGGGGTGCCCTGCTCTGTCCACGCGCAGTGCAAACGGACGCAAACGAGCCGTGGACACGAGGTGCCAGGCTGGGCGCGTGGCGCTTTGCAAAGTACGCGATGCGCAAATTGCTCCGAGCCAGCAACCTCGAGACCCAGCCAGCGGGCAGAAGGGGTGGTGGTGGTGGTGGTGGTGGACGACGAGGGCGGGGAGGCGGGGTAGTAGTAGCGAGACTTACACTGCGCCAGACATTGTGAAGGTGCAGATGCGATGTGGATGTGGATGAGACTCGAGAGAGGAGGGGCAGCTTCGCTCTGGTGGAAAAGTGGTGGTGCTGGAATACAGAAATCCTCAGCCTGGGTGGTCAATGGAGCGGAGTGGAAGGAGGAGGAAGAAATGGAACGGGTGGTGGGAAAGTGAGTGACGAAAGTTTTAAAAGGGAAGCGAGCTTCGATGTCGGAGGGGTCAATCGTGGGTGGGCGAGGCAACGCCGCAGCAGCAGCACCCAGCAAGCAGCGGGAAGCTAACCGCAGCGAGCGAGTGAATGGCGGCGGCGGCGGGCAGACAGCCACTGGGATCCATGTCGACCACCCCTCCATCCCTCCATCCACCCCTTCATCCCTCCCACCCTTTCCCACCTGTCCGCTTCCCACTTCCCACCTCCCACCTCCGACAACCCACCATCCATCTCCCAAACCTGCTGCACACCTCCTGGGCCGCCCACGGGTAATTACCGCGGGGCTTACTCAGGCGCCGGGCCTCTGCCTGCGGGCTGTTACGAAGCACCAGCTCGAGCTACTGGCTGCCATGCTTTGTCTCAAATCGAGCCCATCCCCTTTGCGTCAGGTCTGTTGCTGCGGTCTGTGCTTGACATGCTCAGGGTTGCTTGGAACAGCTCTTCGATCCATGCCTCCCACCGGTTTCGTCGTTTCTTGACTCGTCTGGGTGCATACCGTGGATTACTATGTACGAGTGTACTGCAGCTCCCGCCTCCCCGAATAGCCGCTGTTTGGGCACCCGGCCTCGTCTGAAGCTGGGAGCTTCGGTTTTTGCCGCCAAGAAGCTCGTTCCGTTCCCAGGTATCAGAGCGACATGGATGGACCTGCCCCCGAGCTCGAGGGTGGCTGTTGGTGACAAACACGACGAGCGAGGCACACGGAGTTGCTACAATGGCCCTATTTTTGCCCTGGTCTGACACGTACTGCCTCTGATTGAGGATCTGCTGGTTTCGAAACGCCGACGCCGCCCTGGGGAGCACGGCACAGCTGCGCGGGTCGCCGAGACACTGGGCTGGGGGGCAACGAGACACGGCGCCGCCGCCGCCGGACACGACTATGACAGGGTGTGCCTGAGCTACCCACCCGTTGCAGGATAACTCCGGCAGCTGGGCACGTTGCTAGCCTGTTAGCTCGACTCGATGTGTCGTCGTTCAATCGAGATTGGGCACCAGCTTCACCTCGCCGCGCTCTCACTAACGAACCACTCAACGTTATCTGCGTCTGCTTTTCCGATCGGTCTGCGATGGATGTCATGCTCGAGCATCATCCAGGCTGCTGGTCTCCGCGGATGCATCGGAGTTACTTTGTATGTACAACCGCCTGTCAACGTACCTTACTCGGCGAGTCACCGACCTGTGACCCCCAACCCGGACGGGCCCAACCTGGAACGGTCACGTCCGACGATGGGGAATGGCCGCGAGGGTGCGAAGGGGGCTGCGAGGGTGCCAGTTCCTGGCGTCGTGCCCCCCACTGCCCGAAACCTCCACGGAGTTGATTACCCCACCAAAGAGCGACGCAGCACCGCCAGGCTTACACAATTGCTTACCCAAATTCCCGCAGTTGAGCCTTCGACTCGGGGGCTAATGACTTCAGGCTCTTTTAGGCGGGCCAATGGGAAAATCCAGGCGAGCGTTGCTTGGTCGGGGGGCGAGGCGACAAATTTCTCTCTGCCTCCGATGGTTGTCCGCACTTTGTCCGCACCCAGCCTGGCCGCCTCGAAATGTTGAGCCAAGCGCGCCAAAAGCGACACGATGGAGGGGTCCAGTGCCCCTCTGCCCCTCCATTCCGTCGAGGTTGGGGATGAGCGGCCCATGTCTGCCCCATGGCGGCCCCATGGCTGCCCCACCCTGCATGACGCACCAGAAGAAGCGACTTATGCAAGTGGCTGCGTGCGGCGGACGACGGCCTTTTTTGTGACGTGTGTAAGACAGCGCCGAAGCCATGAGATAAACCGACGCGCAAACCGCAACTGTGAAACGAGTGGCTTTTGCTCTCTGTTGCGGTGCTCTTCTCGCTGGTCTGGACCGCAGCTGGAAGGACGTTGGGTGGTGGGTGATGATGTAATCCACAGGCCGAATCCGTCCAGGCGCCAGTCTTGGGCTTTTCAACGGCCCACACCAAACGCGGGATGCAACGCACAGGCCACCGGCAAGCCCGTCAAAAAAAAAAGAGGTGGGGCGAGGGGACGCACCAGCCACAAATAACAATTGAGCCACAGCCTTGGCTCTCGCTCTCGCCACCCTGGAATTTCTGACCCTGGTCAGCGTCTGGGCCTGGGCCGACTTCAGGCGCGTTCCTCGGCCAGCACAAGCGCAACACCATCGCATCAACAACAACCACCATTTGTTCTCGTGAGCCAGACAACTCGGCCGACAGATTCCAGGAGGAGCACATCCCTCGTATCCATCGCCGGACTGGGCTCACAGGTACGTGACAACCGCCGCGCACTGCTGCGATTCAGCACCTCCAACCCGCATCCAACCCATCCAACTCCCCGTTGGATCCCATCCGCTGTTATCCGTTATCTTCTCTTGTCGAGCCCAAGAAATTCATCATGTCGTACCCGGGTCCTCCAGGTGTCTCCACGCCCTCGCACCCTTCCCTCCCGCCTCGCCCGCCTGCCAGCAAGGCCGCCGGCTTCAAGCCTGCCTTCTCAGCCGCCCCTCCCGCCGCGTCCTCAGCTCCCGGCTACACAGCGCCTACCCCGTCATACGCCGGCTACAGGCCCCCGGCGCCTTCCGTCGGCAGCTATGGCGCCCCTCCAAGCGCGTCGAACTACCTGGGCAACCCCTCGGGCCCCGCCCTAAGCGCCGGCCGCGGTGGCTACGGACAACCCAACACCTACCAGAACAACTACTCGCAGGCACAACACTATGGCCAGCAGCAGCAGTCATACTACGGCGCGCCCCCGGCCGGCGGCTACTCGAATCCGCCCGCGATCCGAAACCCCTTCCCCATGCCCGACAACAACCCCGCGGGCGCCGGTCCCGGCGGCGACTACGACCCGGAGATGGCCGCCCAAATAGCCCAGTGGCAGAGCGCCTACATGCCCAAAGACCCCAACGACCCCGCCAACAAGCCCACCTCCGGCCCCGGAAGCGGCCGCGCAGGCACCAACACCCCAGCGGCCGACACCCCCGACGCCTCGGACCCCAACGCCGCGGCCGACCCCAACGAGCGCAAAAAGACGGTCTACCGCGAAGGCGGCGGCAAAAAATGGCAAGACGACTCCCTGCTCGAATGGGACCCGGCCCACCTGCGCCTCTTCGTCGGCAACCTCGCCGGCGAAACAACCGACGATTCCCTGCTGAAAGCCTTTTCGCGCTGGCGCAGCGTGCAAAAGGCCAAGGTGGTGCGCGACAAGCGCTCGACCAAGAGCAAGGGGTTCGGCTTCGTCAGCTTCAGCGACCCGGAGGACTTTTTCCAGGCCGCCAAGGAGATGAACGGGAAGTACATCCAGAGCCATCCCGTGGTTGTGCGCAAGGCCAAGACGGAGGTGAAGCCGGCGGCGGTGAAGGAGGAGAGGAATAGGGGGAGGCATGGGAAGAAGAGTGGCGGCGGGGGGAATCGGAGTGGGAGTGGCATGGGCGCCGGGGGGGAGGCGGCTGGGCAGGGCGGGGGTGCCAGTGGTGCGTATGAGCCGCATTTGGGGCCGGTGGCCGGCGGGGGGGTGACCAAACCCGGGCAGAAGACTAAGGGGGGGTTGAAGTTGCTGGGTTGAGGAGCATCGTCCATTGGGGTTTGTACTTTGGGGATGGTGATGGTGATCCTTTCGATGTGTCAGACATGAGGCGGGCAGGGGCGTTAGACTAGGGATCGCGACTGGGAGCATCACTTTGCTCCAAAAGGCCTCAAACCACCTCCTTTCAACCCGTCGGGAGTGTAGGTAATTACTGGAATCCGGATAGCCAGAATATCAATGCCAAGATCACAGTCACGAGCATGTGGCTTTGCAAACCCAAATACGAAAACCACTCCCAAAATGCATTCCCCCAAACACCGTATTATGATCCGGTCCATGGCCCATCCTGCGACGGGGATATATTCTGGGACCCTCCCCTCTCCTTCCTTCCCATCTCCAGTAAATGCCAGAAACCCAAAAAACAAATATATACAATCGACACAAGAGGATGATATGCGCGGGTATCACGATTCCAATTGCCATGAATTCATCTCAATCCGTCCTCCCATCCCTCGGCACCAACCCATCCCCCCTGACCGCCGGCCCCGGTCCCGCCACCACATCCCCCCCGTCAGCTGTAAACAGCACCTGGTCGCCATCCACGCTCCGTCTCAACAACCCCGCATCCTCCCCAGCGTCATCATCCCGATCACTAACCCCCTCAACATGCCCGTCCTCCTCCTCCGCCGCTGCATCCTCCTGCGCGAGGTGGCCGCGGTGCACCTCGGTCTGCGCCTGGCTGCGCATCTTGTTGATCTTGATCCAGTTATACGCGGCAATCGCCGCGAGGGTGACGACGAGCCCGACGATGTTGACGGGCGTCATCCTGTCGCCGAAGACGAGGGCCGCGGCCGAGATGGTGACGGCTTCTTTGAAGATGCCCGCGATGGAGAGGGTGACGACCGAGGTGCGCTGCAGCAGGGCGAACTCGGAGGCCGTCATTAAAAAGGCGATGATGCCCGGGAAGAGGATGATGAGCGCGGCGACGAGGGCGCCCTTTTCGGCTGCGATGGCTTCCAAGCCCGCGAGGAGGGCGCGGCCGCCCTCGACGGGGATGGCAATGCTGATGAGGGTGAGGAACATGACGGGGGCGAGGAAGAAGATGCTGGAGAAGGGGTTGGAGGTGGCCGGGTTGCGGAGGAGGAGGATCTGGGTGAGGCCCCAGCGGAAGCCCGAGAAGAAGGCGGCAGCGATGACGAGGACGAAGCCGCCGAGCTTGAACTCGACTTCGCCGGCGACCATCATGACAACGCCGAGGGTCATGGTGGCGATGATGGCGACGAGCTTCCAAGTGGGGGTCTCGAGGCGGAAGAGGAAGGCGAAGAGGAGGACGAAGGCGAGAGAGGAGGATTTACACATTGCTGGGTGGGGGTTAGCTTGGGGTCTGGAAAGGCAGGTCTACTGGTATGGTAAGCACAATGGGTTGGTGGACGTACTGTAAAAGGTGAGGGTGATAAATTGCAGGGATGTGTTGCCCAGGCCAATGTCGAGACCAGTGGCCACACCGCAGGGCCCGATCCTGGTGAGGTAAAAGAGCTTGGTCATGATGGGCCGTTCGGGCTCGGGCTCATGCCGGGACTGGCCCATGTCGGACCGGTGGGCGTTCCTCGGCCGCAGCGAGGGCACCAAGAATAGTATTAGTGACGCAAGGGAAAACTGCACGAGGAAGTGCATGGCGGTGGTGAACATGGGAAAGCGGAAGTTGAGCTTGTCGGGTGAAAACATCCATTTGTTGTACTGGCGGGGAAGAGGGTGGTTAGCAGGTTGTATAGGCAAACAACAGGAGTCCGGGTGAGAGAAGAGGAAAGCCATACCAAGGATATTAGCAGGGAGAAAAAGTACCACAGCCCGATCAAGACGCCGTTGATCACCAGGCTCTTCACCACGTTGCGGTCGGCCTCCTTCTTCTCCTCCGGGGAGATGCCCTCGTCATCCTTGACGATGCGCTGGTCGAGCAGCTGGTTCCGTCTCCTCCTCCGCCTTTTCCTCCGCTTGTCTTTACCCGTCAGGCCCGTCTCCTCGTCATCGTGGAGGTCCTCGTCGGGCAGGTCGGTCTCGTCAACCTCGCCCGGCTGCAGGGACACGTCGTCGCTGCTCTCCTCGACGATCTTGTCGTCGTCGTCGGCGTGGACGGGGCTGCGGGAGGACTGGGAGCGCGACAGGGGCGAGCGGTGGCGACTGTTGGAGGCGCCGGCGGGATTGATGAGGCTGCTGCGGCGGCGGCGGTGGCCCGAGGGCGTGACGGAATCCATCTCGATGATGTCGTCGAGGCCAAGGCCCGTTGCGGTGGGCGCTGTGTCGGTGGTGCCCGTCGTGGCCGTCGTGCCCACTGCGGACGACGCGGGATCTGCACTCGCGCGGGAGTCGGCGGTGTCGGGAGCGGGTGCAGCGGAGACTAGGACTTGGGAAGCCTCCACTCGGCTGGGTGTTGGTGGTGCTGCCGAGCCTGGTGTCGCGTGTCCCGGGGCAGGGGGGTGTTGTTGGTGGTGAGGGAGCGGACGGGGACGGCCTGGGGCGTCGGGGGCGTCGAGGGCGTCGTCCTGGATGGCGACGGCGGCGGGTGGGAGAGGCGTGTTGGAGATGGGGAGGGGAGAGGTGGTCGGCGGGAAGTCGGCTGCTGTTGCTGCTGCTGCTGGCATGTTTTGGGACGAGGCCTCACCAGACCCATGGCGGTCCAGTGTGGTCCTAGTGTGGATGTGGTGCAGCCGTTGGCCCACCGGCGGCCCAATTGCAACGACACAGGCACAGACTGGCTCAGGCTGTCGGGCGGCGGCGTGCCCTCGGCAAGGTCAAGCCGGTCGGTCGCTGGGATTTCTGGGATGTCCAGGGAGGCCAAGGAGAGGCCCAGGGATCCTCAAGAAGCGCAGATGAGTTGGTGGAGCGCGCGAGGCACGAGGCGCACCTCGATTGGCCCTGGAAGGGTCGGATGACCGGGGCCCTGGCTCGCTTCCAGAGGGGGCCAGCTGAGGCCAGCTGCGGCTTCCCCACAGCGGCGTTTTCTGCCAAGACGTCAGGGGGGCGATCGCGCGGTCTGGGGGGCAGCAGGCACTGAAGGGAACTCTTTCTTCTGAAAGCAGGAGACTCGAGCAGCCGACTTGAACACGTTGTCGGGACACAGTGACACCTCGCAACCTCGACTCTATCTCGGCTGAAACGGCGCACGAGATTCGAGTTCCGGCACGGCAGCGACCGCACGCCTTAATTTTCAATGCGTTTCAGGCGAGCCAGAAACTGACGGGAAGCCTATTTGCTCGTGCGGTGTTTTACTTTGCAGCATCTGTGGCTGCGGAGAACAAACGCCCCGCTCGGGCGAGGGCGAGTAAGGCTGAAGACGGGTTTGCTGAGAAACACTGCAGTCTGGGTTCACATGATGCCCGGTACTCCCTGTGGGCGTGATGGGGAATCTCTTGGCGCTAGCGACCAGACCCCTCACCCAAACCCAAACCGACCAAGTCTCGGTGGATTCTCCAGCCGCGATCGATCGTGCTAGTTAAGAGGGGAGGGCAGGACAGGGTGAGAGAGGACCGCTTTGGTTTTGGCTGGGCAACCGACGACACCAAAAGCCATCATCCATGGATCCATCGAGTTCAAAAACACCAACTGCAGGTGGCCGCCCAGATCTTGATCGGTCCCGACGACGGATCGTCGATTTAAATACCCGTCCCTCCCTCGCTGACTCGACCACTCCCTGTCTTCCCGCGAGCGTGACACCCGCGAATCGGAAGGGTAGATGCCGCCACCACCTCTCGCGCGCTGTGTCACTGCTCCCGTCGGCGGCCACCCCCGCGTCGGGGATTACTCAGGCTGTCTTGACCTGCGTCTGCGTCATGAGTGGCCGATGCCTTGCTCCCCTCCTCCCCCTCA
>FTEL01005783.1_pt1 | contig 12341 bp, 9 predicted proteins | sample 1658911 | NCBI WGS metagenome assembly FTEL01 (sample SAMEA3914869, study PRJEB12502) | metagenome | biome: forest; material: soil | place: USA | collected 2012-03-12 | depth 0.1 m
CCCAAGATTTGATCGAGGGGTTCTTTGCCTCGAGGGCCTTGACGAACTCGGGGAGCTGGCTGGCCACGCCTCCGGGGGGGTTCTTGACGAAGAAGGCACCCAGGTTCTTTTGCTTCTCGGGGGTGTTGGGCGGGTACCTGAGCTGCTGTTTGAGCAAGCATCCTTCCCCAATGTCATGGAGGGGGCTTCTCGTGCGGGCGAGGCTCACCACTCAATGGGCGACGGCTCGCCCTTGAACCAGTCCGGGATAAAGACCTTGTACTTCTGGTGGTGGCTCGTGGCGAGGATGTCGGCGCCCTGGACGGTCTGGTCGAAGTAGCCGAAGATGTCGTAGATCATAACAATGCCCTTGGTGGCGTCGGCGGGACCGGTGACGTCTGAGGGGCGTTGAAGATGTTAGAGCTGAGGGGGTTGACAGAGCTCATGGAATGAATGGATGGATGGATGGATGGTGGTACTGCGTACACGTCTTCAGCCCGCCAACCTCCTCATACAACCCCTTGGGGGTGTATCCTGTGGACACGACGGGCGGGATGTTGCAGCAGGCCTCATTGTGGCCGTGGGTTGCTGGCATGGTCGTCATCTTGGCGGTTTGTGGTGGTGCAGCTGGGATCACTCGAGTTGCTAGTGTTCTTAGTGTTGCTAGCGTTGCTGGGGCAAACGGAGGAGGAGGATGGTGATGGTGATGGCGGAGCCGAGAAGAGACGCGGAAGCTCAGGTGGGGTGGGGACGAATGGCGACGCGGGTGGATGCTGGACGAGCCAGGGAAGCAAGCCTCGGGCCGCGATAAGATGCATGGTGGTGGTGGTGCGGGGAAGCGGGCAGGCTTGGTGCTGCCGGCAACGAGACGCAGCGATTTCGGCAACGACATCACTGTTGGTTCGATCTCAACGATCTAGAATCCAGCTGGAGACTGGTGCATTTCTTGCTGTCGAGACCATTGGGAGCACGTCTACCTCGCGATGGCAATGATTATTGCATTTACATGATATGCAGTCCGCACCTGAGCTGTAGAGCATGCGGGTCTCGCCTTCACACAACAGCGACATGCACCTTTCTCGGTTCCATGCTCTAGACTCAACTGCTTGATGATGGTGCGGGGAAGCTTGGGATTGATCTGATGAAGCTCTGATGTCACTCCCTTTCCCCGCTTCGAGGGGCCGGCTCCCGCGGGCCAATCAAAACGCGGCAATAACGGCACACCACGTGCTACTGAGCGAGCTGTCTCACAGCTCAGAATTTCCCGTATTCCTCGATTTTCTTCGCTTCCTGCCAGAACCCGCTCCGCTTGATAGTCAAAATTATATTTTTACCATCTGATTTTGAAATTCCGTCCAAAAGATGCCCAAAGTCCCGCGTAACATTACTAGTATTTGACCCGATGCTCTAATTCCCCAACCCTGCAATCCTAGCGCCCACAACCCGTCTCCCATTTGGTAGTCCCTGAGAGCTCTCAACCCAAGTCGAAGTGCGGGGGAGCTTGGAGACAGCAGGGGCAGCTTTCCACACTTTTGGTGAGTGCTCCTCCCTCCTCTTGCTCATGCGCCCATCGTGTATCCCGATCTCTTCATATCCGCCACCGCCTTCATCACGACCTCGACCTCGGCCGCGAACCGCAGCGTGCCCGACACCTCGGAGAGCGGTATCCATTTCGCATCCAGCTTCTCCCAGTCCTCCTGCGTCCCTGCGTTCGGCGTGTCGGTGCATTCTGCCGTCGCCGCAAAGAAGTAAACGATCTTCAGCGCCTCGGTTTCCGACTGCGGATCTGGATAGAAGCACGCCCCGACAAACTCGTTGCTCGGGTGGCCCTCGGTAATGTTGGGCGGCTTTTTCGTCGTGTCCGAGTTCGCGGTTCTCGGCAGAGTTGCCCTCGTCGCGATGTCGAGGCACAGAGGCGTGACGTGAAGGCCCGTCTCCTCGTATGTCTCGCGAAGTGCAGCCGATAGCATGCTTTCGTTGAGGTTCCGTCTGCCCTTGGGCAACTGGTAGAGCTTCAGCCGGTTGTTCCAGACCACGAGCACCATGCCCCGACGGGCATCGACTGTGACGGTGCCGCAGGACATGCCCAGTGCGCTGGCCGGCCGGAAGCCCATGCTCTTGTCCACCTCGTCGAGCCAGAGCCTGAGCTCCGACTCGTCTGAGCCGGGCTGGGGCTGGGGTCGAGTCATTGGATCCGACGGCGGTTGGTGGTCTGAGGGAAAGGGGACTGCCAAACTGCGTCTAGTGCGGTTCGGCACAGACGCACAAGGCCTCGTTGGGAACGATCGGCTGGCCCCTTTTCCGGGCAGGCAAGAGGGAAGAAGAAGGAGAAGCCAAAGTTGCCCTGCTGCCCGACCGAGGTGCAGGGGGATTTGGTCGCCTTATATACTTACCTGGTCCTGCGGCAACCGTTGACAACAGAAGCAACCGCCAAGCAACAAGCGGCCAATTGGCGCGGTGGGCGACGCTCATTCCGATCCCCCCTTGAGGCCCGAACAGCACTGGACGACAGCTGCACCTGGCGACCGGTGAGCGTGGGACGCCGGGAAGGCAAGCTCGAGCGCCCACAGCATGCAGGTTGACAGCCAGCCACAGCGAATCACGGATTCCCACAAGACCCAGACATCGGATGTATCGACGCTAGCCCAGCAAGTTCCCAGGGTTCCCAAAACCCCTTGCGGGTCCGGGGCGTTCGGGATGCAACCTCGCGCGAGCTTCTGGACAGCTGCAGCATCGCATCGGCGGGAAGCCCAGCCTTCCACCAGCCTTCTGCAGCCGAATCTTGTGGGGGGACGAGGGGGGTCCCAAGGCGGGAGCACCGGATCCCCCAAGCCGGGCAACTCGTGTGGGGAGAGAGAGCAAGCAAGGGACCAGAGCACCCGTTGCTGGGTACCATGTTATGCGAGCCTCTCCGTCACATCGAGAACATCCTGGTTTCAAGCAGGGGGAAATGCCGAGTCAGGGCAGGCAACTTGACTGCCTTTGTTACAAACATGGACCCCAGCGACCGGTGAGGCCAATCCTTACACACACCGGCAAATCGATTCTTATTCCCTTTTCAAGTATCGATGGCAGAACCGCCAAAGAACCATGGCCAGGACAAGCCAGCCGCCATCGGACCGGGGACCGCCAGCGTGGCTTGCCACACCGTAAATGTGGTCACTGTGGTGTCATTCGCATGCGGTGGGCAACGCGGTGGCCGGAGCCACATGCAACACCCGAGCGGGCGACCCAATCGCTTTGGCGAGCATTTCTTGCTCCCTTTATATCTTGCATCTTCTGACCCTTGCTGCATGCGCAGCTTGTCCCACACACCTCGAGAGATTCGGTCCTTGTCGACTATAACTCGACGACCGTTCAAAATTTGGTGGTTTTGAGGGAGAGTGTGAACGACGAAGCCGCGTCACAACCAGAACATTGGGCAAGTCCATGGACACCTGGTCACTTCTGTGAGCTTGTTGGCATTGTTCCATGCGAAAACTTCAGTTTTTGAGTCAAGCCGTGGAGAAAGTCCGTCAAGTGACTGGATATGTTTCCGCAAGATCCTGATCGAGATGATGTTGAGTGTGCGGCATCCTCCACATTCACCCGCCAATCGAGCCGCCTTCTGGGCGTGGGGTGTGCACCCACTTCGAAGAATGACCCCCAACTTCATTTTCGTCGTCTAAGTAGATCGATCCCTTCGGTCCCCCGCCACTGGAGATGTGTGTCCCGTCCTGTGTCGGGTATGGTGCTCTCGGTCATCACGGGGGCAGACACATGCTTGACACGTCCGCAGGTCAGACAAGGCTTGGTTACGAAGGGAGTCGTATGATGACGGTTCTTTAACCACATTCATATCTGTATCCCGTTGGATCAGACGCCCCGATCCCAGCTCTGCTGGGCGACTGGGGGATAGGTGAAGGTGCAATTTGATTTGGGGGCCCGTCTCAGATTGTCGCTGGTCCACCCGCCAACTTAGATGGGGTATTATCACGCCCGCGCTAAAATTCATCGTGGAGCAGATAGACCCCTATTTCGCACTAAACTTCCCAAATTGTCCAAGCTGCCTCGAGTTGACATCGGTGTTGCCGCAACACAAATGGAGAGGGTTGACATCAAAATGAAAACACCAAGTCTCAGCGAACCCAGATTGATTTCCCTCGGACAACACACGGACCAACACGCAGTTTTCCCAGCCTGGGCACTGTCTTCCTCGCTTGACTTGTCAAATCTCGCTCCCCCCTCCCTTCCACACTCCCCCCCCCTCCGATCCATCCTCGCCCTCCCCCGCAAAACCATCGCTCACCACCACCACCCTCAAGGATCCAGCTGCATGACACACTCCGGAGGAGCAAGGGCCGGCTCGGAGTACCTACTCCTCCTCATGCACCCCCGACAGGTTCAGGCCTAGCGCACATTACTTACTCCCATCTTTCCCCAGAGCGGTAACCCGCCCGGCCGCGTGTTTTTTTTTTTGCAGGCGGAAGGCGGGCCGCCAGCCTCGCCTTGCCTGCCCGCCAACCCTTCCATCCCGTCCCGCGGTTGCGACGTGGCGTGCAGCGGCATGAGGCATGTGCACGGAGGGGGGCGTAGGTGGTGGGTATGTACTATGTCTGTATGTACATACGTACTCAGGCGCAGTCCCTCACCCCCCCCGCAGCGAGTCCCCCGACCATCGGGCGGGACAACCAACCTACCTCAACCTGTCGAAATTTCAGTTCTTTTCCCATGGCGGGACGATCAAAGTCAGACGCACATGCGGAAACATGTCCTCACCTGCGGGAAGGTGTGTCGCCACCAATAACAGTCGTCTGTCAGCCGGGGAGCGGGAGGAAGGGGCAAGCGCATGCACATGATGCTGCCAGTGTGGTTTGCTTTCCCACACCGACGTTGCACCGAATATATTCCAATTGCCCAGTCGATGTCGCGCGCCCGCCCAAGCGTGGGGGTCAGATTTTCTTTTTTGTTTCCCCGGTGTGGCGAGCGAGACACGGGTGAGCTGAATGCTCTTCGAAGGGTTGCACTGGAGCACCATCCGGGAAGGGGGGTTGGTGAGGCGACACACCGACGCACGCACGCACGCACACACGCATGTACGGGTGCACAGGTTCGGCATAGCCGGTCGGGGAAGGCTCCCCCACCAAAAGTAGGTAGGTTGCTGTTGCTGCCGCAAGGTGGGGGGCTGGAGGCACGGCTGCGAGCCGGTGGTGCTTTTGGTGCGTCGGGCGGGACGGGGACAGACAGAGGGAATGTTTGTCGTACCTACCGAAGGTGAGGGAGGACGGGAGGCACAACACGGGGAGGGAAGGACGGGGGTCTGCATGGCATGGCAGGTTTAGCCGTCTGTTTCTGTTCTCTCGCCTGTGCAGTCGGGTATGCGGCATGGTGCTTCCCCTGATGAGCATTGTATAATCAGTTACTGACAGACAGACACCGTGCCATGGTGGTGGTCCGGTGGGTATTATCCCGAGAGCCGCGTGAGGCGCGCGGTGGGATGATCAACCGAACTGGTCAACAGAGTCCCCCTTCCCTCCCCAAGCAGAGATCCAAGATATGTACACACACACACTAATATTAAATTCGTCTACCCAACCACCTATTTCGACAAGTGCGCATACTCCTTGTTAAACGCGCGCCCAATAACCATGCGCCTCACCTCGGACGTGCCCGCGCCAATCTCATACAACTTCGCATCCCTCAGAATCCTCGACGCAGGCATCTCCTCGGTATACCCCATCCCGCCCAAAACCTGGATGCTATCCAGCGCGCACTCGGTTGCGCGCTCAGCCGCATACAAGATCGCGCCGGCGCAGTCCTGCGTCTTGATGATCCCCTGCTCGTCCACGGCCCGCGCCGTCGCGTAGGTATACGCCCGCGACGCCTGCAGCTTGGTGTACATATCCGCCAGCTTGCCCTGCATGAACTGGAACTGCGCGATCGGCGTGCCGAACTGCTTGCGCGTGTGCGCGTAGGGGACGGCGACGTCGAGGGCCGCCTGCATGAGGCCGAGCGGGCCGGCGCTGAGGACGAGGCGTTCGAGGTCGAGCCCCTCCATCAAGACGCGCACGCCGCCGTTGAGCTTGCCGAGGACGTTTTCGGTGGGGACGAAGAGGTTCTCAAAGACGAGCTCGCCCGTGTTGCTGCCGCGCATGCCCATCTTGTCGAGCTTGCGCAGGCAGGTGAAGCCCGGGGAGGAGGTCTCGACGATGAAGGCCGTGATGCCCTTGGAGCCGCCGTCGGGGACCGTCTTGGCGTAGACGATGACCACGTCGGCGTCGGGCCCGTTGGTGATCCACATCTTGGAGCCGGTGAGGAGGTAGCCGCCGTCGACGGCCTTGGCGCGCGTGCGCATGCTGACCACGTCGCTGCCGGAGCCGGACTCGGACATGGCGAGGGCGCCGACCTTTTCGCCGCTGATGAGCCCCGGCATGTACTTTTTCTTTTGTTCAGGGTTGCCGTTGAGCTGCAGCTGGTTGACGCACAGCTGCGAGTGGGCGGCGTAGCTGAGGGCGATGGAGCCGCTCGCGCGCGAGAGCTCCTCCATGACGACGCAGTGGGCCTGGTAGCCCAGCGCCAAGCCGCCGACGTCCTCGTCGGCCGTGATGCCGAGGAAGCCCGCCTCGCCGAGCTTGCCCCACATGTCGGGGGGGAAGGCGTTGGTCTTGTCGGTGGCGGCGGCGACCTCCTCGGTCAGCTCGCGGCGGGTGAACTCGTGCACGCGGTCGCGCAGCTCGGCCAGGTCGGCCGTCGAGGGCGGCTCGAAGCCCGCGGGGTGCTTGGATGAGGCATGACGGCGCTGGTGGTGCTGGTGGAGGAGAGAGGGTGTCGCGGCGGTGGTGGTGGTGGCCGCTCGCCCGAGTCCGCGGGAGGAGACCACGCCGTTGGACCTCGCGGCGCGCGCGAGGGCTCGTGATATTGTCGACGTCGACATGGTGTGCTGTGGCTGGGGTGGACTGACGATGGACGAGTCAAGCGTGGATGGGAGGAGGAGGGAGGAGATGACTTCGTTGTTTTTGCTTGATCTTGTCGTGTTTGTGTGTGTTTGGTGGTGTTTGTGTGCTCGTGTCTGACAATGGACCGAGCAGCAAGAGTGAACAAGTCCAGCGGGTATGATTTTCCCCCGCCGTCCGTTAAACCGACGCTTGCCCCCTGAGTGGCACGAGTGGCATGTGCCAGGGGCAGCTAGGCGGTTAGCGGGCGCATTACGTCGTTGGAGCAGGGGGGAGCTCACCCCTCCAGCTCCCGGCTTGCTGCGGCCCGAGGCAAGCCGCAGCCAATTGACCCAATTGATGTTTGCCATTGCCCCGAGGCTTGGGGTCGTTATGGGGTCGCTCAGCGCATCCGCACGCTGGAGCCGACCACTAACTCCAGCAATACCCCAACCATCCACCAAGGGGCCGCCGGTTGCTTGGCCAAAGGGGGCAGCTTCACCACCACCACCTCGATCCCCTCTCTCTTTGCCTTTGCCTCGGTGATTGCTGACTTGCTTGTTTGCTTGTTGTTGTCTGTCTCTTTTCTGCTCCCACTTGCTCCTCCATCCCCCATCCTTCTATCCACACACACGTACACAATTGTGGTCGCGGCATGTCGTTTGCCCCTCCATCTCGAGAAATGCTTCACCTCTCCCGGCAACTAGGCCGCCAATGCGTGCGTCCGCGATCTCTGCGCCCGAGTCGCCGCAACCCCATCTCGCCCATCGTCCCCCTCTCCCGCCCCGCATCCGCACCAGCGCGGTCAGTGGCCACCTTCAACGCCCCGCACCACGCCGGCGCGATATCCGTCATCAAGAGCAATGTCGACACGAGCTCCGAGGCCTTCAAGCAGAATGAGCAGGACATGGGCGAGGCCCTCGCCCGCGTCGACCGCCTGACGCGCAAGGCCCAAGAGGGCGGGTCGGCCAAGGCCCGCGAGAAGCATCTGGCCCGCAAGAAGATGCTGCCCAGGGACCGCGTCACCGCCCTCATCGACCCCGGCACCACCTTCCTCGAGCTCTCCCCGCTGGCCGGACACGAGCTGTACCCCGAGGCCGAGGTTCCCGCGGCCGGCGTCATCGCGGGCGTCGGCCTGGTCGAGGGCGTCACCTGCATGATCGTCGCCAACGACAGCACCGTCAAGGGCGGGACATACTACCCCATCACCGTGAAGAAGCACCTCCGCGCCCAGGCCGTCGCCCAGGAGAACAAGCTGCCGTGAGTTTCTTGCTTTGCCCCTCTAGTTCGGCCTGGTTATGTTACTCACGCTCTTCCCCTCAGCTGCATCTACCTCGTCGACTCAGGCGGCGCCAACCTCCCCCACCAGTCCGACGTCTTCCCCGACCGCGAGCACTTTGGCCGCATCTTCTACAACCAGGCGCGCATGTCGGCCGCGGGGATACCCCAGATCTCGGTCGTCATGGGCCCCTGCACCGCCGGCGGCGCCTACGTGCCCGCCATGAGCGACGAGAGCATCATCGTGCAGGAGCAGGGCCACATCTTCCTCGCCGGCCCGCCGCTCGTCAAGGCCGCCACCGGCGAGGTCGTCAGCCCCGAGGACCTCGGCGGTGGCAAGATGCACTCGTCCGTCTCGGGCGTGACCGACTACCTCGCCATCGACGACGCCCACGCCATCGTCCTCGCCCGCCGCTCCATCAGCAACCTCAACTGGCCGCGCACCCCGGCCTCCGCGACCCCCACCTTCTCCGAACCCCTCTACGACCCCTCGGAGCTCCTCGGCATCGCCTCCACCTACCTCCGCAAGCCGCTCCCCATCCACGAGGTCATCGCGCGCATCGTCGACGGCTCCTCCTTCTCCGAGTTCAAGCGCGACTACGGCACCACGCTCGTCACGGGCTTCGCGAGCATCTACGGCCACCGCGTCGGCATCATCGCCAACAACGGCATCCTCTTCAGCAGCTCGTCGCTCAAGGGCGCCCACTTCATCGAGCTGTGCTCGCAGCGCGGCATCCCGCTCGTCTTCCTCCAGAACATCAGCGGCTTCATGGTCGGCAAGGACGCCGAGCGGGAAGGGATCGCCAAGAACGGCGCGAAGCTGGTCACCGCTGTGGCGTGCGCCGAGGTGCCCAAGTTTACTGTTGTTGTTGGTGGAAGCTATGGTGCGGGGAATTATGGCATGTGTGGCCGCGCGTACTCGCCGAGGTTCTTGTGGATGTGGCCCAATGCGAAGATTGCCGTGATGGGGGGTGAGCAGGTGGCTAGTGTGATGGAGACGGTTGGTTCGAAGGCTGCGACGGGGTTGAAGGAGCAGATTGAGGGCGAGAGTGATGCCGTGTACTCGTCGGCGAGGTTATGGGTGCGTGGCCCCTTTTATTCTCCTCCCCCTTTTTTTAACTTGGCTAACGTGTATCCTTTGCTAGGACGACGGTGTCATTCCTCCGGCTCAGACGCGGCAGTATCTGGGTCTCGGCCTGAACGCAGCGATGGGAGGACGGAACGTCGTGACCCCCGGCCAGACCAAGTTTGGTGTTTTCAGGATGTAAAGTATGGCGAGCGCGCATCTGCATATCAGGGGGTGGTCGAACCACAAATGAAGCTCCTCTCGAGCCGAATCTCACTGCCAACCTCCTCTCCTCAGGTTTCATCCCCGCTTGAGAGACGCTTCCCCTTTTGCATGTGATCCAACTCAACTCGGCACTCCGATCTCGGAATTGCTCTTCCGTGCTCCTCCTCCTTTTGCCCAACGGCCCCTCTTACCTACTTGGCCTTCACCCGTGACGACTCCCATAGTATAGCGGGGCTAATAAGCATTGTTTCCACTGGCCCTTACTTGTACAAGTCTGGGGAAAGCTGGGGCGCGAACTGGGCACATGCAGATCCACAAAGCAGATCCCTACCACCTCCACCACTCGCCTACCAGGACAAGCTACCCCACGCATGGTACCACTGGAACGGGTCCCTCTTCGCTTGGGCTTGGTAAGGCCGCTGCGAGGGGTCGACAGGCATCACCTTCCTGCTGCGGGGGGTATAAACGACCCCGCCCTGAGGGTGGTTGTGGCTGCTTGGTGAGTTGGTGAGGGGAACATTGACGCTCTCCAGCCGTATTGTTTGAGAGTAATCACAGATTGTATCACTAGCAGCCATGTCTCTCCGAGCCGGACAAACCCTCTGCAGCAGGACCGCACGGCTAACCCCAACCCGGGTCCTCGGCGCCTTCCCCGCTCCGGTCTCCACCGCGCCGAGCCGGCTCCGGGTCCGCGATGGAGCCGCGGCTCACCCCGCCCGGTTCCACACAGCTCCCGCTCGGTGGAATAACAACAACGATGGTGAGGATAGACACAATGGCCTGAGAATTATGAGAGAGAAAGCTAAGGGGGGTGTCTCGGCAGCCGGTTCCTCACCTCAGGATGGGCAGACTCCCGCCTTCAACCGCGCCAGTGGAGTGCCCACGCTTGCGACGTTCTCGCTGCAGGGCAAGGTCGGCGTGGTAACCGGCGGCGCGGGAGGGTTGGGGTTGGTGATGGGGCGTAGGTCATCGCCTTCTTCTCCCATGGAGTCATGAGACACAGGGGCTAACAAGTGCATTGTCTCTCAGGGGGGATGGTCGCCAGCGGGGCGGACTTAGCTATTGTTGACTTGAATGGTAAACCCCCCCCCCCCTTCTCCCCATTCCTCGCCTTGTTGTTGAGATACGGTAAGAGGCGTCACTGACAAGAAACAGAAGCCGAAGCAGCCCGCCAAGCGCAGGCCCTCACCGACGCCTTTCGGAGAGAACATCCCTCCTCCAAAAAGTCCGAACCTTCCCCCCCCCTTCCCTCCCAGTCTCCTTCCCCCCTCACCTACCTGCCGGCGGCAGCACCCCTTGCATCTCCATAATACCTCCGCGACCATCTACTAACCAATCGGTGTAAAGACTCCCCAAGATCACAGCCCACCACGCCGATGTCTCAGACCCCGCCAGCGTCGCGGGCTGCGTCGCCTCGATCGTGGCCGCGCACGGCCGGATCGACGGGCTCGTGACGTCGGCGGGGTTCACCGAGAACTTTGGGGCGGTCGAGTACCCCGTGGACCGCGTGCGGAAGCTATGGGGGGTGAATGTCGACGGGACTTGGTTATTTGCTACGGAGGTGGCGAGGCATCTCGTATGTTCAGCTGCGAAGTTGTTGAGGGTGGAGGAGTGGTGCTGACGGATGAAACCTTCATACAGATCGCCCGAAAGTCCGGGGGTAGCATGGTCTTCATCGGCAGCATGAGCGGTTCCATCGTCAACGTGCCGCAGCCGCAGGCGTCAGTCATCTCCCTCCCACTCACCTTCCCATTTCTCACTCCGCACCCCCAGCCCCAGATTCTTTGCCTCCCCTTGTAACTAACCAGAGACACATGCCCCACGGACAGCCCCTACAACGCCTCCAAAGCAGCCGTCAGACAGCTCTGCGCGTCCCTCAGCGTCGAGTGGGCGCCGGCCGGCATCCGGGTGAACTGCATCTCGCCGGGTTACATGCTTACCGCGCTGTAGGTCTCTCCTCTCCCTCGCCTCACCGAGGCGGGCAGGCTGGCTTGCTTGAAATGTTACTCCGGGGAGAAGGGGGGGACATGTTGTTCAGGACAAGGCGAGCTAACTCGGAAGGTAGCACGAAAAAGATACTCGACGACAAGCCGGATCTCAAGCAGCAGTGGATGTCGATGATTCCGCAGGGGCGGATGGGTTCGCCCGAGGATCTCATGGGGCCGGTCACGTTTCTTCTGTCGGATGCGTCGGCTTATGTCACTGGGGCGGATTTGAGGGTTGATGGGGGGTATACTGTTATCTAAGAGATTTCGTTTTGGGGGTCAAGACGGGGAGGGAGGAGCATGGGTAAAACTGCCTGATCTGGGGGAAGGGGAGGGAGGAGGGTGACTTGGGGAGGGAGGACGAGGAGGTGTGAAACTGGCTGATCTGGGGGGGTAAGAGGGTGGGAGGAGAGGGAACTGGGCTGAAATTTGGTGTGCGGTTGTTGCTGGAGATGGCGTTGATGTGATGGCTCATGTGGAAAGTGGAAGAAATAGGTAGGTAGGAGGTGGGCAAGTCAACCAGGGGCTGGGTGCTTTTTTTTTGCCGTTTGCAGCAGCTTGTTATCACGGGCAAGGGGTACTGCTTCCGCGTCTCCGAGGGTGACCACACGGATGTACTCCGTACCTGGGTACCTACCTACATCGTACGTGGTGAGAGCAGATCGGTCTCCTGTGTGTGTCCCAGAGGTATGCACCTGAGGTGGTTAGCTGGAACTGATCACCTATCACACCCCGCAACCTCCCTCAGCTCCGCTTCTCCCTCCCACACGGCCGGGTCCAAGACATGGAGATGAGATCCAGGGATGCAATACCCTCCGCGCGGCAAGCGCCGATGCCGTGGGCGAACGAACCTGGGTTCGTCCAGTCCAGCTTGTGCCGCCCGCCCCCCCCTTCCCC
>FTEL01008243.1_pt1 | contig 12327 bp, 3 predicted proteins | sample 1658911 | NCBI WGS metagenome assembly FTEL01 (sample SAMEA3914869, study PRJEB12502) | metagenome | biome: forest; material: soil | place: USA | collected 2012-03-12 | depth 0.1 m
GGGGAGGGGGGGGGGGGGGGGGGGGGGGGGGTCGGGAAATTTCCTGGCGCGTGCTGTCTGGCTACACCAAGTAGCACGGCAGACTGCGAGCAGCAGAGCACGGCATCCCCTCTCGCCTGCCCTCCCCCCCATCTGTCTGCTGCACAATAGGTACAGTGCGTGGCCGGCCAGCCTCTGGAGAGGGCAGCGGGAGCAGAGAGCGATTCCTCTTACCCCTGACAGGGCCAAGGGGGAGAATCGTGGGCCAGGGCGGGCCGCGTTGCAGAGATTGATTGGCGCGGGTTGGAACATGTGTCTTTTAAGGAGACGGGGACGGGGACGGAGACGGGCGTTTACAGCCGGGAGCCAGAGAGCACGCGGCTGCCGTGTCATAGCCCTTTCATAATCCTCGACGCCGCCCCGATCCAGAGATCCAGGGGCAGAGTGGCGGGCGGACAAGGCCTGGTGGGAGCCAGGGACCAGTCAGCTGGGCCGAGGGAGAAACAAGCCTGAGAGAGGGAATCGTCTGGTAGTCGACCGTGGTCAGTCAGTATCGGGGAGGCCAAACATACCTCCTGCCTGCCCTGCCTCGGAGGATTTGGTCGCGTGTGTATGTGTACACCCATTTAATCCCCGCCGAAACAATACCCAGTCCCCAGGACCAGAAAGGAGGGAGACCACCCACGACCACGGCAGCCCGAGTACTCGATCCGCATTCTTGTTGCATCCATCCACGCACCCATCCCCGCTCAGCGGTCAAAGACAACCCACCCCAACAAGCGAGCGAGCACAAGGTGCCGTCATCGCCAACAATCACCCTCCCACCCCGACCCCGTCATCCCCGTCATCTGACCAACCCTCTTCCCCGCCGGCAATCGTCGCACACACTGCAATTTCTTGGCCCTGAGGGACAAGAGAGACAGATCCATCGGTTCGCACGAGAGCAAACAGAGACGACCCACCGACCCAACCACTCAGGACAACCCAACCCAACGAACGGACAGCGCAGGGGGATCGATCAGTGGACATGGACCGACGACCAACGGCGAACGGCGGCGAGGTCGGTCTGCGTGGCTGGCTGGCTGGGTTCAGGACGGCAGCAGTGGTGACAAGTCACGGCGGTGGAGACAGCCCAGAGGTGAGTGAGTGACAAGCCACTCAGCATCCATCTCATCCACTCCCCTAGACTGCTCGCTTGCCTGCCATTTACTCGCGTGCGTGCTGCCGTTTTCTTTCTCTGTTTGTTGAGTCAGGTCGGGGTTTGCGAGTTTCGTTCGATTTCACTTTTTTGGATGTCGATTGCGATGATTGTCGGGTCTCGGGCAATTAGATTGTTCAAAATTGGGGCCAGTGTCCCTCGTGCCATGCCAGTTGTTTCTTCTCCCCTCCCCCTCCTCTCCCCTCCCTTCCCCGCTGTCACCTGCTTGAGTGTGTGCAGCCAACTTTGGTTGGGTTGAGTTGACAGAGAGAGAGAGAGAGAGAGCTGCTTCCCCAGTCGGTTTGTTGTTGATAAAAGTGGGTCCATGACCCCTTGCTGGCCCCACTGCTGCCTGGCCTGCCTCATGTGCCGCGCCCAGAGTGGGGCAAGAGGGACGCGTCGACACCTGAGGCATCCATCTCTTCAGCGAGCGCGTCAGGGTCGCGCACTCTCCCAGGGGCAGTTTGTGTGGGTCGATTCCCGTCCGAAGCCTGCGCCAGGAGTCGCCGGTTTGGGAAATGCACACAACACACACGATCTTGTTTACATTTCGGCACGCTCTGCTGCCACAACAACAGCCTCACCACCCCCTTCCTTTGTGTGCGCGCTCCCACCGTTGACGGCGTCGTGCCTTGCTATTGTTGTATTTCCTTCGTTGTCCTCACCCCTCGGGTTCCCTCCTCCGTCGATCGCATAGGACTGGACTGAGTCGTCGAGGCGCGTCCCTGGTGCATTTCATTTTTGCAGGGTTTTTTTCTCTGGTCGCTGTCCATCAATTGCGACGATCTTTTTGTTCGCCCCCTCCATCCATCCCGCCCGCGCCGCCGCTCTCTGCATGCGCCGAGGTCGTGTGTTGTTGTCGTCGTCGCCTGTCTGTCGGCCCTGCGCCCTACTCCCTGACATCCTCCCCCGTCGTGCTGTGGAACGCTGTTCCCAACCCATCGCCATGGATTCCGACGTGGGCTCGGTCTTTGGTGATTACCAAGACGAGTCTGACGACTACAAGCCAGCGGTGGTACGTATGTTGCGCGTCGCCCCTCTCTGCTCTCCTCGCCCGCGCCTTGACTTCACCGGCACCACTCCTTTGCGCAATGCCGTCTCGGTCGCATGCTGCGTCCCCTTCATTCCCCGCGATATCCGACGACCGACCGACCGACTGACTCGCCCGCGCATAGAAACCCAAGCCTAAGGCTGCCCCGAAAAAGACCGCCGCCGCAAAGACCGCAAAGATGGTCCAGACAACTCTCACAGGCGGCAAGGCCGCCTCCAAGAAGCGCCCCAAGCCCGAGAGCGACGCCGAGGACGCCACGCCCTCAACATCAACACCCCCCAAGAAGCAGAAAAAGGCCCCTGCCAAGAAGGCGACCAAGCCCCTCGCCGAGATCGAGAACGAGAGCATGGTGTTTGATGACGATGTGCCCCTCGTCAAGCCTCCCCCCGGGGCCAGCAAGACCGCTACCGAGATGTACCAGAAGCTCACCCAGATCGAGCACATCATCAAGCGTCCCGACACGTACATCGGCTCCGTCGAGAGCATGGACCAGAAGATGTGGGTCTACAACAAGGCCGAGAAGCACATGGAGAACCGCTCCGTCAGCTACGTCCCCGGTCTCTACAAGATCTTTGACGAAATCCTCGTCAACGCCGCCGACAACAGCCAGAGAGACTCGACCATGACAAGTCTCAAGGTCACGGTCGACCGCGAGACGGGCGAGATCTCGGTCGAGAACAACGGCAAGGGCATCCCCGTCGAGATGCACGAGGTGCAGAAGTGCTACATCCCCGAGCTCATCTTTGGCCACCTCTTGACCGGCTCCAACTACGACGACAACGAGAAGAAGACGGTCGGTGGCCGCAACGGTTACGGCGCCAAGCTCACAAACATCTTCAGCAAGGTGTTCACCATCGAGCTGCAGGACTCCAAGAACGGCAAGCGATACAAGCAGACCTGGAGCGAGAACATGAGCAAGATGGACAAGGCCAAGATCACCTCCAACAAGTCGGCCGACTTTGTCAAGGTCACCTTCCTGCCCGACTACAAGCGCTTCGGCATGGAGAACGGCATCGACGATGACCTCGAGGGCATGATCTACCGCCGCGTCTACGACATGGCCGGCACCGTCGCGGGTGTCAAGGTCTGGCTCAACGGCGAGCACCTCAAGATTAACTTCAAGTCATACTGCGAGCTGTACGCCAAGTCCATCGCCAGCGACCGCGGCGACGCCGCCGCCGACGGCGAGAAGGCCGTCGCCAAGGTCGAGTTTGACCAGCAGCGCTCCAACGGCCGCCTGTGGCAGATCGGCTTCACCGTCTCGGACGGCTCGTTCCAGCAGGTCTCATTCGTCAACAACATCGCCACCACCTCGGGCGGTACCCACGTCAACTACATCGCCGACCAGATCTGCGACGCCCTCGCCAAGGAGCTGACCAAGAAGAAGAAGGGCCACTCGCTCAAGCCCTCGCACTTCCGCAACCACATCTTCATCTTCATCAACTGCCTGATCGACAACCCGGCCTTCAACTCCCAGACCAAGGAGCAGCTGACCACAAAGATGAGCGCCTTTGGCAGCAAGTGTGTCTTGAGTGACCAGTTCCTCAAGAAGGTCAAGGCCTCCGAGGCCATCGTCAACATCATGGAGTTCGCCGACAAGAAGGCCGACAAGATGCTGGCCAAGAGCGACGGCAACAAGCGCTCCCGCATCAACAACGACAAGCTGATCGATGCCAACTGGGCCGGCACCCGCCGCGGCCACGAGTGCACCCTCATCCTGACGGAAGGTGATTCAGCCAGAGGTCTGGCCGTGGCTGGTCGTGCTGTCTTGGATCCCGACCGCATCGGTGTCTTCCCGCTCCGCGGTAAGATGCTCAACGTCCGCGACGCCTCGCTCGACCAGATCACCAAGAACAAGGAAATCGAGAACATCAAAAAGTTCCTCGGCCTCAAGCACAAGCAGACCTACACCGACACCAAAGGCCTGCGCTACGGCCACCTCATGATCATGGCCGATCAGGATCTCGACGGTAGCCACATCAAGGGCTTGCTGATCAACTTCCTCGAGGTGCAGTTCCCCTCGCTGCTGCGCATCGACGACTTCTTCCAGGAGTTCATCACTCCCGTCGTCAAGGTCTGGCAGGGCAACAACCCCAAGAAGCCCCTTCACCTCAAGACCTTCTTCAACCTGCCCCAGTACGAGGCTTGGCAGGAGGAGCACAAGGCCGAGCAGCGCAAGTGGACGCACAAGTACTTGAAGGGATTGGGTTCTTCCTCCAACGAGGATGCCCAGGTTTACTTCAAGGACTTGGACCGTCACTTGAAGAAATTCGAGGTCCTGCAGCCCGAGGAGTCGCAGCTGTTCGAGCTTGCTTTCTCCAAGAAGAAGGCCGACGCTCGTAAGGAGTGGCTGGGCAACTTTGTTCCCGGCACCTACCTTGACACGACGGCCAGCAGGAAGAGCTACGCCGACTTCGTGCAGAAGGAACTGATTCTGTTCAGCATGGCTGACAACATGCGTTCCATTCCCTCCATGGTCGACGGGTTGAAGCCCGGTCAGCGCAAGGTCATCTACGGTGCGTTCAAGCGGAACCTCGTGAAGGACCAGAAGGTTGTCGAGCTCGCGGGTTACATCTCCGAGGTGGCCGCCTACCACCACGGTGAACAGTCCCTGCACCAGACCATCATCGGCCTGGCTCAGACCTACGTGGGCTCCAACAACATCAACTGCCTCGAGCCCAGCGGTAACTTTGGTTCTCGTCTCTCTGGCGGCTCGGATGCTGCCAGCGCTCGTTACATTCACACGCGGCTGTCGCCCTTTGCCCGGCGTGTGTTCTCCAAGCTCGACGAACCCAGCCTCGAGTACCAGTACGACGATGGCAAGATGATCGAGCCCAAGGTCTACGTCCCCGTCATCCCCATGGTTTTGGTCAACGGCGCCGACGGTATCGGTACCGGTTGGAGCACTTCGATTCCCAACTACCACCCGATGGACATCGTCGAGAACTTGAAGCGCCGCATGGGCAGACTCGACCCCGAGGATCCCGAGGAGGCTGCTTTTAAGCCAATGACCCCCTGGTTCCGCGGCTGGAAGGGTGTGACCGAGGCGGATGGCCTTAACAGGTTCAAGTTCAACGGTATCATCAAGCAGGATGAGCAGAACCCCAACGAGATCCACGTCACCGAGCTGCCCATCCGGATGTGGACCGACGACTTCAAGTCGAAGCTTGAGGACACCCTGCGTGCTGAGAAGACCCCGTCGTTCATCAAGGACTACAGGGAGTTCAACGACCACCAGACCGTCCACTTCATCATCGAGATGGAGGACAAGCACCTGGCCGCGGCGCTGGCCGATGGTCTCCTGGAGAAGTTCAAGCTCACCAAGTCGATCACCACCACCAACCTCGTCGCCTTCAACACGCGTGGGCAGATCCAGAAGTACGAGAATCCTGAGGAGATCATGGAAGAGTACTACCAGTATCGTCTGAACGCGTACGGGGAGCGCAAGAAGTACTGGCTCGGTGTCTACCACGCCGACTACAGGAAGCTCAAGAATCAGTACCGCTTCGTCTCCGAGATCATTGAGAATAAGCTTGTGGTGAGCAAGAAGAAGAAGACGGTGCTGGTCCAGGAGCTGCGCGACCGCAAATACGAGGCCTTCCCGCCCAAGGACGAGAAGAAGGCCAAGACCGGCGACGAGGATGCTGCTGAGGAGGCTGAGGAGGATGACGCGCCCGGTAGCTCGCGCGATTATGACTACCTTCTTTCGGTATGTGCGACCCTGTTGTATTTAATTCTTTTCACGCCGCTGACCGCTAACCACCCGCAGATGCCCATCTGGTCGCTCACCAACGAGCGCCTCGAGAAGCTCAAGAACCAGATCGCCGCCAAGAAGGCCGAGCATGACGAGCTCGAGGCCTTGAGCGAGAAGGATCTGTGGATGAAAGACCTCGAGGAGTTTGTCGACGAGTGGCACACGCAGCTCAAGCTCGAGGAGGAGATCACGACGGGCATCCGCCGCATGGGCCGCCGCACGTCGCACAAGATTGGCGCCGGCAAGGGCCGCCGTGTCAAGGACGACGATGACTACCAGCCCGACAAGAAGGGCAAGGGCAAGGCCGCCCCCAAGGTCAAGGTCGAGAAGGTCGAGACCAAGACCCACCAGCGGTTCACCGAGAAGTTCCAGGCCGCGGCCAAGCCCAAGCCGGTGAATGACTTGTCGGATGATGACTTTGCCCTGCTCGGTAAGAAGGCGGTGGTCAAGGAGGAGTCCCAGCCCCCTGCGCAAGTGACGGAGGTGACGACCGGCCGCACTAAGAGGGCGGCCGCCACTAAGTCCAAGTACGTGCTGAGCGAGTCGGAAGAGGACGACGACGACGACTTCATGGAGATCGACCCGCCCGAGCCCGCGGGTGTTGAAGACGAGGTAATGTCGGAACCGGAAGTCGAAGAGATCATCGAGAAGCCCGTCCGGCGCGCCGCCAAGGCGGCCAAGCCGACCTACATGGACCCCGAGTTTGGCTCCGACTCCGAGGAAGACGACGACGACGACGACATGCTGGGCGATGTCGGCGCCCTGGTCAAGGGCATCGGCGGCGCGGGCACCTCCTCCAGCAACGGCGGGCGCCTCAGCCTCTTCGCCATGTCCCGCCCGGAAGCCGGCGAGACCCCCCTCCCGAAAATGAAGTCCAAGCCGTCCAAGTCGATCCTCGACGTCGACGACCACGACGACACCAACTACGAGGCCCTCGCCATGTCCTCCCCACGCAAGTCCACCAAGCCAGACGACCTGGACGACTTCCTCTCTGACGATGACCTCCCCGCAGCAGTAGTAGCCAACACGACCGCCTCCACCACCGCGAGCAAATCCACCGCCGCCTCGTCAAAGACCAAGCCCAAGGCCCCGCTGAGCGTCGTCCCCGCCCCGGCAAAGAAACGTGGCCGCCCCGCCGGCGCGAAGAATAAATCCAAACCGGCCCTCGACGACGACGACGAAGATGACCTCCCTGCCCCCAAGCCCAAAGCCAAAGCCGCCGCTAAAGCTACCACCACCAAGGCCGCGGCTGCGAAACCCAAACCGAAAGTAACAGGCCTCTCCCCGGCGGCGAAGGCGTACGCAGCGAAAAAGGCAAAGGCAAAGACGGCGATTAGTGATGACGAGGATGAGGACATGATGGATGATTTGGCGGATAGCCCGCCGCCGGCGAGGGTCAAGGCGCGCCCGGGGAGGGCCGCGGCGGCGAGGGCCAAGCCGGTGTATGTGGATGAGGAGGATAGTGATGATGCGTTTGATTTGGGGGATAGTGAGTAGATGTTGAGTTGGGTAGGGTGTGAGGTGCGGGTCGGGTCCCCTTTGGTTGGTTTGTGGGGACGGGGGGATGGGGTTGGACTTGGGTGGTTTGTTGCTTTTGGGTTTGGTCCGTTGGTTGACTTGGGGGCGTTGTGTGGTTGTAAATGGAGGGAAAGGGAGGAGGAGGAATGGTGATGACTCTCCTTGTTGTTCCTGTGTACTGTTGTTTCCTTTTGACGCCACTTGATGGGATCGGTATAACACAACCACCTGGCAGGTCGGTGGGCTAACTGCCCTGCCTGCTAGGCATTCGTGTACGATATTTTCTATATTATTCCCTCTCTTTTTACGTGTGTCGTTGGCTGAATTTCATTGTTGAGTCATGGAATGCCTGTCGATGTCCCTGTTTGGCTGTCTGTACCTGTCTTCCTGGGGAGAGGTGGTGTTGCCCGAGCTGCCATCCCTCACGCAAGCGGCTCGGACTCCGAGGCCCCTTCAACCAGTCAACCGGTTACCAATCCCCGCTCTCCTCTCCATTGGCCTCCCTTCTCCAGGGAAAATGGCGACAATCTCAAACCACCACACCCGAGTCCAACCAACAATCGTGTGCCCATGAAGGGGATTAGCTATATATGTGCACACGAATCAGGCATGCGATACAGTCAAGGCTCAGCCTGCATGAATCCAAGCAGTTGGGGCCTTCCCAAAGCATGACTCGGCCTGAGATGCAGGGACGGGCAGTTTCCGTGTTCACATGCATGAATCACCTCAAATGGGATGCAACCTCGCGAGAAAAAATCCGTGCAATATTACTACGCAGCATATCAAAACAAACAAAACACACAAACGCCCAATACAGACTACTTGTCATCAAACGAACATCAGAGAGAGGAAAGCAGGAAACCCCATCCATACCCCTTCCCCAACCATCCCTCCACCACACACCACATCGTTCCACCCCAAGAGATAGTTAGGCAGACAAACCCCAGACAAGCCCCGGACAGACCGCACACACCTCACACTCACATAGTCACTGGCACCATCAAGTTGGAGAGAGAGGTGTAAAAAAGAGAAAAGGTCAAGAAAACAACAGGGAAAGTACACCTAGGTCAACACAATACTCCATCCATCCGTCCGTCCGTCCCTTGCCTCCAGCAGAAAGCCCGATAAGAAACCCGGAATATGCCCCCTTCTCTTCCTTCTCCCGCCCAGCCCAGAGTGAGACAGACACGTAAAGAAATACCCCCGACCATCTATCCTCCGTCCAGTTTGATGCCAATCTTGCCGTGGTTCCACACCATCCTCCATCACCCTCCAATTCTCGCAAGGCTGTTGTGATGTTGATTACCGTCTTCCGCACCGCATACTAATGGGTGGGCTGGACATTGCATATGCCATCAACAGCCCCCCAGAACCGCCTTAGATCAGGAGGGGCTCCGCCTCAGCGCTCGGCGCGGGCTGGGTCTCGACCTTGAGGTCCTCCTTGGGCGCCTCAGGGAAGTCAGTCGCCTTCAGCGAGCTGGCCAGGTCCGGGGCAGTGCGGGGGGTGGTCTGCTTGATCTGCTCCTCGGTGTGGTGGCGGGCGCCCTTGATCAGGGCCTGGGCCTTGGCCGTGTAATCGCCCATGTACTGCTTGGTCATCTGCGTGGCCTGCTCCGTGTGCTTCTGGGCAGCCTCGCGGATCTGGGCCGTCTGGGCATTCACCAGGTCGCTCGCGTGCTTGAGCTGCGTGTCGATGAGCTCCTGGTTGGAGGCGTAGATGAGCGGCGTGAAGAAGACGATGGTCGTGGCGATGATGGCCAGCGCCCAGTAGGGTACGACCTTGACGAGGTAGTACGAGAGGAAGGCGGCGACGGCGGCCTGGGACGGGGGGTGTTAGCTTCTGGTAGCTCCAATGCAGCATGCATGGCGGCAGGGGCCGTGAGCTCCCGGGCGGAGCCAAGAGTGGGGACGACTTACAGCAGCCGACGCATAGACATTCTCGACAAACAGGATGCGCTGGGACTCGATGACAAAGAAGTTGAGGAACTCGTGGACGTCGCCAATCAGGGCGTCGAGCGACTCGCGATGGATGGTGTAGTACTTGCGGGGCCGGAGCTGGGTTGCGAAGCCGTTGTTAAGGACGAGCTTCCCAGCGACCTCGGCGGCGATGGTGATGCCAAGGACCATCCAGGTGAGCTTGAGCGTCCAGCGCAGCACATCGAGGTACCTAACCGCGAAGATGAGCGAGACGACAGAGCCATAGGCGATGGCCGAGGCGCCTGCACGACAGAATATAGCTATCAGCAACTGGTCCCCGGCTTTTGATCCCGGTTTCCCGTATTCTCTTTCCCGGGGTCCACATACGAGGGTTGCGCCATGACAGCAGCTCCGAGAAGAAGGAGTGGTAGTGTGTCAGGGGCTGGCCGGTGGCAGCAGTGTAGTTGGGGGTATGGCGGGCGGCGGCGAGGTTGGATATCTCGGCCGAGGCCTTCGCGGGCAGGTCCATGACGTCCTGGGCGACGGTGCCTGCGAGAGCGATGAGGTTAGTATGCGGGAGGGGAAAGGCGAAGTGTCGTCTGTGAAAGCGGAGCTTGGGCAGCCGTATCGTGGGCAGATGGTGTTTTTGCCAAAGATGCATGGCAAGTTGGTTCGAGGTGCGGATGGGCCGGGAGGCGCGGGCGAGCTGTGAAACACTTTGCACACGTTAGCCGGAGGGCGATGGCAGCGGCGGCGGCAGCGGCGGCGGCGGCAGCAGAGGTGAGGCGAGGCGAGAATAGCAGACGAAGCTGTAAAAGGAAGGAGTGCAGAGAAAAAAAGACAAAATCGACCAACCTTACTACTCTTGAGGGTATCGGCGGTGGTGTTGCCGTTGACGGCGGCGAAGTCGGCCATGGCGAGTGCTGGAGTGCTATCGTGCGATGGGCGCGTGAGCAGAGGGAGAGTGGTCGGGGAGGTGTTTCGGTGTCGGGGGGTGTGCGTGATGGCAGGATCGGAAAACTCGTGACGTCGACCGAGCACGAGGGAGGGAGGGGCAGCAGGCAGGCAGGCAGACAGCTGGTAGGCAGGAGGGTCAGGTCGAGAGAAAACGGCAGAGAGCTATCAGGCCAGCTCGGCTCGGGTTGGCTCTGGCGATAGCTGATAGCTGGGAACCGGCGCAGCAAGCAGAGAGGCAAGGGTGGCAGCGGTTTTGTTGTTGCAAGACAGGTTTGAGATTTTGTGCTTCCCGACGAGTTGGGAAAGGCAGGAGGGAGAAAGCGGACGAGGGCTTTGAGACAGCCAGCAGCACGCCCTTCCCTGCCTCCTTCCCCCCCCTCCCCTCCCTCTCGCCCCAGGGAGAAAAATGTTATTATTATTTCGCAGGGCTTATCAAGGCTGGCAGGCACCACGCAGACGGGCATCGACACTGGCACTCTGCCCGGCCCCACAGGCTGTCCCAGGCGAGAGCAGCACCAAGCATCAAGCACCAAGCACCAGGACCAAAGCAGCCAGCAGCTGCAGCACCACCAAACCACCCCCCGGCTCAATGATCTCATCATGCCACCAGCGACAGGGGCAGCCTATCAGGGGAGCCGCGTCCTTCAGCTCCGGCCATTCCTGCATCGCACAATCGGACGGACACAGCTCGCTACCGCCCGTTATCTCTGTCTGTCTCTGTGTGTCCGTCTCTTCAGTGACATGCCGGTACATATTAATGCAAAGCAGAGCTGGCAACCTTCGATGCGCTTCCATCCATCCCTCCAACCAAAACAAAAAAAAAAAGGATCCCTTCCATCTTGAAAAATTTCCCAACCGTGTCGCGTTATCGCCTCGCTATCCCACCCCCCAATTTGCCATGCCCGTCCTCATTTGGCGTTAGCGTTAGCGTCGAAGGGGGGCAGGTGGGCAGCTCCGTATTGGCCTCGAGCCTGTTCCCCCCCCCCAGTCAGTCAGTCCCGTCAAAGGCAACGAAATGCCGACCCTAGCTCTCGCCTGCTCGGCTGGCCGCCCGGGCTATTCTTGGTGTGGTCGGTCCGCATGCATCATTCCCACAAACGGACGGCGTCATTGCATGTGATAATCCACGCTAAGGATAACGGATGCGCAAGTCGACACAACCCACACCACCACCACGGAGTGTCCTTTGCAACGGAGCGGTGGTGGCCAACCGTAAAGACGAGATGACTCGAAAAAGTGGGCGGGTGATTGCGAACACGCGACACTTCCAACACACACGACACCCAACGCTTCAACGGGGGGGTATGACGTGAGAGGCACACTTGTCCTGTTGCCCATTTCATCCAGGGTCTAGGCAGACTTGTACAAAACCCCGAATTCGAGATCGGGACGAGTCACCACCACAACCACCGCCGCAGTTCACCCTCGGGACACGTTTTATCAGTCTGTCACCAACAGATTAACAACTCTATTCCACGCCTCGGCCTCAACCTCGGCCGCCATTCTACCACCACCACGACCTGGTGCTACCAACAACACATGCCATGACATGCCACGCGGCACACACCATCCCAACCGCCCTCACCCTCGAGGGCGGGATGTGTGGTCTTATATACACCTTGTATATCTTTTGTTCTGCCCCAGGCAATCAACCATCTGCAGCAAATTCCCATCAACATATCAAGCTTCTTCTAAACATCTTGCCCTCCCTCCGTACCGCCATGCCATGCCATGCCATGCAAAGAACTGAATCAACAATGGTATCATGATGCTCTCAACAACAACAAAAATAGCAGCCGCCCTGCAAAATAACCACCCCGCTTCCCCAGCAAATGTAGGTATCGAGCGCTCGCTCGATCGATGAATGCATGCAAGCTCTTCCGAACCACCACCCCTTCACCTCCCCAGTTGGGTACACATCCCCACCCCACCTCTTAAGTCATTACCAAACCC
>FTEL01003859.1_pt1 | contig 12323 bp, 9 predicted proteins | sample 1658911 | NCBI WGS metagenome assembly FTEL01 (sample SAMEA3914869, study PRJEB12502) | metagenome | biome: forest; material: soil | place: USA | collected 2012-03-12 | depth 0.1 m
GAAGGGGGGAGGGCGCCGGCGGGGTTGGTACGACGGCAGGGATGTATTGTGGGAGCGGGCGAGGTGATTAAGGGAATGGCTGATAGGGAGGTTGATTGAGAGGTGCAGAGAATATGAGAGGCTGGTGCTGAACATCGAGACTTTGCTGTGCTGCCGGTGCTGGTGCTGGTTTGGTCCTGGTTCTGGAGCGAGTTTGCACCCATCAACGAGACAGTAATCGCATCAGTTTGTTCTGTGCTTCGTGGGGGCCGTTGGTATTGTGTGTGATGGCTTGCTTGCGGTGAGGGTTTATCATGATGTCTACTCTGCCATGCGGTGCTGTGCTGGTTCGGGTTGTGATGGCAGCAGCGGTTGAGTGGAGGTGAGGTGCAAACAGGTGGGGTGAAAGGGAGGTGTGGAGGGGAGATGTGGAGGGGAGGTGTGGAGGTGAGGTATGAGGACAGGCTGTAAGGGAGGGTTGTGAAGGGATGGGGGGCAAGGGGAAGTGTGAAGCAGATGTGGGAAGTGGACGCGTGATGTCGCAGGGTGGATGGAAGTGTGGAAGCGGCAAAGGATACAGACACATCCTCGGTGGGGTTTCGGGCTGGTGTTTGGTCATGAGCACGGGAGTCAGTGTAAGTGGGGTCTTAGTGTTATGACATGGAGAGCGCATATCTGGTCGGCAAAACGGACACTCTTTGGTTGATTATTGGTATCACTCAGCACCTGGCTGTCTCAGCTCGCATTCTCCGTCTACCTCGCTCGGTTTCGCAAACAGAAGTCAATCCAAGTGAGCCCCTCCATTATTGTTTCCATTATCGCTCTCTCCGGGTCAAACTCCCCCAAGTTGTCCAGGACTCTAGCGGTGGGGCCGAAGCCGCAGTCTCACCGTCGCCCTCAACGCCTACACTCGCGTTCCTAGCTTTCATCTGAATCGTAATAATCCTCGTCGCTGCTGTAGCTATCGCTAATCCAATTCCCACTCTTCTCGTACAGTGACCCGATTTTGCGGAAGACATGTCTCACCCCATGGACCTTTGATCTGTGGCTGAAACACCTGAAACAGAGTGAGAAGTCATCCTTGCATTCGGCGCACTTCCACTGGAACCCGACGATTCTCTGCGGGTTGGGCATCATGATTAGCGTCCTCTTCCAGTGGGATTTGAGGGGGGAAGGAGGACTGACAGAAAGGCAGCTCCGGCAGTAGGCATCCTTCCAGGCGCCTGCTTCGGCATTGTGCAAGTCGTAGACCCACTCCTCGGCCTTGCCGTCTTTCCGGGTTCTGGTCCCTTCTCGGGGTTGAAGCATTGCTTTAAGCTCATATTCTTTGGGGGCCGCGAAAGACATGAGTTTCCGTGCCGACCACAGGTCTGTGGGAGAAACGGGCCCACGTGCTTGGGCCCAAAGATCGACGCCTCCTTTGACGAATAACTCGACAGCGCGGCTGCCCGAGAATGCAGCCCACATCAGCGGAGTCCAGCCGTCGTCATCTGGCTTGCTCATGTCGACCCTCCTTGTGTTGATCAGGTACCAAACGGCGGTCCAGTTCGATGCGGCAAAGTGGATTGGCCTGCGACCCAGCGCGTCCTTCGCGTCTATCTCGGCGCCAGCCTTGACAAGCGTGCCCATGGCCGCGGCGTACCGGGGGCCGGCCAGCACATGCACCGCTCGGCGGCCCTGGCTGTCGGCAACATTCAGCTGTGCGTTTCGCCGGATGAGAAACTTGAGGATCCGCAGGCCAGATGGCTCACTTCCCCCGGCCCAAATCGCGGCGCGTATGATCGGGTAGCTGAACTCAGCCCCGCAGGGCTTGTTGACCGGTGCTTTGGCTTCGTCCACCAAATACCGGATCATCGCCACGCGTTTCCCGTCGTCCGGGATGCCCAATGCGGTGTAGAGAAGCGAATGGCCATACTTGGCGTCCACCGCCTCGAGGTTTGCGCCCGAGTCGACGAGCAACTTGGCCAGCATCAAATCGCCTCTGCCAACGGCAAGGTGAAGCGTGATCCTACATCCGTTGACATTGGCGCCCCGCTCGACGAGATATCGCGTGGCCACCGTGTTGCCATTTCCGACGGCAATCGAAAGGGCGGTGTGTCCAGCTTTGGTTTGAAGATCCAGATCTAGGGCTGGGTTGGCTTCCACCAACAGTTCGATCAGGGAGCCCGGTGTTGCGGCAAGACGGTGGAGCCGCCCCCAACCGTTTTCGTCAACCCGATCAACAGCGACGCCGTACGGCAGACATTGCAGCATTCGGAGAAGCTTTCGCAAGTCACCCGAGTCCGGTCCCTGTCGAAGCAGGAAATCCACCGCATCGTCTCCGTCTCGGGCCGTGGCCCTGGGGTTCGCCCCGTGTTCGAGAAGAAGTTGGACGCACAACAGAAAACGGGATCTGCAGGCCACCAGGAGAGGCGTGAGTCCAATGGAGTCCCGGAGCTCGCCGTCGTCACGGTACACATAGTCGACCTCCGGTTTGGGGTCGTTTGCAAGCAGTGCTTTGACGTGGTTCCTCCTGACAGCCACGTGCAGCGGGCTTCCGTAAAGAGTGCTGTTACCGTCAATCGGGGCACCCCTTTTCAGAAGCTCTGGTATGAGATCAGGGGTAAAGTCAGCCTCGTGGAGGGCGGTTGTCCCGTCAGCCGCTGCCCACTTCACGTCGACCGTCTTGTCTTCCAACAAGAGCTCCGCCACTTCTGGCCTGCGCGCACTGAGAGCAGTAAGAAGTGGCGAATCGGCAACCCCGCCCGTGTAGTTGATATTGGCTCCCTGCGACAGCAGCAGCTTCACCATCGCAACGGTGCCCTGGGCGCAGGCTAGCGAGAGGGGTGTCCTGCCCGCCGGCACTGCGTTTCGATCAACAAAATCGACTCGACAGCCATGGCCAATCAGGAGGGACACAATGTCGGTGTTCCCGGTGCGGACCGCGCTCATCAATAGACTCAGTTTGCCCTCAGGGGCCGTGTCCATGGCCGGATTGGGTCCGTGGGCGAGGATCAACCGGACGATATCGGAATGGCCGCTCGCGACGGCGTTGTAAAGAGGTGTCTTGCCTTGGTACTCCACGTTTGGATCGGCCCCATGTGCGAGCAGTACTCGGACGCACTCTACCGAACCTATTTCGGCCGCAGCGGCCAACGGTGGTGTGAGGGTGGCTATGAATGTGCTCTCGCTTGGGAACCCGGGCGTGGCTCGAATCAAGATGTCGACCACCTTGGCCTGAGATCGGTCGACTGCACTTTCCACCAGGCTTTTGTCACGTTGGCCCGTTGCCAAGACGTCCGCGCCACCCTGCAAAAGGAGCTCGACCATGCGGGGATACCCTCGGGCAGCCGCGGTTGCAAGTGCCGTCTCTCCAAATGCATTCGTCATTGCCAAGTCGGGCTTGTTTTCCGAGGCCAGGAGAAGCTCCATTGTGGTAAGACGATTCCGGCGTGCGGCAGCCAGGACTGGCGTCGAGTACCAGCTGAGGCCCGTGTTTTCCTCGTGGCTATCGCGGCCGGCGAGCAACATGGCGGTGAGCAGGTTATCCAACCCCGCAGCGGCGGCTTCGTGCATCATCCCGTTGGGCCAGCGGAAAGTCTGCAGCTGGGGTAACTATCTTGTCGAGAAGGGTCTTGACGACACTCGTGTCGCCACGACTAGCAGCCCAGTGTAGCGCGGTTCCGAGTTCCGCTTCGTCCACCCCCTCCGCCAGCCTGAGGAGCCGCTGGACCATTGTTCCGTGGCCTGCTCGAGCAGCCTCGGTGATGGCAAACCAGCAGTTCTGCTGGAATGCGGGGTGGCCTCCTTCGTTTTGAGCCTTTTCCTGCACCTCGTCTTCCAACCCCAGCATTGCAAGCACTGGTAGTTGCGACGTGTAACCACGCTGAATCCGAGTGAATGGGTTGGAGAGAAGCCAATAGGCCATCTCCCAGCCGGCCCGAGCTGCCTTGCTGGCAAACAGATCTTTCACGAGCCCTCTCGGCTTGAACCCTCCGCTGGCGCTATAGTGACGATTCCAGAACCGAGCGGCGTACTCTGCCATGCCCGTCCTCGGGTGCGATCCGACTATCGAGTCCATCGGCGATGCCCAACTGGCCTCCTCCGGGGTCCGGAGCTCGTCGTCCCAAAGCTTCCAGCCCACATTCTCGTCGCCAAGCCTCGCCAGCGTCTTCTGTGCACATTCAAACTGGAAGTAGCCCAAGCAGGCGGCGGCAAGGATGCTGTTGGCTTTGGCGGCATTTTCGCCCTTGCTTTTCTCGCATCCGAGTTCGGGGACGCGGTAGAACGACTCGTGGCTGAACTTGACATCGCCACCCTTCACCGTAACGATGCCACAAAAGCTCTCCTCTATCTCGCTCATTGTGGCCTCGACGTCCAGGTCCTCGAACAAAGGCTCCTGTGCGCCGAGCTCATGGACCGCCAGGGCTTCTGTGAGGGCCCCCGGTGACCATGGTTCGGCGGCAATTTTGACCCAGTTAAAGACCGTCTCGGCCCATGTCCGGCGCGACGGGGCCAGGGAAGCAACGAAAACGCGGACAACGGTTTCTGCCGTAGGTGGAGACAGCGTTCTGATCCTCTCGGCAATCTCGGATCTTGGCTTGCCTCGATGATGGACAGTAAGCCACGCCAGAATGACGCGCCCCAGATGCGGCACATTCTCACATTCCGCAATCAGGCTGTCAAGCTGAGGAGCGAAATCCCCGTAAACGGGGCGTTTCGCTAGGAGCTCGTTCAGACCAAGTCTGAGGTCCCCGGCCAACGCGTCTCTCGATTGTTGGAGCGCAGGACTGTCGTTGAGATTGATGCATGCGTCGCGAAGAAACGACGGCACTGACAGGCCGTCGTGAGCCGAACTGGACAACACGATTCGATCCTCCATGTCGCTGTAGGCTTGCTCCTCCAGCAGACGCTCCAAGAACCACTGCCGCTGGTCCTCAGGGCACTGGTCAAAACAACCAATGAATATGGTCAGGTGGCTCTCAAAGGAGGCTCCCGAACGCCGAACAGCCGAATAGATGTGGAACATCTCGTCGAGTGACCACGGATGCCTCTTGTTCAGGGATCCCAACTCTGTAATGACTGAGCGTTGGGAAATAGGCATGTGCCAAACAATGGTGTTGAGGAGATAGAGAAGGAGCGAGGAGAGGGAGTTGTATCGCGAATCATGGCGGTCGAACTCGAAGTAGACCACGGACTTGGCGTGCCGGTCGTTGCCGGAAGCGCACGCAAAATCGTGATGGAGGTAGAAGAGACGAGAGAGCTCGGAGATGTCAACCGAGGAGTCCCCATTCGTGTGGAGGTACAAAAGCCTCGGCCCGGTGCCCGGTTTGGAGAAGGCAATGTACTGTTTTTGCTCGCGGATCCACGCCACCACCGGGTGAGGCGGGAGCGCAGGATCGAACAGCGTGTCAAGCGTACGTGTTCGGGGGGCAAGAGCCAGTAGTTTTTGCTGGAGCTCATGAATACCGTGCTGAATATATAGAGCTGGCAACGCACGCATGTTAGCGCCCTGACTGTCTCTTCAAAAGTCACCAAAGTCCATGACTCACGAGCACCAGTCGCGTTGAAGAGGTCAGACAAGCAAGGGAATCCTTTGCAGTTCGGTTCACCCCGGATGAGGTCGGCATGGTCGATATCTCGTCGCTGAAACCGTCCGGCTGCTTCGAACGAGTGGCCAAGAAGGTGGGCATATTGCGGGAAGGGTGTCACCGAGCTGGCTACACTCTCGTCGGCTTGGTCGCCGTCCGGGCTCCGGACCCCGGCTTTCAGGGTGCCGTTGTCGAGGGGGCGCTGGCATTCTTCCTCGCTCGGGCGGGTGGCGTGAGAGAACAGATTAAATATGACGGCACGGTCCGGGATCTTTGTTGCCAGGAACCGACCGTTGACGTCGATTACCTGCCGTGCGAGCTCTCTGGTCTTGGTTGGGATGTCGTCCTCAACCTCCGGACCCGGGAGCAGAATTAGTTTGCAGAGCTGGTCCTCGGCGTCTCGCGTGGACTGGAACCGGTGGGGTGTGCCGAGGAAAATCTGACAACGGGCGATGGAATCAAAGTCTGACCAGGGGCAATTGGCAGGCACTGCCAAAGTAGAATCGAAGATAACCCACGATTGAGGTAGTCAGAATAGCGATCTTGCCGTATTTGATGGGGTTGCTCATCGCCATACAAAGAGCCTGGTGACGACGTGGTCAATAAGAGCCTCGAGCCTGGAGCAAGCAGCGGCCGCTCAACTTGGAGCATGACCGGTTCATAACTTCGTACCTCTTTCACAATCGTCCCTCCGAGATCGTGGCAAATCCAGATGATGGGCCGGTCTCTCTCAATCTACCACAGACGGCCCGTCAGTCAGCATTAACCGGTTTCGCTGGAGGTCGGAGGAATAGGTGATGAAATAAGAGCTCGGGAGGCGCCTACCCATTGCCCGGCGGCGCGGATGTCGCAATACTTGTCAATGAGCTTTTGGGCATGCTGTGCAATGCCATCCTGCTCGTAGATCATTGACGAGGCATCAATAGGGTACCTGTAATCGACCTGCCGGACTGACATGCCCTCGCATAGCTGTTCTTTGACCCACCAACAGCCATCCGCAGCGATCCAAGCCGTTCGGTAGTCGTCACGGATGCCATGGACCGTGATGATGCTGCATCGAGCATTAGTCACTCGCAGTCAAACATCCACTCGGGTATGGATTCATCTATATTGCGCCATTATGGAGGAAACATCCTTTTCTGGGACTTACTCGTAATCGTTGTAGTCGGAACCGTCCCAGCCCCAGCGCGCGTTGATGTCAAGCCCGAGCTTACACATCTCGATACTGGCGTCTGCAAACGCGCCAGCTCCGTCATTCTCTGGAAAGAGATCTGCAGTGGTTGTCTTGATGCTGGCCATATCCTGATCGCCACCCTCACTCGCGGCGTCGGCGCCTGCGGCATCGCCATCCCTGAGCTTGTATCCGGCAAAGAAGTCTGTCGCGTCAGGCATAGGCGAGGCAGGCCGGGGGGCTCGGGAGCCTCGAGAGTCTCCCATGGCTGTCGTAAGTGCGTTTGCGAGCCCAGATTCGTGTCCTGTGGAGGTGATGGTGGGCGGAACACGGGGTACCTCGAGCAGATGGTGGCGGCACACCGTTGGGAGGCGCGGATGTGATGAAGGACGAGGAGGCCGAGTGCCCGGTCAGGTCGCCCGCAGCGGGCTTGCCTGCCTGCCATCCAGGCTGCCGTCCTGCTGCTGTTTGCCCATAAAAGTTGTCTGTCGTTTCAGAAGGGTCCAGATCTGGTAGCTTTGAAGACAAGAAACCGCACCCTCTGAACCACAACGAAGACCAAAAGCTGTCGTTATTCTTAGAAGGTCGAAAACGTGTTTCTGGACTTCCGAGTTTACTTTCTTTTTGGGGCAAGTTACTGACTCAGCAGAACTTGGGGTCACGTGACAAATACGGTGCGTCACGTCCCAACGCCGTTTCTGATTGACCGTTTCCTAAATCCCGTTTCCCCACTCGGCGTGGTGTGGTTCTAAAATTGCCTTGTGATAACGAGTTCCACCAACGCGTTTGCGAATTTCCTCCGTAGCCAACCAAACGCGTTTGCGGCCCTGCTCCAGCGGTGGCTGAGTTGCCTGGGCATGCGGGGTGAAGCGACAGCCCCACTTTTCCGCTGTGCCCCTGGATTCAGCGGGTTCTGTGGCCCACCAGAAGCTGGCGGCATGAGCCGAGAGGCCGACAGCCACTTTTGCGCTCGCAGCCTGCTTCAGCAACGAGCGTCATGAAAGTGGGGTCGCAATTCGGCTGTATGGCGTGACTGGGCCACTTCCTCTCCAGTTGCGAGACGAACGGCGCAGAGTCGTTGAACGGCAATTGTGAGGCCAGCGCACCACGGACATATCGGGAACATCCGGCACTGTCTTCTGATCCTGATTCTGCGCACCAAGGCCTGCGGGTCGCGCGACCCAGCCAAGGTTGTGGGTCGTGGGATAGGAGGTTGGTTCGTGTGACGCCCTTTCTGACGCGTCTTGGGGTTTCCCATCTGCGGTAGGCGCAGTGATGAGCGGTGACCACCGGCTGCTGGACCGGTTCCTACGCAAGCGTCCCAGGGCTCCGACGCAATCGCTCATGGGCCTTCGTCGACATCCGCTCCCTGGTTCGGTCGCACGCAATGGCTGGGACACTGTTGTATAAGCAGCTACGCACATTTGAATCAGCCGTGGCGACGACGGTGACTTCCTTCTCGTGATCCAGCACCAACGCGCTATCAAGTGAACTGTATGCTCAAGGGCATCGCTAGTGCCTCGATCATTCATTTCTTTGCTATTTCTTAAGCTTAGCTACAAAGTCCTCAAGTAGGTCGACTGGAAACTCCTCCCCGTCTAAAGCGCACTGGAGGAACGCACTTGACACCTGGCGGGTAGCGCAAAACATTTCAGAGCTTTCGAAGAGGCGTTGGAACTCGCGGGTCTTGTCCCTTGCCAGCCGTGCACAGTCGTGTATCGTGACGTGGAACGCCTGTTCTGTGATGTGTAGCAAGATGAAGAGAAGGCCAAGATCGTTTTTGCGGTTTGCGGGATGGTGGAGATGTTACCCAGTAACTATCGCCAGCTCTGGCTCCGCTGATCTCGCAGACCAGTTAACCTTCCAAGTTGTTGGCTCGGGGTGCTCCGAGGCCGCGTTCAGGAAGGAAGGTTGAGCGCATTCCTAGTAGTATTACCCTAAGCTGCTCGGGCCTGGGAAGCCATCTGGTTCAACAATGAGGTTGTCGAAGGTCGCATTGCCGGCCCCGAATTCCCATTGCCCGGTCTCAGGAAAGACCATGTTACCCTGGAGGTCGTCCCAGGGGTAAGACGCATGCACCATTCCCATCTCCGCCGTCCCATCCATGCGTTCTCTCCCCCCCGCCGTCCCATAGCAGCCCTGTCGCTCCCACGCAGCCCCATCCCCGTCTCCTCTCACCCCCACCGTCACATCGCCGCCGCTTTCTCTCTCCCCCACCGCCAATTGCTGACCACTATTCCCCGATACCTCCTCGCCAACGCCCGCAAGGTTGGTGGCATCCAGCTGAGAATCTCTCCGCGTCTCAACCTCGACACTGCCACCGTCCGGCCGCAGCGAGGACGAGGACGGGGTTGGCAGTTGCGTCACCACCGCCACCTCGCCGCTCTGCCCACCCACCCCGACGACCCGCATCTCCATCCACCCTCGGACCACCAGCTCGAACCCCTCACCAGCGACCCACCGCAGCATTCTCTGCAGCAGGGTGTGCCTCACCTCATATCCATCTTCCAGGTATGCCGCAGTTGCAACAACACAAGATATACCTAGCTGGGAGACAAAGGTGCAGATTTGGTAAGGGGCGCGACGAAGCGGAATAACGCAAGACATGATCCTCTGAGATGATTAAGGAGGTTCACGCCTTACAAAAGGAGCAAATGCCAGTGCCAGCGCAGGAAGAAGTTATAAGTCCCGCGGCAATCCGAATGGGTTCACCCACTTGTCACAACCCGAAGCACGCGTCAAGAGCAACGTCGAGGACGTCGAGGGCCGGCAGCTGGCACACTACACGGGGGCCTCGGAACGCGTTCAGCGGCCGGCAGCCAAACCGCGGACTTGCCGATTCCAACGCGACTTAAAAGCCCAACCCCCCATCCTTTCGGCAGTGGACTCCCCCCCCACACCCGCAAGGAACCGCCCACCGAAACCCCAGCTCTTATCGAGGCATCGCGTTTTCACCTCGAGCTCCCCACCCGGAAATCCATCGACGACTCCTACTCGGCAGCCAGACGCGCGCGTGATGACGACACGGCCAAGATCATCGCCATGACCATGAAGAACAGACAAAAATCCAGGAGCAGCTGCCACGCTTGCAGGCTCAGGCGGGTAAGTGATGAGCTGACCTGACCCGGCGCATCCATATCTGGCTCGCACGCGGTGTGCCCGTCAGCATGGAGCCAGCCTGGCGGACGACGGAGCCAGATCCACTGACCGACAACAGGTGAAATGCGACGAGACCAAGCCAGGCTGCCGGAACTGCTCCAAGAAGGGCTCTGGCTGCCCGGGCTACCCGGAGCGGCTCCAGTGGTCCACCAGGCACGAGCGGCTGACGCTAGCAAGGACCAGCGCTCCGGCCAACTTCACCCAGTCGTTGCCGCCGCGTCCGAGAGCATCGTCTCCAAGCCCGCAGGGTCTACCGCCGGCTCTGGGGATGGAGCCAGTCCACTCCCCATGGCACCGGCGCCTGCCCACCGACTCACCGTCCCGTCGCTCTCCCTCTCCGCCTCCGCCTCTCCCACGCCATCCCTGTCCCTGTCCTTCCTCCCTCCATCGCCGTGGTCGCCCTCGTCCTCGCCCTCGCCCTCGTCGCAATCATCTCCATTGCCCCAAGTTTTGAAAGCGCTAGGAAAAATGAGGAAGAAACGCTGTCCAGTCTAGGTCCGCATATACGCTCGGCGGCATAGCAGTAAAACAGTAAAAGGTGAGTCCAAGTAGTGCCAGCCGCGAAACAAAATAGACAACATATTGCAGGCAGAATAGTCCAAACACCAATCTGTCGAAGATGTCTGCAATGAACTTGTCGCTCCAGCCTTTAGAATAGACCCTTCGTATGAATACCAGCGGAACGCAGGCCAGTGCTGTTGCCACAGCGATGGTACCAAAGGTCCTCCATAGTTGCTGGACAAGTAGACTTGGAAATTGCCAGTTCCAGGCGCCGAGGTGGATGGCCGAGAAGGCTGCGCCCACGAGATATAGTGCCATCGTTCTCGCCAGATCCGAATACCCGTACGTGAACATTAGCGACAGCCAGTCGTCACTACCGTCGGTGTTGACATCGTTAATCCTGCTGTCATCTTCATCCGGAAGGATCTCTGTCGGTCCGGGGCGAAGGGTTATCGGGGAAATGGCGCGATTTCGGTAAGTTTTACTGTTATGCTCCAGTACCGTGGACGCATGACACATAATAACATGCCTGCGCTCGGCGTCGAACGGTTTGTGCCACCAAAACAGGTACGCGGGAATGGCGCAGAAGACGAAGGCCACCGTCATGAGCTCCAGCTCCGTGATGGCGAGCCCTCGCACTGCGCGAGCGATGCTCTGGATGACAATCCAACCAGACTGACAGACGGCGAACGCTTTGCTGAATGAGTCGGCCTTGCTGCGATCCTCAATATCAGCCGCAGTGACGTGGGCGGGGAAGTCGACATAGCGAAGGCTTGCTGCGAGCAGGTTAGTGGAATTTGAAGGTTTAAACGGCTGAGTGAACACTGCAATGCACTGACACAGTTCAACCAGGTTCAGCATCTGTTCTTTAACAATAATGATGCGCGGCGGCCTCCAATTTTCAACTGCATCCACGATTTCATCGGCGCTGGTAACCCCGTGGCATGGGCTCTCCGCAGTTCCAACGCTGGGTGCGTCGTGGGCCTGCTCGGGCTTGGTGACAAGTATCACCTCTGTACCTCCCGGTGCCTGTTGGAGCTCCTGATGCTCGTAGATATAAACCCTCAGCACAAACCCGCCCATGAGCGCGAAGAAGGCATGCGTGAGCGTGAAGCGGCCCTGTCCCGCGCGCTTCAGGGCGTCTCTGGCTTCCAGGAACTGCTTGACGGCAATCGAGACGACGACCTCGGGCGCGAGCGCCATCATGCTCATCCAGAGCAGCTTGCGCCACCACTTGCGCGCCAGCGCCGCCGACGGCCACACGGGCAGGCCGCGCCAGCGGCGCCAGCCGGCGCAGCTCTCCCTGGGGCTGGGCAGGTTCAGGTGCGTGCACTTCCAGCTGCAGATGAGGAAGACGGTGAAGCAGCTCCAGAGGATGCCCCAGGTGCTGCGGCCGCCCGGGGGAGAGACCCATCCCACGCGTTCCGGGTCGCTGCCGCCGCCGTCCGTGGTGTTCATTTGGGTGTTTTGTTGGGCAGGCGCTGGCTTGGATGAGGCACGGTCGCACGGATTCTTAAAGGTTGTTGATCCCTTTCGCCGTTGAGATACGCGCTCTGAGTATGTGAGCTGAGCGGACGGGGAAGATGAAGTCGTTCGCTGATGCTTCAGAGCCGCAGAGGAAGTTAGAGAAATGAGGCAGGCAGGCATCAGACAGCTTCGTGTCCGGAATGGGATCTGCTACGTGGCTCGTGCGTGGGTGCCGGCTGAACCTCGCTAAAACTGCGGCGTGCATCCAAGAACAGGAGGGACCGCGCCGACAAGCGGCGCGCATAAGGAAGCTTGGAGGAACGGGCTAGTCAATGAAGTGCGTCGCGTACGTCCAGGGCTGCAGGCTCGAGAATGCCATCGGATTCTTGACGTCAGGAACATTGGCGAATGTTGAGAAAGCAAGGAAAAGGAAAGGGAACAGTCTCTTCGGTCACTGTGAGGTCTAGTCATACAGC
>FTEL01004047.1_pt1 | contig 12323 bp, 11 predicted proteins | sample 1658911 | NCBI WGS metagenome assembly FTEL01 (sample SAMEA3914869, study PRJEB12502) | metagenome | biome: forest; material: soil | place: USA | collected 2012-03-12 | depth 0.1 m
AGCCAAAGCCGCCGCCGCCGAACACGTTGTTGTTACCCGAAATGGTAACGTTCTAGAACAAATGAGCCGAGTATTAGTTATATTTCCATAAGATTCAGACGGATAAATACATACGAAGACAGTGTCGCCAGCCATGCTGGCGGGGTTGCTGCTGGTGCTGTTGCTGCTGTTGCTGCTGCTGGGCTGCTGCTGGAGCGAGGCGGCGGGCAGACAAGATGAAAGGTCGGCCGAAGAAGAAAAAAAGAAAAAAGAGAAGCGAGTTAAAAGTTTTTCTCTTTTATTCCCACAACGGAAGCCTCGCTCCCGTGACCGGTAGGGCTCAGGGCAGGGCAGGGTAACGCGGGTTTGTCTAGGAAGTAGCGATTGACTGACGAGGAGGGAACCCTAATGGACCAGCCCTTGGGATCATGGCCGGGACAGTTCGGTGCTCGATTTCTGTGAAGACAGATGCTGCAATTCGACATCCAACCTCACAATCCTGCCTTGTTTCTGTTCATCCAGGTTGACTCGACGCATGCACAGCCCTCCCCTTTTGCTCGCTCTGCGCCGCTTCCAGGCCTCGAAACAAATCCAAGTGCAGCCCTTGATTTGGCAACGGGCTTGTATGGCGGGCAGGGAAGAAAATGCGGATGGAATCCGTGGTAACTGTTCTGTGGTCCATCAATTCCTTTGGTCGACCCAGCCAGCCACCACTCCACAAAGACGGCTCATGGCGTAGCTGGCCTGCCGTTGCTGTCGGATTGACGTTTCCATGCTGCTGGTGCGACGGAACAGCGGTGGAAGACGCGTGCCCTTCATCTCCTTGACTCTGGGTTCCAAAGGTCTGCACTGGTAAGGACTCAGGGGTTGAGCAGTTGAGTTGGTTGCCGTGGAGACACCCCTGAATCCAAACACCCCTGAGATGGGCATGTCATCAGAACAGAGGCCAGCCGCCCCCTGCTCAAAGAGGGTCAACAAATCGACCTGCATGCATCAATGCAGTTTCGAGAAGCGGACCCAGGGTAGCAAAGCATGCCAATACGTTTGGTTGGCCTTTTTATCAGACTGTTCTTCTGTAGTTGGCCCAGAGTTGCCAGAACGCCACGCAATGCAAATGCAGTTCCGAACCAGCGGATGTCACCCAACCGCTAGACCCAAGACTGTCCAACCTCTCCCGCCCGCCCACTCGCCAGCCAGCTTGCCAGCCAGCTAAACATGCCGCTGCATCGACAAGCCCTCCGTTTGCCAATCGACCTATTTGCCCCGCCGAAAGACTGACCGTCTAACATCCGCGGAGGGCTACCGTGCAGCTCCGTGCATCCCTCGGAAGGTGAACTAGAAACGAAAAGTAAGCCAGCAGTTAGGATAACGTGGGATTGCGTCTCTGTGTTGGCCCTTGAAAAAGGTTTCCAGGTGACACCACGAGGAGGTCACAGAGTCCGACTTCGTCACCCACCCGAGAGTGGGGGTGTGCTCTCAGGCCATCCGAGAGCATGGGACGTACCCTCGGATGTCATCCGAGCTGAACGTCTCGGGCATCCCGACGAGAGGATTGCCATGCTCGTCGGTGATAAGGTATCAGAGCACGGAACGTACTCATCTTGACGGTCGGATTGCCATACTCGTCAAACGACAGAAGGAGGAGGAGAAGGAAGGGAGTCCACACTTGTCAGGAGATGGAGGGAGGGAGTTTAAACTCGTTAGGAGGGAGAGGGGAGGGGGTTGACTTAGCTTTTGGCCTTGGCCTTGTCCTTGGCTCGTTTCTCCAGTCTGCGGCAGGCACAGCACCGGGAATTCTCGCAGAAACCACGCCATTGCTTGGCCTTGTAGTTGTCGGGCCGAGGAATTTTACAACTCCCGCAGACGTCAGGGTTGCCGCGGGCCACCCACGCTCGATGCTGCTTGATTCCGACTTGGATCGTAACGGGTTGTCCGTTCTGAACCTTGGCCGCAGCTCGTTTCTCCCGTGTGTGGCAGGCCCTGCACCGGGAATCCTCGCGGAATCCAATCCATCCCTTGGCCGTGTAGTCCTTAGGCCGAGGAATTTCACAACTCCCGCAGACATCAGGGTTGCCGAGGCTCACCCACTGTCGGTGCTCATGGATTCCGATATGAGTTGTTGGGAGTGCTTCCAAGCCCAGGTCCTGGGCTTTGGCCTTGGCGCGTAGGTACCGTGCATAGCAACGTTTGCACTGGGACTCCTCACAGTATCCCACCCAATACTTGGCCGCATAGTCCGCGGGCCGAGGGGTGCGACAACTCTGGCAGACATCAGGGTTGCCGGCCTTCACCCACGCTTGGTGTTCCACGTATGTGCCACCACGGAGATGGGCTCTGCGCGGAGCTGGGTCGTCCACGCCGTGCAACTTGCGATATGCATGGCACTCAAGACAACGAGTCTTATCCTTAAAGTCGTGGAACCTCCAGGGGTACTTCATGTTCCGGGGCTTGCCGCAGTTCGGGTTGCCGCAGACGTCAGGATGGGTTTTGGCCCATTTCCTGTGAGCCTTCTTCTGGGGATTCTGGACAGATATCCCCTGGTGAAGAGGGGAGGCTCCGTTCAGCCCCAAGGCCCCAAAGTCGGGGAGGTTGCCATGGCCGCTCTTGTTCACATGCTTCCGGCAGCGCTTGATGAGGTCGATGGTGCTTGCAGGGTTGTGCGAGTGTGCTGTCGTTGAGACGGTGTTAAAATACGTGCACGTGACTGCCTCAAGAAATCCCACCGGAAGCCGGTTGCACTCGGCGGCAGCTGTGATTCCGATGAGACGGAACCCGGTGGTGACATCTTCACGGCAGATGGTCTGATAGTGCTTGGACTTCAAACTGTCTGGGCGAGCCAAATAGTCTGAGAGAGCGACGTATTTCTTGGCTGCGATCCTGAGGTGCCATCTGACCCTCCCGAAAAGTCCAGGGTAGGAGAGGCCGACGGAAGAGCCAACGTAGGTGCCTTCGACGGCAAGGGTGGCGACCAGCGTCGCGATGTCGATGTACACGCCCCAGTTTGTTCCCTCTCCTGGGATACCTGGAAGCGCGAGAAGATCTGAAGCTTTGAGGCCATGTTGGCCAAGGAGCGATTGGATGGGCGGGGGGACCATGTTGCATACGGTCGTGACAACGGAATCGACTGTCTCACGCAGGAGAAAGTTGGCAAGAGAGAGGGCCATCGCACGCTGGTCGTAAGCCTGGTCTCGGTACACGTCGATCTTCTCCTCAGCCTCGTTCCGAAGAAACTCGATCATGGCGCGGATCAAGCCTTGGAACCGCAGGACGTTCTCCTCCACGACGGGGCCGCGAAACTTGGGAGGGTGGTGTTATTGTTGTGCGTGTTGGCCTTGTGCGTGTTGATCTTGTGCGTGTTGGTCTCGAGCGTGTTGGTCTTGAGCGTGTTGGTCTTGTGCGTCGAGATGCGTGGGCTGGTTGTCGAAAAGGGGGTAGCTCTTTCCGATGTTCATCAAGCATTGCGTGACTAGGCAGATGGGCTGAGGCTTGATAACTGTAGAAGGAGTGAACCGAGTATCGACACTGGCGGAAGCCGCCGGCTGCTCACTGATGGTTGCCATCACACTGGATCCCAGGGGATGGAAAAGGGGGAGAGGGAAAAAGGGGGAGAGTGGGCGATGTGCGAGAATTGAGCTACATTCAATGTTGAAACAATGAGCAGAATATCATGGACAAGCTGCATTTACACCTAATACTTCGATTTAGTGACAACTCGATATGCTGAATGTCATTTGAACGGGGAGGGAGAGTTGGAAACGGGGATAATAATGTGGTTTTCGGGAAGGGGGACTGAAGATAAGCAATACCAGACTGGGCATTTTATTGGCAGCCAGGAGTGTTGAATATCAGGGAAACTATGACAGATACTGTATCTGTTCCTGGTGATTGTAGGATGAGCAATAGTAGGATGTCACTGGGTTGCGTGTGGGCCTGGGCACGACGATGGTGTTGCTCTGATCAGTAAGCTTCGTTTTGGCTGTGAAGAAAGACGTTGCCTGGCCTAGAAGTTGGGTTCAACGCCAAGGTGCTGGCGCAGTGTAATAGTGCAGGTTGACTTCTTGATCTTTCTCTTTCCTAATCGGTCTCCTAGCTAGATATCGGAGCCGGGTTACATCAACAACCCTTATATCTCTCCTCAGAGTATCCCGTTGTCTCCCTTTCTTATCCTCGTCGTGCCAGAATTCTCGTGCAAGCTGTACAACTCTTTCGCCGCTTGACACGATAGTGATATTATCAGTTGTTCGTCGAATTGACAACCCATTTATTCCTTCTCTCTTGACAGCTACCGGAGGCGCTATAGGGGATAAGAAGCATGAAGGTGACGACATGGCTGATGAAGCGGATGGGAGTGAGAAACCGACGACAATCACACCGAGCTCGTTGCCCCTTGAGACTTAAGTTCACCGGCCTGCTGTTGGAGATAGCGTCTTGGGGGTCTGAGCCTTGATCCTTGGGTCAGGGAAAGTCATGATGGGCAATTTTATCAACTCTTGGTTTCTGGCGGTGTGTGGGAGAGGAAGATGCTGGTGTGCTGCCCAGGTGGCTGCAAGATATGGGCCCGAGAACTCAATCGGAAGTCATCCGTTCGGTCCCGACGCCATCTTCAGTTTCTCTGGACCAGGCCTGGTAACCGAAAAACCACGTCCTTAGCGGAAAGGTTCCAGTACACGTGGTATGGTGGAGCATAGGCAGCGGGCGCGCGAGTCCAGCTTGGGAGGGGGTTGATGACATGGCAGGCGGACGCGCGGCAGTAGATGTTGCTCGGGACAAGAAATCAACTGACGAGATAGCTTGTCAATACATAGCACGGTCCAAAAAACACCAAGCTCCGACCCAGACGGAAAAGCTGCACCTGTCCTTGGGCATCCGAGATTGTTCCATATCGCGTCCTATAGCACGCACCGCAACAGATCTGGAAACAGCCGTCCAAGCCAGCGCACGCGTCGATGATGTGAAGTGATTGAGTGTTTAGGGCTCCTTGGCCCCTTTCAACGGTCCCTCTTCAACCCGCCGCCTTCCACCGGCCCCCTTCCACCGGCACCCTTCAACCCGCCCCCTTCCACCGGCCTCGACAGCCTCCCTGAGCGCCCAATCCAGCTCAACAAATATCAAAACAGCATTCTACACAATCGCAGCACTCGTCCACGACACAGCAGAAGCAGAGGGCTGCCAGACATCCCTTGAGGCAGCCCCCGCCGCCGCCGCTGCTCTTGCGCGGCTGGGGCTGGGACTGGTACTGCATCTGGTTCTGAGGCGGATAGTAGCCCTGGGGCGCCGGGCCCGGGTGCGCCTGCAGCGGGTGTCAGCGACAGAACGTCTGTTTGTTTCTGGCCAGCAGAGAAGCGAATCATCAAGTCGCGGGTCGAGACTCACGGGCTGGGGGTACTGGGGATAGGGGGCAGCGCCATAGCCCGGGTTATAGCCCTGGGGAGGACCGCCGTAGCCCGGCTGCTGGTTGTAGTACTGCTGGGCCGACATTGCTAGGCGAGAGTCTCTCGAGGATGGTGGACGGTGGATGGTGTATGGGCGGATATGTATATCGGGATCGATCGCGGATTGTGGAGTTGGGATGGTGCCAAGACCAAAAGGGATCGGATCGTGGTGCTTTTGACGGGGACGGCAGGCTCCTTTGGAGGGCTGAGCGGGTGGGTCCTGGACATTCTCAGGCATTTGATTGGGGGATCCGCTCAGCTGTGAAGTCCACCGCTGCCGCGCACGCGCTGCCAGCACGTGCCGAAAGCGCCGGTGATCATGCCGGGTGGCGCAGCCAAGGACATCAGCTTCACCCCAACCATGCACAGGCGCATCCAGGGGGGCGTACTGTGCAGATCCCGCCCCCCGCGCAGAATACATTCTACGGTGCGCTGTGGATGGAAGGGCGGGTAATCTGTCCGTATATAATTACTTACTATTCCACAATTGCGGCTGCGACGAGTGTGTCGGCACACATCCCCTCGTCCAGGACGCACCGGCTTGTGGTCGGATGGTGTTGCAGGGCAGGGAATGCGGAGATGGTATCCTGCAAGTGTCATGCGGGTTGTTGGCTGTGTGGGTGGCTGCAGAGATGGGTGGGCGCCCTGCAACACCCTCACACAGCCACGGGTCGTTCATCATGAAGCCACCTTTGGTCCCAAAGGGGCAGCCTACATCGTAGTTGATACATGCTCCAGTCCGAAACTGATCCTGAAGAGGACCTTATTCTAGACTCGGTTGGCGGCCGGCTGAGATGGAACTGGCTTCTATTGCTTGTTGGCTTCCGTCTTTTGACTTTCTCTTTTTTTTCCCGTCTTTTAAACTCCTCTCTCTTTTCTTCTTCTGTTTTTTTTCGTTCTCATCTTTCTCTCTCTTTTCTTCCTCTATTATCTCGGTTCTCTTTCTCTCTCGTTTCTCTTTCTCTTTCGTTTCTCTTTCTCTTTCGTTTCTCTTTCTCTCTTTTTTCTCTTTCTCTCTTTTTTCTCTTTTGTCTTTTTTTCTATTTCTCTCTTTTTTCTCTTTCGTCTTCTCGATGATGGACAGGTGAGAGCAACAGGGGAGACGGACGTGGGTCAGCAGGGGTGCCTACTGTGTAGGGTGCGCACATGCCGGCCCGGCTTACCTAAACAAACCCGCCGTCTTCCAGGCTTGGAGGCTTGGAGACCTGAAAACTTCACAGCTCCAGTTGCTGAAATCCGTCCACCTGCTCCCTCTCGACGGCATCCATCCGACGACGCTCGCGCCCCCTCGCCCCTCTTCTCGCCATCTATCGTCACACAGTCTCAGGCTGCTGGGTGCGCGCTTGATTGAGAAGCCGACTGCCCTCATGCCGACCCGTTTCCGTCTGGGCTCATAATTAATCCCCCCTCCGCCTGCAGCTTGCAAAGCTTCAAGCTCCAGGCTGCGATTCCGAGTTTGGTCCAGCGATGCTTTGGAGATGCTGCGTCTGCAACATCACACAGCAAGCTGGTAGAGCTTCCTTTCTGTGCGGGCACTGGGCGCGGGGCACCAACCGGGCCATCGCCGGCTTCTAGACCCGCGGAGAGGGGCTCCTCGCGGACAACGATTGCATCGCGAGTCGTTGTCCTTGCGCCCTCACGCTTTCTTTCTTTTGCTTGCCTGACAAGTGTTATACAACTCCCACTTTTTCTCCTTCCTGTGGCACCAGCTGCTGCCCTATCCAGTCGCTTAGTGCAGCAGCAGCCTTCTTGCTGTTTCCTCCTGTTGTTTTCTTCGTTGCGGCTTTACCTCTCTGCGTAATGGCCTCGGACGCGGCGGCCACCAGCAGCGCAGGTGATGGGGAGACCACGCCAACCGCCGTGACCTTGGTGGGCCGTCGCGTATCCGTGGGAGGAGCCGAAGGCGGCGGCAGCGGCCTGGAGGTACATGCGGCCGTCGACAACCAGCATGCAACAACCGATCCCCATCCCCAAGACGCTGCAGCAACAAATGGCCCGACAAGTCTTGGGAGAAAACGGAAGGGTCTTGGTGACGGTCCAGAAACCCCCGACAGAGCCGAGACGACGAATTCCGGGCTCATTAATGGCGTCAAGAAGATCAAGTTGGCCGAGGGACAGGGACGCGCAGACCAGGGCGCGCCGTTGCCCTCGACAGTGACGGGGAGTCCCTTGAGCCCGGACAGGTCTCTCCTGCCTGCCGAGATCTGGCACCACGTCTTCACTTTCTGCCCCCCCAAATCACTGGGCTGTCTGTTGGCCGTGAGCACGTTGTTCAACATGTATCTTGACCCCGCCCCCCGAGTCCACAGAGAAGCAACCTCACCTTTGGCGACTGTGGGCGTTCTTGGTTCGCTGGAGCCCAATGCCATCTGGCAAGCTTCCCGTCGCCTCTTTTGGCCGCAGGTGCCTACCCCGCTTCGTTCAAAGACTGAGCTTGAGATGTGGCGGCTTGCCTGCTCCCCCAGGTGTCAAGAATGCGGCCGGCTCCACGGCGGAAGCCTGCCTTCCTCGCCCGACCCTCGCCACCCCGGCCCCGGGACCGAGGGCGTCGCGGCTATCTGGGCTTTTGGCAGCCGCATGTGCGCCGTTTGCCTTCTGAGGAAATCCGACAAGGTGCGTGGACTGCGGCAACGGCGAAAATGCAAACAATGAATGTCTAATTCAAAAGTAGGAGCTCGATTTACAAATATCCCCGTCTATCCCCTCCGCCATCATCCCCGCGCTGCCGTTTGTCTTCCTCACGCGGGATCGTGATGTCTTTTTGGACCAGCCGCCCGCTGATTTGCAGGTCACGAAGCTGTTTTCAAAGTCTGATGTCGAAGCCCTCCAGGAGGAGTTTCTCCAGGTCAGGGACATGGGTCAAGGGACAATGGGCGAGTGGCTGAAGGGTCTTCCCGGCCGAGGGAGTAGCCTCCTGCACGATGCACTAAAATGGGAGAAGTGGGAGTCTTCCGGCGGCATCGCCAAAATGTGCTCACTCCTGTATCCGGGATATGAGGGCAAGCCCCAGGTCGCGCTGCCCCAGAAGCCATCGGTTGATGCGGCCCTCGCGCCGCCGTTCGACCAGGGGCGGCATGAACGGACTGCCGAGCGGGCTACCGAGTTGAAGGAAGCCAGAAAGGCCGAGATCGAGCGACGGGCTTTGCTCTTGGATCCACCCATGGTCGCCGACGTCCTTCGCCATATTCCTTCATTCCAAGCCGCCATACACATCGTTGCTCGGCTGGATGACAATGCCTGGGAACGTCTCAAACCGCGTCTGTTGGCACAACGGCCCGAGGCGGAAGCTCTCTGGAATACCGAGCGCAAGGAACGCCAGGAACAACAACAGCTCCTGACGACTCTGGTTGCGGAAAAGGAAGCCCGGGACCGCATTGACAAGGATTGGGAGGATGTCCAAGGCCCCCTCCGCGCCAGAATTGCCGGCTATGCAGACGAGGCCGTCCAGGACAACTGGGGCGCCGGCAGGAAGGTGACGAGAGACAACTGCTCACGCTTCGCAGTCAATTCGCTCCTCTATGTTCGGAAGAAGTTCTACGACCAAGTTTCCAAGGATGCAACCGCTGCAAGGGCTGCCGGGCGAATGCCTCCTGTTGATCCTCCAGCGGGGCCTTTCACCCAGAAACTGACACTGGAGAACATGAAGTGGATCTTTGACACCAAGATCAAGCCTCACACGGAGCCGTTACGTAAGGAGCTCTTCTACTGCAATGGCTGCGAGGGCAACTTCAAGCCCTTTGGTTTCGAGGGCGTCATCCAGCATTACGCAGCAAAGCACACCAGTATCCTCAGCCTCGGGAGCATTGTGGTGCATTGGAGGGCCGAATGGCCCGAACATCCGCCCTTCAGCGCGACAGCCCGGATCGCCACGGCCCCATCCCAACCGCACGGCCATGATACGACTGGTTTTGCCATCAGCAACGGAGGTCCGCCTCTCGCCGCCAGCTACAACTACCCGCCACCAGGAACTTTTCCCGCGCCGCTCGCCCTAAGCTATCCGCCTCCTATGGGATATGGATACGCCCCGCCAACATACAATGATCACAATCAGCAGCAGCCTCTGCTTTCGATCCCCTACCACCACCAGCCCGCAGCCCCTCTTTCTTTCCTGCCCCAGCCTGGCTACGAGCAGCAACCGTCCTATGCCGCTCCACCCGCGCCATATTCCTCGTATCAACCTCCCACCACGCCGTATGGTATACCAGCTCAAAGGGGGCAAGTTCATGTGCCCCCGCAACGCGTTCAGTACGATTATCATCAGTATGGGCCGTATCAGGCAGCCAATGCCGGTGGTCCCTACGCTCCACCCCAAACCCCGAATTATCCGGATCTCTACCAGGCCAAGGTCGAGGACATTGCCCGGAACTCCCGTGAGGTTTGGCGGCTGTTGGGCGACATCCGAGATCTTCCCGGTAGCGTGAAGGTGTCCGTAACGATCCACCATCTGGTCAAGAGATTCCAGTCTAGGTTCTACGAGACACCGCCCCTATCCATGTTCATCGACGGCCTGTCCAACAACAAGGAGATGCGCCCGGTCCGGAACGTCAACGGACTAGTTTGTAGGGCATGCCATCTGGGGCTCGGCAACTCATCTTCAGTGGAGCATGACAGGAAGGACTTCTCACTCCCGCAGCTGGCCAATCATTTCCAGCTCAAACACATCGAGCCGACACAGATGATGCAGGCCGCGTCTGCGCCCTTGGACTGGGTACTCGATATGGTGTTTATCTCGGATCTCGCGGTTTCTGCGAGTCTCGCCTTGCCAGTCAGCGAGCCCCAGAGAGTCCTACTCTCGGCCGCCCTTCTGACCACGGCTATGCAACAGCCCATTCCCGCCGCTCATGAATCCTATTCACAGCAGCAACAGTCTCGGCATGAACAAATTCCCCTTGAGGGACGACCAACCATCACAGCGAATGCGCAAGATGGGTTTCAGACCAACAATGGCCACCCAGGGCGCCACGATGCTGCAGAGCCGGTAGGGGTTGGGATCCTCGCCGATCACCGTATTTCGATCCAGTCACCCCAAGGCACGACGCCAGGGGCACTCTCGGAAGGTGACCGTTCAGTCCAGAGCGAGAAGGCCCGTCGCCCGTTCCAAGGCCTCAAACCAAACCGGGGGCAAAAACCGAACGGCAAAAGCAAACGTTCAAAACACCAAGGCGGGGGCGGCCCTGGTGACCGACTTAAAAAGCACAAAACAGGCGAGATAAAAAGAAAGCACAAAGAGGTGGTCGATGTGCGTGATAGGCATGCTACCAACCAGGCCGATACCCCGCCGATGCACCTATCCTCGACCATGCCAGCGCGGCCTCTTGCAAAGGCTGCCGCACAAGCCAGGGAACTCACACAAATGAGCCCTCAGCCGCTGCAGCAGCTGGGGAGGAACCATGTGCCCCCCTTGAATGATGTAGAACAAGAGGACAACATCATGTCAGCGTTGGAGTCGTATATCGAACACAGGCAGGTACCGCCGTCCCAAAGCCAGCAAAGGGCAGCAATTTCTGCAGCGCACCCGAGCCAAGGAAGTTCTGAAAAGCTCGGGGGCTCCCAGCCTAGTCGTGTGACATACGCTCGGTATGGTGATGGAGAAGACTCGGCGCGGTCTTCTCTGCCGTCAGGCAGAGCGAGGGGCCCCGCTGGGCCACAAGCCGACCCGTTGTCTTACTCGAGACCAATGGCAGCTGAAATGCGGGAGGATATTCATGGTGGCTCGCAACGGCCCCAAGCTGGCTTCGTCGAACCGTTGCGGCGACGCGCAGAAGCCGATCGTTTCGGCCTCTCGGCAACCCGCACAGAAGACCGAGGCCACAACGCATCGCAGCCGGAAGCAGACTACCGCCGGCGTGAGGACGATGGGCGCGTGCACTCCAGGCCGCCTGTCGAAACATACGAGATCGTGCACGTCATTGACGAGCAAGGGGAATACTACATCCGCCGGCCTGCGCGACGCGAGCCGGATCCACGGTACATCTACGAGGAGCGGAGGGTTCGCCACGAAGGCGGTCCTTATCCCGGCTTCGAGCCTGTCTACGCCCCTGTTCCCCGCGCAAGTCTGGCACGAGAGGGTGGTCGCGGTAGTGTGGCGCCAGAGGCCCGGCCAGGCGACCGACGGGCTGACTCGACCTACTTTGAGGAGTATGACCCCCGATTTCCGGCGGCCTGAAGGGTTCATGCTCCGCCTCTCGTGGGCCGACGAGGCCCTCCATCCTCTGCCTGTGTTTAGCTCGCTCAACTCAGAAGTCAGAATGCATGACCAGTCAATTCACATGATGTTGCGGGCCTGTTTCTTGATGTTTCGTTTCAACGCGAGGCACTTGTCCACTTGACGTCGGCGGCGGCTCAATCAAGCACTCTTGGCTGTGGACGCTGTGCCGCTGCCGCGGGTTCCCCGGAAGCTTGGCAGCCTTGTTTGCGCGGCCTGGGGTCGGCACGGTCGGGTTTACGAGATGTTCCCCGTCATTGAGGGAGGGTCGGCCGGGTTAAGGGGGTGGCGACTGATTTGGTTGGCTACGAGTGTGGGTTTCTCACAGGAGTGCGACAGCTGGTCCGATCTGCTGGCGTTCGTCCGACCTGTGCTGATCCTCGCGGCAGGGGTTAGCGTGGTTGCGCAGGCAGGGCTTGTGCCGCAGAGTGAGGTGATGGGTCGCCCTTCTCGCCTGCTGAGTGGCCAGCGCGAGACGGCCAAAGAGGACGGAAAAGGGGGCGGCCAGTCAGGCGCGCCGTTTCGAGTGGCACGCAACGGCTGCAAGGGGCTTCCCCACCCGCCGGCCAGCGCCCAGGCAAGGGACCCCCCCTTGCCCCTTGTCGATGGCCAATCCGCAGCTTGGCATCACCTTGGGTCAAAACTGGCCGAGTGGGTTTTGACATCGGCAGAGAGGCCGAGAGCCACCGAGTCTTTGTCAGGGGCTC
>FTEL01008509.1_pt1 | contig 12323 bp, 12 predicted proteins | sample 1658911 | NCBI WGS metagenome assembly FTEL01 (sample SAMEA3914869, study PRJEB12502) | metagenome | biome: forest; material: soil | place: USA | collected 2012-03-12 | depth 0.1 m
GAGGGAGGGAGGGCGTACCTGGGGCGCGATCTGGCCTAGGCCTGGGATCGACATCGCGACGAGGTTGAGGGTCGAGTCGCGGGGGTTTGGTGAATTGGGGGGTTATGTGGGTGCTAGGGGTGGTTTGGTGGTGGTTTGAGAAATCCGAATCGCCCGGCCGCAGAAACCCTTTCAATTGGGCCTACTTCACCCAGGTTTGCGGTGGTGTTGGGGTCGAGGAGTCGTGGACGGTGTCGTTATGGAAGAAATTCGGGGTTGGAGCTTGAGGGAGCTCGAAGTTGCGTTGCATGGCGCGCGTTGCGGCAGGCAGATGTGGGGCGGCGCGATGGGTGCCATCCTTGACCTGACACCGATTCACCACCTGGCAGACAGCTCAAAGCTCGAATCCCGGGCAATGAAAGGTTGGTTGAAGATCTTATTCGATTGTGGACCGTTCATAGGCCTTGGTTCATGGCCCACGCAATTCCAAGTGTCACCATACATAGCATCACTCGCCGCTGGATCAATTATAAATGTAAAATATCATCGCATAGATAGATCTGCATGGGTATTGAGGTAAACCGATACTCCGCGCCGTATAAGCACCCTCCCAATCATGGCAAAATTGCTCACAAACACCCGAAGACTCGCTCATTGTCATCATGGTGCTCGAAATCAGTAAGGCGTCGCTAAAACCCAAGGCAAAACCACCCAACTCCCCTGCCTGCCCCTCACTGCGCCAACTCCTCAAAGATCTTGATCAGACTCCTCACGCCAAACAAGCTGTTCTCATCCGGCCCCTGCCCCGGCACCCACTCGGCGTGGGCAAAGTCGATGAGCTTCAGGGAGAAGATTCGCGGCAGGTTGTGCAGGTCCTCCTCGTCCTCCACCTCCCCGTCGGCAACATCCCCCATGAGCTCCACGACCTTAAGGTCCCCCTCGATAGTCTCGCCCGCAACCGGAGACTCCGTCGGGGGCGTAGCCTCGACCTCCTCCACCTGGACCTCCTCCGCATGCTTGATGTCGTCGACGATCGCGTTATTCTCCTCAATCGCAGCGCGGAGCGCCTCGCCGTCGCCCTCGTAGGTGAAGAGCAGACTGGCCGAGTACATGCGCGTCTCCGAGTTGGAAAGCACGTCCTCGACGTTGTTGAGCTCCTGGAGGAATGCCTGCGCGACGGCCCGCCCCAGGTCCTCGTCGATGCCGGCACGCGTGTTGAAGATGTACTTGCGGATCTCGTCGGCAACGTTGTCCTTGTTGACCTGGAAGCGCCCAAAGTCCTTGTTGTACACCCTGTAGCCGTCCGCGTCCAAGTCCTCGGCGTTCTCGGAGCCCTTGTACATGCGCATGCCCGCGATGCGGAAGCCGTGCGAGCCGTTGGTGGTGGCGCGGGTAATCTCATCGAAGCGCTTCCTCTTCTCCTCGGGCGCGTCGTCGGCCCACAGCCGCCGGCCGAGCTTGGCGTCCAGGACATTGGGCTTCTTGAAGCCGTGCGTGCTGTTCTGCAGGACGACGGACCGGTTTGTGGGGATCTTGCGCTGCTTGCCCGGCTTCCACGAGATGTCGGTCGGCGGGTGGGCGGCTTCCTCGGCAGCCTCGGCGGCGGCCTCCGCGGCGGCCTCCTTCGCGCGCAGCACGGCCTCCTCCTTCAATCCCTGGCTAAGGTGGTCGGCGATCGCAGGCAGCTGCTCGTTGAGGGAGTTGACGTCGGTGGCGTCGTTGAGCGACAGGGTGCCGATGTAGACGGGCATCAGCGCGGCAAAGTCGGGGTGGTCCCGGTTGGCCGTCTCGTAGAAGCTGATCTCCTGCTGCACGCAGGGCTTGATGAAGAGCTCGCCATTGGGGTCCGAGAGTGTCCCGTCACTGTAGGGAGAGCATGGTTAGCATCACAGTAGAAGTTGGGCGAGGCGGGGGGCGCCGCCCACTTACTGCCCCGCAACCGCGTGGTTGTACGGCTGGAGATCGGCGTGGGTCGGGAGTTTCCTGCTGCCAGCCATGGTGTTTGTTGGTATTGGGAAGTCGAGGATCACGAGGGGTCTAGGGGGGTTGAGAAAGGGCCGAGGCTGGCACTGCAGGAGGGGCCGAGACCGAGAGTACTTATAGGGCAGGCTGGAGGAAGGGGGTCGGTCTGACGAAGATCAACGGTGGCCTCTGAGCTTGCGGTACTGTGTACAAACGGCTTTCGACTCGGCGGGTGACGGTCGTATCGGATCAGCCGTGCAACGTAGAACAGGGGAATGACGTGGTTGCGGGACAGGAAACCATGATCTTTTTTGTACTTGGAGGGAGCCATCCCGCCGCTGAGATGAGACGCAATCGCGCTGGGGGTTGGGGCAGCGGGGCGAAGCGCGCTCCCTGCAATAGTGGGGTAGGAGGGGCTCCGCAGTCGCAAATAGCGGGTTGCGCCGCCAGCGCCCAAACGCCTGGGACCTGAACAGGCCGCCAATCAGGAGTCTCAGCACCCGCACTCAGCTGTGGGGTTGGCCCAGTTTGGGGCCAAGTTGGGAAGAAGAACCCAAACTTCGGGCAAGGACCCTGGTCACGATCTTTCCTCTGCGACCTCTGTGTGGTCGAATGCTGCTCACATGCCGTTGCTTGCCACCACTTCCCACGCATCCCGACGATCCGCGCGTCGACGCGAGTTACCCATTAGCCATGAATTCCATATGCTTGGAGCCTTGGAACCTAGTGGCATGACGTCACGAGCCCCAACGCCAATGCTTGACTACTCTCCATGATGAATCGTTGGGTCTGCGGAGAGGGTGAGAGCCAGAGAATGGCCGCCGATTCCACGGTTCCCGCTGCTTGACTCGAGAAGTGGGTCAACGAGGCAACATTACTCAAAGCCAGCAGCGAAGGGCCTTCGCGTTCCATACTCTGGGGGCGGTGGTATTCATCGTTACAAGAAGCTCGTGGCTAAACCGCAGGTCCTACAGGTCACTGTTGTCCCGCCACAAGCCACGCCACCAACACCTCGATTGAGGGATCAATCCCTGACAACATGCACTACATCTCTTCCGCGTCACCCTCGGCGTACGCCTGCCTTTCGTGCCTGGAGGTCCTGACCATGTCGTTGGTACGCCCCCTATCCGTTGATCCAAAACGGACCTGACAGCACCGCGGCAGAAGGATGACATTCCCCTTGGCTGCGTACTTGTCCAGGGGGATCTTTGCGTACTTGAAATCGGCCACGGAGAACGTGTTGAGCTGCAGCACCTCCGGGTCGTCCTCCCCATCGGGAACGAGATGGTCGAAAATGATGCCGTAGTCAGTGATTCCACTGAGTCAACATTAGCTTCGATCAACCCCCCCATACCCACGCAGCATCACCGCAATTCAGCATCAGAAGTGACAGTCACGTACCCAGTCTTCCCAGGATCGCTCAACCTGCTGTCCCCGCCAAAAGACACTTGCTGAAGAACGAAATCCCCTGGTGTCTCTTCCGACGGAGGGCGCCCGAATATCTCGGCAAATGCCAACTTGGCAAACTCAACAGCTGGTATCTCTTCGTATTCATCGACAACGTCCTCGACGACACCTGGGGGCGGAAACAAGTCGGGGAGCAGCCGTCGAACGTCTGGTTTTAACGCGCAGATGGAGACTCTCAGAGCCGTGCCTTCAGGGAGGAGGTGATGGTGATATGGATGCTTGGGCGTCTCGCCACAAGGGGGGATGACCAGTCTCGTTGTCATGGCTGGTTTTCTGTTGTGGTTTGTGTTTGGAAAGATGAAGTGTTGAAACCTGGGTGTTTGACAGGGGATATTGGCTTTTTAAGTCGACAGGAGCGGATGCCAGGGTTTGGGGGCCAAAAATGCACCGCCTAAGTCCAGCAGGTAATAGCTGCTGCAAAAGAGCCTCGCAGGCGGGCACAATTGGTGTCACCCTCATCAGGGGTCTAGTCCACGGATTGATTAGGTTACCATCTAGGCAACAACATAAATTCCATCTCTTGTGGTATACCACCTGTTCGTGGTCTCGTACGGAGCAAAAAGGTTGACCAAATCGATCCAAAGCACCTATGGACTATAGCCCAACTAACTCGCCTCAAAATTCTCTCAGGAGCTGGCGTGGTGATTTCACCTGGAAGAGGCTGCACTGTGAGCCAACCTGAAGTTGCAAGCCACTGTTGTCAACGTCAGTTGTTAAAGTCTTACTTACCGTCATAAACTGAGCGAGTACCTATGGTGTAAATGTGCATGAGTGACCGATCCGAAGATGTTCACTAGTTCTCGTTGTAGGAATGGCTTGTTCTTGAGTTATGAACTTAGCCTAGTTAGGCATTAGGATAGGAAGTTGGACAACATATATGAAACTGTGAGTGTTTGTTAGTATCCTCTGCTACTCCTAGAGAGGCGTTTTGTATGAAGGCAAATTGGAAGAGCAAAACCCTCCTTGGTCTTTGTCAACCAGTGGTTATTTGCTACCAGTTGATTGTCTCGGTTGCTTGACTTGGCTGCCCATCTTACACACTTCACATACATCTGGAACTCTTCCTGCACGCACCGTTTGACTGTGCATGATGCGAGCGCCGGCTGCAGTTTGACAGAATTTTCAAACCACCCCGGACATCAGAGCACAACTCACAGTTCCCTACCTCCAAACTCCCCCGGTTTCTCTCCTGGTCGACCCGTGGCTCCGGCCATTTTTCAGCCTTCATCCTTCCTTCCGTGTTTGTTTCCCTCCCACTGCAGAACCTGCAGAAACTTGAAAGTGGGAAGCTGCTACTGCCACTCGATCTCTCCTTCCATCAACTCTCGCCTTCAGCGGAACCCTCACACTCTGCCGACTGCTTGAACATTCAGCCTCCGCAATGGCTTCGGCTCCAGACCCCACCTCTCCTCCCTTGGAGGAAAACATGCAGAAGGTCACGCTGGCCGATCCCTTCGTCGAGGACCCCGAGAATGGAGACTCTGAAGTTGAAGCCGACAAGTCGCAGAACGGCGAGAAGGAGAAGAAGAAGAAGACCAAGAAGCCTGGCCGGCGCGCGGGCATGGCCAAGAAACGCGGAACTGGATTCGAGGGTAAGTCGCATTGCCATCCGGGACGGCGCCTTGAAGGTCTCTTCGCATCTTGCCCTGTCTAACCATCACAAGAATTCTTCTGCGACCCTCCCATGACTCCTGCCGAGTACAACGAGGAGCAGGAGGTCATCTACGCGCCCCACCGTCCCTTCGTGGACCGCATCGAGGAGTGCATCCAGCGCTTCCGCGCGCGCCGCCGCATCGGCGTGGAGCGCGACGTTGTGTTCTCCCGCTACCTATTTCTGGGTGGCATCGATTCCACCACCAGACAGTTCCAGGGCAGCCGCAACATCGGCGACGATGTCCTTGACGATGCTACTAAGGGCGCGGTCCGCGAGATGACGGCCGACGACGTGATCCAGCGGGGCGGCGACGGAAACCGCAACGTGCGCTTCTACAACCCGAACTATCCCGAGCATTGGGACGTCGATTTCTCTGGCGTCACGGCGGGTTTCTTGTAAGTCTCCTCTCACCCACCGCGATGGACGCGAAGCGAATAACAAATAACTGACACTACTAGGTCGGAGCATCTCTTTAAGATGGCTGGCTCCGGCATGGCCGACTACCAGATGGGCGTCGAGGTGGTTCTCAACTTCCTCAAGTACGTCGACCTCCACAACGTGTGCCCCGAGTACGCCGACGACGTCAAGCGGGCCCAGCGGGTCTGCCTGCAGGCCATGGACGAGGTCCCCGCCATCAAGGAGCTCCTCGAGCTGGTCCCCGGTCCCTTCCACACCAGCATGCGAGCCGTGCACTGCGGACCGGACGAGGCCGACGCCCACGACATGGGCGGCATCTACGACTCCCCCTTCAAAGACCGCACCTTTGCCCGCGTGACCTTCTCCGCGGTCCTGGGAATCATCTACGGAGCCCGCAGCTACCCTTTCCGCTCCAGATGGTCCATCGTCGACACGGCCGAGCAGAGCTTCGAAATCACCGCCATCACCCTCCCCAACGAGGAGTTGCTAGCCAGGTACACGGCCATCAACAACCACCTGGCCGCGTACCCCGACATCGAGCCGTGCGGCACCATCACCGTCCGCCGCGTCATCGTCCACGACGGCTGGGACAACGCCATGACCGAGACGATCCCGGCCGCGGAGGTCGGCGTCAAGACCCAGTTCGCCTTTGAGGAGAAGCTGCTGCGCCTGATGCGCGTCGGCATGAAGCTGACCGTCGGTGTGTGCACGATGAACACGGGCGCCAAGTTCATCAAATACGTCAAGGCGATCCGGCCCAGCTTCCACGTGTTCCTGCCGCAGGAGCTGATGTTCAGCTACCGCGAGCCGACGCCGAATGACCGTCCGGCCAGGAGCGTTCATGACAAGGAGGATGATGGTGAGGGCGGTGAGGGAGACGAGTGAATTGGAAGCGTCCGGTTTCCGTGGGAGCCGGGATTGGGAATGTAAGATAGACTGGAACGCGGTGACTTGAGGGAGGGTGAGAACACGGCAGTGGAAATCCCAACTGGCAAAACGGGGCTCGACGACAGGACTCAAAGATAGCAGGCAATGAGCTACACAAATAGCACAGTGTCGACAGAATTCGTTGCTGTGATATTGACGTGACATGGTCCGTATTCTGATACGAAATGCATCACCACAAACAGGTAGGCCATGGAGCATGAAGCGGAGTGGCATCCATCCAGCCCCGTCCGACCCTCTCGAAGAAAACAACCAGATCCGCCCAGTCCTCCCAGTATTACCAACGCCCATTCCCTTAATTCCCTCGAGGAAGAAAGTCATCATAAAAATCCAGCAAATCCTTCCACCCAAACCTATCCTATCCCATATCATACCCTCAGTCGTAAACCCGGGACAATGAACACGAGCCAAACCGCTCGGCCGTCCGGCCAGCATTCCACAGCCGCACACTGGCATCACTATCCGGCTGGGGATGGCGAGGGTCGTTGTCCAACCCACCGTCCCCGCCTGCTAGCAACAAGGCTATCAGACCTCAGTCCTGCGTCTGAACCTTATGATCCCCAGCCACAACCTGCGCATAGCTCGGAGGCGCGCTCCCATCACTGGGTCCCGCAACGCCCGCCGCCGGCCCGGCGGAAGCCGTCGTCCCCTGCTCCTGCGGCGAATGCTGCGGCTGCGGAGAACGCTGCTGCTGCGGCGGCGCGGCGTAACCCGCCGTGCCGTAGTTCATGTGCCCTTGGGGGCGGGGCTGGGCGCTCGACTGCTGCTGGTAGCCCTGCGGGGGCTGGCCGTGGCCGCCGTTGTGGACGAACACGTAGATGCGGCCGTGCTCGGCGTCGGTCGGGATCTGTTGGTAGTCGTAGTCGTAGGGGGGCTCGGGGTACTTGGCGATGATGTACCAGGCGTGGAGGAGGCCTGGGATCTGTTGGTGGGGAGGGGTGTTAGTGGTGGTTGGGTGGAGGATGGGGAGAGGTGGTTGGTTCGGGGGGAGGTGGGAGGTGATGATTTGGGGAGGCGAGATGTACGTAGCCGAGGATAAAGAGGAGGATGTTGAGGATCGAGTCGGCGGAGCAGAGACCGCGCTTTACCCAGACTATGGCGGCGACGATGGTGGTTAGCTGGGGGTTCCACTAGATCGTGATGCACAGGACGCCGCGCAGGCCACTGAGGTATGACCTCTCGCGTGCTGCACGGCATGCATGCACGAAAGGCGGGGTTGGTACGAACCGGGCAGCGGCGGGAACAGCACGGCCAAAAGGGCCAGGAAAATGTCGGTCGAGCACATCGCGGTAGAGGGTCACTTGGAGGAGGCGCAAGTGAGGAACGAAGTTATTTGATGATTGGTTATGGAGGAAGAGATGCTGGTTTGGAGAATCGAGCTCTGGGTTGATGGAGAGCGGCGTGGAGCCATGATGTAAGAATTCCAGGCCCACCAAGTCACGCCGGCGAGGCTTGGGGCGGTGCCAGGGGCTTGCGTAATGCCGCTTGTCTGCTCCGGGCCTGGCGCCTTGCAGCTGCTGGCGCCATGCATGGTCGAGAGGGTTAGGGTTGACAAGCTGAGATGCATTCCATGCCAAGGCCGCAGGCGAAAGCGGTCGGACAATTGGCGGCAGAATTTGATCCATCAGCGCGTCAGAGGGCCAGAGCTGGAACAGGAGCTCGACTCGAGTTTCCGAAGATCGCTCCCCATCGGCCTTTTGGCCTGCTTGTTCCACCCAACCCTCATCCATCGCCTACCTCCCCGCAAACCGGCATCATGGATGATCTCGAGTCGCTCGAGCTGCTCTCGCTCGTGTCCAAGGTCACGTCGGAATTGCAGAACCATCTGGGCGTCAACGAAAAGACCCTTGCCGAGTTCGTCATCGCCCAGCGCGTAGAATGTGCCTCCTTCTCCGAGTTCAAGGCCAAGCTGGCCGCCGTGGGCGCCGAGTTCCCGCCTAGTTTGGTCGAGAGCATCGACCGTCTCGTCTGCGCGATGCACCCGCAGTTCAAGGGGAAACAGAACGGCTCGCACCACGCCGGCAACGAGAAGCCCGCCCAGTCGTCCGAGCAGAAGAGCAAGACGTTCACAGGCCTGGCGATCCCCGACAAGGATGTGGAAGTTATCGACGACACCTTTGCGATGCTCGAGAGCCTGGAACCGAAACGCCCCGACAACAGGGACCGCCCTCGGAAACGCAGCCGCACCCCGGACGAGTACCGAGACGATTCGAGACGGAAGCGAAAGGACAGATACCGGTCGCGGTCGAGGTCACGGTCAAGATCGCCACCACGAGGACGGCGAAGGAACGGCCGCTACGACGATGAGGACGACGACTTCCGCCGACCCCCGCCTCGCGAGGTGGACGATGCCCCGGAGCTGCACAAGATTTACGAGGGTCACGTTACAGGCGTGAAAGACTTTGGCGCCTTCGTGAACCTACACGGCGTGAGGGGCAAGGTCGACGGGTTGGTCCACATCTCGGCTTTTGGGCAACGCGTCGACCACCCTTCGGACGCCGTTTCCAGGGGACAGGAGGTCAAGGTGAAGGTTGTCAAGATCGAGGGCAATAGGATAGGGCTGTCGATGAAGGACGTAGACCAGGAGACGGGCGCGGATCTGGCGCCGCAACCGAAGTTCGGATCTGGGGCCAACATGGAAGCGTTAGGCGGACGAGGAAGAGGGGGGGTTGGCGTGCCGGCCCCGGCGAACGGGTCGTTCCAGGCCGCCGCCGTAGCGAGAGGCCAGAAGAAGCGGATGACGTCTCCGGAGAGATGGGAGATTCGACAGATGATCGCCGCCGGCATAGTGAAGGCCTCCGACTACCCTGACCTGGAGGAGGACTACAACGCGACGCTCAGAGGGGATGGCCAGATGGACTTGGAGGAGGATATCGACATCGAGATCCGCGACGAAGAGCCTCCGTTCTTGGCTGGGCAGACGAAGCAGTCACTCGAGCTGTCACCCATCCGAGTCGTCAAGGCGCCCGACGGGTCGCTTAACCGCTCTGCCATGGCCGGCGCGTCCCTGGCAAAGGAAAGACGAGAGATGCGGCAACAAGAGGCCGACAACCAGCAGGAGAAGACCAAGGTGGATTTGGCGTCGCAGTGGCAAGATCCGATGGCGAATCCCGAAACCCGCCAGTTTGCCAACGATCTTCGGAGGAGAGGCCAGGCACCACAGTCTGCCCCGGATGCGGTGCCCGAGTGGAAGAAAGTCATTGCCAAGGATCAGTCCTTGGGTCGGCGGACGAACCTGACCATCAAGGAGCAGCGGGAGTCCTTGCCCGTATTTGCGTTCCGGGAGCAGCTGATCAAGGCTGTCCGGGAAAACCAGATCATGATCGTGGTTGGCGAAACGGGCTCGGGCAAGACCACGCAGCTCACCCAGTATCTTGCAGAGGCTGGATTTACGAACAACGGCATGATCGGGTGCACGCAGCCTCGTCGTGTGGCTGCCGTCTCGGTTGCGAAGCGCGTGTCTGAGGAGGTGGGATGCCAGCTCGGCCAGGAAGTCGGCTACACCATTCGGTTCGAAGACGTCACCAGCCCTGCGACCAGGATCAAGTACATGACGGACGGAATGTAGGTTCCCTCTTCCATCATTAAGGTCATTTTCAATCTCGCTGACAGAACCCAGGTTGCAACGTGAAATCCTCATCGACCCAGACCTCAAGCGATATTCCGTCATCATGTTGGACGAAGCCCACGAACGTACCATTGCTACGGATGTCCTGTTTGCGCTGCTGAAGAAGACGATTAAGAAGCGTGACGACCTCAAGATCATCGTGACCAGCGCGACATTGGATGCCGACAAGTTCAGCGAGTACTTTAACTCATGCCCCATCTTTACCATTCCCGGCCGCACATTCCCCGTCGAGATCCTCTACTCGCGCGAACCGTAAGTTGGACACTGTTACTCCGTCACCCCTCAGATGACTGACTTGAAGTAGGGAATCCGATTACCTCGACGCTGCCCTGACTACGGTGATGCAAATCCACCTGAGCGAGCCCATGGGCGACATCCTGGTCTTCTTAACAGGCCAAGAAGAAATCGACACGGCATGCGAGATCCTGTACGAGAGAATGAAGGCGTTGGGTTCCAACGTTCCCGAGCTCATCATTCTCCCTGTGTACTCAGCCCTCCCCAGTGAGATGCAGAGCAAGATCTTTGAGCCGGCACCGCCCGGCAGCCGCAAGGTCGTTGTTGCCACCAACATCGCCGAGACGTCGATCACGATCGACTTTATTTATTTCGTGGTCGATCCTGGCTTCGTGAAGCAGAACGCCTACGACCCGAAGCTGGGGATGGACTCCCTGATTGTTACCCCTATTTCCCAGGCGCAGGCGAATCAGCGAGCTGGTCGTGCGGGTCGCACAGGGCCTGGCAAATGCTTCCGTTTGTACACGGAGGCGGCGTACCAGTCGGAAATGCTGCCGACGACTATCCCCGAGATTCAGCGGCAGAACCTGTCGAACACGATTCTCATGCTCAAGGCGATGGGCATCAATGACTTGCTGCGGTTCGACTTTATGGATGTAAGTTTCGGTCACACGCCTCTTTTTTTGACCTTAGCTAATCCGCGTGCTAGCCGCCGCCTGTCAATACAATGCTTACGGCTCTCGAGGAGCTGTATGCCCTCGCCGCCTTGGACGACGAAGGCTTGCTGACCCGGCTGGGGCGCAAGATGGCCGACTTCCCGATGGACCCCTCTCTCTCCAAGGTCCTGATAGCCTCAGTCGACAAGAAGTGTTCAGACGAGGTGGTCACCATCGTGTCGATGCTCAACCTCCTGCAGGTGTTCTACCGGCCAAAAGAAAAGCAGACGCAGGCGGACCAGAAAAAGGCCAAGTTCCACGACCCGTCAGGCGACCACCTGACGTTGCTCAACGTGTACAACTCGTGGAAGAACAACGGCTACGCGAACACGTGGTGCTTCGAGAACTTCATCCAGGCGCGGTCCATGCGCCGCGCCAAGGATGTGCGCGAGCAGATCGTCAAGATCATGGACCGGCACCGGCACCCGGTCATCAGCTGCGGGCGCGACACGGACAAGATCCGGCAGGCGCTGTGCAGCGGCTTCTTCCGCAACACGGCGCGCAAGGACCCGCAGGAGGGCTACAAGACGCTGACGGAGGGCACATCGGTGTACCTGCACCCGTCGTCGGCGCTGTTCGGCAAGCAGGCCGAGTGGGTCGTGTACCACGAGCTGGTGCTGACGACGCGCGAGTACATGCATTTTACTACGACGATCGAGCCCAAGTGGCTGGTGGAGGCGGCGCCGACCTTCTTCAAGGTCGCGCCGACGGACAAGCTCTCGAAGCGTAGGGCCGCCGAGCGGATCCAGCCTTTATATAATAAGTACCAGGGCGAGGACGACTGGCGCATCAGCGCGCAGCGCAGGGGGAGGACGGGCGGCGGCGGCGGTACGTGGGGTTAGTCCAAGGGTACTTGGGCTTGAGGGGTTGTGGGGGCTGCATCTCAGCATTGTATTTTGTGGGTGGGTGTGTTTTTGGTTGACGGGGCAGCGAGTGATAGAGAATGGATAGTGATACCCCCTTTTGAGTTGTTCCCCCTTCCAGGCGTTTCTGCTAGGCTCCGGCAAGGTTCATTCGGCGGCATCTGAGCCAATGGATGACGCGGCGCCCAGTGTTGATGTGGGTGAGGGGCTGTTGGGCGGTTAACCAAACAGCAGCAGGCAACAACATGCACAGGGACAACCAACAACCCCTTGCCAAGACCTCCACGTTAAAAGCAACCACCTCCCACTACCCTCGCTCCCCCAAACTCAACATTAAACCCCTCTCCAAACTCACTCATCCATCACATCTCCAAGCACCAATTTTTCTCAACATCCGCCCCTCCCAATCACCAAACTCACCAAAATGACCACCCAATCCCCCACCCCCTCTCCACCTC
>FTEL01009419.1_pt1 | contig 12314 bp, 10 predicted proteins | sample 1658911 | NCBI WGS metagenome assembly FTEL01 (sample SAMEA3914869, study PRJEB12502) | metagenome | biome: forest; material: soil | place: USA | collected 2012-03-12 | depth 0.1 m
CAGAATTTTTAAAAAATAACTGATTGTGTTATTAAGAAAAGTTGATGAAAAGTTGCAGATTACATAATGCGCGCGGACCCGCGCATCTAGTGGGAGCCGCTCCATCCCACAGGTCGCTCCAGCGAGTTACTTATTCCCTGCTAACCCCGGACTGCGTGCTGCTAACTCCGAGACGACGACAGTGAATCTCGTCAGGAGGGCTGGTGTTTTGTTGACTCACCTCCTCCCTGCCTGAAGCACCATGGCCTCGCAGCACACCGCCGGGGCCCAATTGACAAGATGCGCCTCCCCTCGGGCCCGCCGCCGATAATCCGCATCGCCAATGGCACTTTCTACCGCCACCAGCCCGCCTCTCTCTCTCTGGCCGCCGCCTCCCTCTCTGCCTCCCAGTCTGCCCATGGCCATCCGAACCCGGCGCTGTTCAAGAACCTGACCTTTGAGCTGCCCGCCCGGAGCAGCACCCCCCACAACTGGTGCATCGTCGGCCCCTCGCTCTCCGGCAAGACCACCTTTCTGCAGGTACTCGGCGGCCAGCACCTCTCGTTCCCCCCGACTGCGCGCTCCTTCCCCTACCTCAGCACCGATGAGGTCCCCGCCCGCCTGAAGACCCCGGCCCGCGCGATCCAGTATGTCGGCTTTGAGACCCAGGGCGGCGGTGGCTTGGGCCCGGCCGCGTCGACTTACCTCTCGGCCCGCTACGAATCCCGCAGGGAGATCACCGACTTCTCGCTCCGGGACTTCCTTCTGGGCAACATGCAGCTGAACCCGTTCAAGCTGCCCGACGAGGAGGGCATAGACGAAAGGCTGTTCAAGCGCGTGACCGTCGACCTGCGCCTGGAGAGCTTGCTGGACCTGCCCGTGAGCTTTTTGTCCAATGGCCAGGGCCGGAGAGCCCGCATTGCGCGAGCCCTGCTCACCAGCCCGGAGGTCTTGCTGCTCGACGAGCCCTTCATGGGTCTGGACCCGCCAACTGTGGCAGGCCTGAGCCCGCTGCTGCACTCCCTTGCCGAGCAGGCCAGCCCGCGGCTCGTCTTGAGCGCCAGACCGCAGGACCCACTGCCCGAGTGGATCACCCACCTAATGTATCTGCGGACGGACGCCCAGGTCGGAGCCATAGGCGAGAAGGAGGCCGTGATGGAGCAGTTGAGAGAGTATGTGCGGGGGGTCCGCAACGGGAAGCACGCCGAGGACAAGGCCTTGCCTGTCCATGCCCTGAGCGAGATGGGCCGGACGCTCACAAAGGATGGTATCCGGGGCGAAGGCATCGCCGAGGATTTCTCGATTGGCGTGACCGACGGCGCCAGTGAGGGAGGGGCAGCAGCCAAGAGCCAGGGAGAGCCCCTGGTTGAGATGAACGGCTGCACAGTGCGGTACGGGGACAAGGTGGCGCTTGGGAACTGGACCGAGGAGCGGGAGGGGAAGACGGTCGCTGGGCTTCATTGGACCGTCCGAAGGGGCGAGAGATGGGGCGTGTTTGGGCCAAACGGTTCGGGCAAGACGACCATCGTCTCGCTCCTCTGCTCTGACCACCCGCAGACATACTCGCTCCCCATCAAGCTGTTTGGCCGTAGCAGATTGCCCGAGCCGGGATCCGGGGAGCGCCCATTCACCTTCTGGGACATCCAGTCGCGCGTTGGCCACTCCAGCCCCGAGATCCACCAGCACATGCCGCGCAACCTGACGATTCGCCAGGTGCTCGAGAGCGCGTGGGCAGACACCTTCCGCAGTAGTCCGGAACTGGATGAACATGCGAAGGAGCAGGTCGAGGCCACGCTGAAGTGGTTTGAGCCTGAACTCAATCCCGGATTCCACAAGCAGCCGCAGCTGGAGGGTGGTTCGCTGGCCTGGGCCGCTGACTACTTGTTCGGCGGGCTGTCATTCAGCGCGCAGCGCATCCTCCTCTTGCTCCGCGCCATCATCAAGCACCCCGACGTGGTGGTGCTCGACGAAGCCTTTGGCGGGATGGACGACGCCGTTCGGGACAAGTGCATGCTCTTCCTCGCGTACGGCGAGGAGAAGATGTACGCGCTGGGGTCCAAGGAGGGCAGCCGGGCGCTGACTGGCGGTACCGTGGTCGACAGCCCGGTTGCCAAGGCTGGAAATGTCAAGGTGAAGGGCCTCTCGGACCAGCAGGCGCTCATCTGCATCAGCCACGTCAAGGAGGAGGTCCCTGACTTCGTCAGGGAGTGGCTCTGTCTGCCCGAGGCCAACACAGGGCTGCCGGCGAGGTTTGGGCGGCTGGACGGGCCCCTGAGAACGAGCGCCAGGAGGTGGACGGAGATTTGGGGTGTTGGGCAGGGAGCTTGAAACGAGCATTCCGATGAGGTGTCTGGGAGTTGTGAAAAGATGTACATACAGTACCGCCCATACAGCTTTGTGGATGATGATGCTTGGGAGAGTTCAGGGGTTGCTGTTGAGATCATACCAGGAACCCTAACCCTGCCTCCATCACAACCTCGAGGTTGGAGCCGCCCCAATCCACTTTGAACCTCACCTCGCGTCGTGGTCCTGGTTGGCTCCGGCATCTCCATGTCAACAAACGGCATCACACCGGCATCACCCACCCACGTCCACCCCCCATCGGTGGCAATGGAGGGCATCCACATCCTCGGCCTGGGGAACCTGGGCAAATATGTGGCGTACGCGCTGATGCAACGCTGTCAACAGGCGGCCGCGCGTCAGATGGCGGCGACGGGGTCCGCAGCGATGAGTAGACCCATCATTTTCCCTGCCCCGACACTCTTGTTCCACCGCTCGGGACTTCTTGCCGACTGGGAAGCGTCAGGGCGCTCCATACGGTGCGCCACCCCCAACACACGAGTTGGCAGTTCAGGGGCCGGAGAGACACGATCAGAGGGGTTCCATGTCGAGCTGCTTGCGGGTGCCACCAGCGCGAACCCGGAACTTGAGGGCCGGTCGGAAGGCATCAAGTATCTGGTTGTGGCAACGAAGGCGCATGCCACCGCTGCCGCTCTCGCGCCGCTGAGAGGCCGGCTCAACCGCGGCTCTCACATCTTGTTTCTCCAGAATGGGATGGGTAAGTTTCAGAGCCCGGCGCCCTCAACTCTGCTTGGCCAGGCTGATCTGACAAGACACTCAGGTGTGAGCGACGAGGTCTCTACCAAGGTGTTCGTGGACCAAACGATCCGCCCGACGTACTGGACTGGCATCTGCAGCGCAGGCGTGTACAGTGAATCGCCCTTCAGCATTGTCCATGCCGGCCGCGGACCCCTGACAATTGGCATGAGCGAGACTCTGTCTCACGCAGTGCCAGGTTCCTCACCCCAAAACCCCATGGCCGCTCAGTTGTTGGATGCCGCCATACTCGAGACCTCAGTGGTCTCCCCGGACGAGATCTTGCAAGCGCAGCTCAAGAAGCTCGTCATCAACTCCGTCGTCAATCCTCTTACCGCTCTCTACAAGTGCAAGAATGGCGAGGTGTTTGACAGCGCCGTGGCCAGGAAAGTGGCCGATCAACTTCTGCAAGAAGCCGGAGTCATCATAAGGGCCATACTCGGTTCTCGATCTGAGGGGGGCCGCCCCACCACATTAGCCGCTTTTACGGACGAGAAACTGCACGAGTACGTCAACGAGGTCGTCCAGAAGACGGCCAACAACACCAGCTCGATGTTGCAGGATGTTCAGGCCGGAAGGCAGACCGAGATCGACTACATCAACGGCTACCTCGTGCAACAGGCCAAGAGTATGGGGCTGCCGCACAAACAACACGAGGAGATCGTTCAGATGATCAAGCAGCAGAGCCGTTGCAAGCAAGATCGCGATGCTTGATGCAAGTGAGGTTGAGATGCAGCGGCGTCGCAATTTTCTACCACAAAGTCATACTTCGCCTCATCACCCTGGGCGAGGCGGCAAGCCTGGGGAGATATATATCCAGCAGTTGTCCGCCTCCCAGCTGGCTCACAGACACCCCGGACGCGAGGCCCGCCCCGCGCAGATCCTCCCTCATGAGCGAGCACAGCCTCTGCACCGACAACACCGGCATGCCATCCATTCTATCCAGCGTCCTGCAGAGCGACCTCGTCATGTCATCCCCTGGTATTGCCATTCCCATACCATCATCCCCATTCAAGGTCGAGGGAACGCATATCCCAAGCAGCTGTTTCGTCGATGCCGATGAGATCATTCCCACGTCCACCCTCATCTCCCGCTGTTCTGGTCCCGCTCCGGGCAACGCTGTGCAGTCAAAAGCCAGCAGCACATCCCCAGGGACCTGCATTATCGGATCGCGCACGTCGTCCCAGAAGAAGCTGCTTGCGTCGGCGCCGGGACCACTGGACTCGAGATCCATCATCAGCACCACCCCCTTTTTTGGAACATGCCAACCAAACACACAGTTATTTCGGGGGCTCCTCACCTCGAAAACATCATCCTCCCCTCCCGCTCCAAGCACCCATACCCCTGATAATACACCACCAGCAGACTATCCTCGGCCGACCGCTCCAAAAACCGGTCCAGTAGCGTCTCGACCGCCGCCGTGGGGTAGTCGGCGGGGATGGCGCGGCACTGCACGCGGTAGCCGCGCCGCTTGAGGCAGGCCCGCAGCGCCTCGGTGTCGCCGTCCAGCCCGGGCGTGAGCAGCTGCCCGTCGGCGCCGCGGCGGTCGTGCTTGGCCCAGGTGAGGATGAGGACGTGCACCTGGGAGGGGGGTGGCTTTTGGGTCGCGGACAGCGGGGTATGGAGGGCGGTCGTGGCGGTTATGGTTGCCGGGCCGGGGGAGTGGATGGAGAGTGGCAGGTGGGGGAGGTGGCGGGTGTGGTCGTCGTACAGGCGTAGGAGGAAGGGGGTCACGGGTTGTTGCTCGCGCATGCTGGGTCTATTTTGGTCGTTGCCGTCGTCGTGTGGGGTTGCGACCCCTTTTCCCTTGGGTTCGGGGAATCGTGTGTCTGGGATCTCTTCGACATGGAGATGGGGCACTGCTGGGCTCTTGAACGACCCGGCCGTCCTAGGCCAGCTGGAGTTCACGGGTGAGGAGAGGGCGGTCTCGCTGTACCACTCGCGGTCGGGAAACCAAGGTGTCCCTGGGGAGTGTGTGTCTGTTGTGTTGGGGCTTTGTCTGTGGTGGGGTCAACAACTCTTCTCTGCCCTACCTCGCTCACACAACATCGACACTCACAATGTAATTTCGTCCAAGGCATCGACTATCGAGTCCATCTTTTCATCCCACGCATGGGCGGGAGCCCCGTGTTGCGCTCTCTCGTCATGGCTATCGTTGTCGCGGTTGAGGCTCCGCCGTCGCGACCTGGGCAGGCTCGGCAGGCTGGGCAGCGCCTGTACGCTTGTCGAGGAGAAATCGTCTCTGAGCACTGTTAGGTGGCGCTGCCACAGATGCGAGAAGTCGTCCATATCCTGTGCCATCGTCATGGGCGTTCCTTGGCGTTCCGGTCTGGTCTAGGGGTCGGCATGTCTGTGTGGAAGAGCATGGCAGCACGAAGCCGACCGGAGTCGTCTGTCCAAGACCAGGACGATGCACGCCTGTCAAAAGGAAAGAGGAAAAAGTGGTCACAGACCATGCTTGCAACGGTCATGCTGGCAACAGCCCCCCCCCCCTCACCCGGGTCTCGGGGGTCAAGCCCGGAGCGTGGAACACCGCACGTCTTCTCGCACACCATCCGGCTAAAAACGTCAGCATGGAGGTAACACTGCAGGTCGAGATGCCCGGACGCAGGGAAGGATGGAACCGAATTCCGGTCCAGCACGTGAGTGGTCCGGCCCCCGACTGGTTGTTTGGTTGAGTGTGTGGAAGGATTGCACATGTCCGATAAGCTGGCAGCCCCCCTCCCACCTTGGCCCTCCCCAAATCGAGAGTGTTGGTGGTACTACTCGAACCCCCCCGGCATATATCTCGTGTTAAGACCTGGCGGCCAACCAAGCAGCGCCCCTGCAAGCGAGAGGTCGGGTCTCGCTCGCCATGTGTCTGAGATATACTTGGCTCGAGGATTCCGTGGAACCAACAGCATAACGCACCCGCGGGGATCCCACGCTGCGTCCAACCGCGGTTTCTAATTCAATCTCTCGGATATCCCGGGACTTTGGTTCGTCTTGGCCCGAGAGCCGTCGTGGAATTCTGCAGAGTGGGAACCGCAACAAGCCCCCGTGTCTGAACAATAACAGAGCCTACTATAAACGGAACACTCATGCCGAATCGAGGAGGTCAAGCCACCCAATCCGTCCGGACCATCGTGGCACCCTTGCACACCAAGCACGCAGGACACAAGCGGAATTCAGCTAGACTGTCTCAGGGCGGCCGGGCGCAGAGAACGACGGCCAAGTACACTAATATTTACACAGCTGGGCCGTAGCCGGGCCAGCAGACCATTGCGGGCTTCCCGCCGTCGTCGACATTCTCACTCGTTTCTGTTGTCACGGCAGTTCCCGTTGTCGTTGTCGTTGCCGTGGTCGTGGTTATTCCTGTTGTCATTCCCGTTGTCGTCGCCGTTGTCATTTTCGTTGTCGTCGCCGTTGTCGTTCCTGTTGTCATTCCCGTTGTCCTCCCCGTTATCATTCCTGTTGTCCTCCCCGCTGTCATTCCTGTTGTCCTTCCCGTAGTCATTCCCATGGTGATATCTACCTGCATATATCACTTGGTTAACGTCTCCAACTTTACCACTTGACAATATAACTCGGATACAGAAGACAAGGTTAGAAACAGACACATCTAGCTATTTTCCGACCCAGGGTTCATAGAGCGTCTCTTATTACAAGTGGTTGCTTGCTAGTTTAGTTGAAGGTTCTTCGCAACAGTAAGGTATTATCATTTGCCCATTCGTAACATCATTTCCATACATCATCATACCCACATACCCAACATGAAGACGCCAGACTCCACGACCAGCTTTGCCAGCATGCTGCCAAGTGATCTCCAGACGTGACTAAACAATTTGACCCGTTGAGATAACCACCACCCATCGGTAACCCGGACCCATGCCGTTCGTAAACTCAAAACAGATCATCATCATTACCCACTGCATTCCACCTCTTACCCGGAAGCTTCCGCACTTTTTTAGGGTTGGCACCCGCCGTTGTACCACGCGTCAAAGCCTGGGTGTCACTAACACGCAGCTTCTCCATCCTCATTAGCAAGCTGTCCTCCTCCCCGACGGCGGCGGCGGCGGCGGTGGCGGCACCCCCCCTTGTCTTGCGCGCGGGCCGAGGACTCCCCGTCTCACCCGGCGGCGGCTGCTGCTTGCTCCGGAGAGCCATGCCGACATCACTGCCGCGCTCCTGCAGTGGCATCCTCTTGGCTGGGCTCATGCCGGCCACCTCCCGCCGGAGCGCCTCGTTCTCCCTCCTCAGCCGCTCATTCTCCTGGTGGACGTCCTCGACCAGAACGTTCTCCTTGTCCTCGTCGCCCGACCAGCAGCAGCCGTCGTCGTCGCTAACACCACCGCCGCCGCTGCCCCCCGGGTGCCGCGCGGCCATGCTCCGCTCAAACACCTCGATCTTGCGCCCCCAGTGCTCCTCGCCGCGCTCCATCTCGACCTGCATCGTCGCGCGCCACCGCGCCATCTCGATCTCGAGCCGCCGCTCAAACTCGTTGGTGCAGTCCTCGCGGATCGCCTGCTCCAGCTCCACCATGCGGTCCTCCATCGAGAGCAGGTGCGACTCGGCCTCGTCGCGCGCCGCCCGCTCCGCGTCGACCGCCCGCCGCAGGTAGTCGACCTCCTCCGACAGGCGGGCGATCTCGAGCGCGGCGGCCTCCATGGTTGAGCGGTGCACGTCGCTCCCGGCGCTGCTTATGGGCGAGGTGTTGCGCATGATGTTGGGCGACGACAGCAGCTGCGGGTACCCGACCGGGCGCGAGGCGGGCGAGAAGGGCCGTGAGGATAAGGTCGGGGATGCCAGCGGTGGGCTCGAGCCCGGCTGCGGGGCCTGTGCGGCGGCGGCTGCGGCGAGGATCGTCTGCGTAATGCTGGGGATGCGGGGGACCGTGACCTCCCGTGCGAGGGCGCTGTAGCGCAAGATCTGGGAGGTCGCGTTGAAGTCACCGTGCGGGTCGGCCGTGACGATCATGACGGCCTTCTGCGGGTTTCGGTGTCGGCCCGAGGAGTAAGCAGCCGGGGACGGGTAGCAGTTGGAGAAGAGCAGCTCCGTGAGCTTGCATTGCCTGTAGGGAACCAAGTTGGGCTGGTGGGAGACAGAGGAGTCGTTAGTTGGCCCCTTCGCGATTTCCCTCCTTAGCGCCCTGCCTTGGATATCACGCCGACTCACCTTGTCCTTGCTTGCAGCGTCGCTCTGCATCTGCAGGCACTGCCCCAGGTACATCAAGCTCTCGTTGATCTTGCCCGCCTCGGCAAGCGTCGCGCCCGCCGTCTTTGCGTCTCTCGCCCTCTCGCTCCCTGCAAGGTCAACGACTGTCAGGGCGCTCCCACTCCACGGCGCCTCGGCTCCATGCCGACGGCTGCTGCCGCCCTTGGTCCTCTTCTTGACCTCCACGCAGAAGAAGCCGTGGCTGCGCGAGCTCACGCTGTTACTACCAGTCCCTGTAACCCTCCGCTCGTGCAGGCCAGCATCGAGCACCATCAGCGCCTGGTGCAGCGTTCCGCAGATCACCTTCCGCAGCCCCGCAACGACCTTGCGGTCTGGGGAGGCCTCGGTCGACTTGAAAAGCAAGGGGCGGCGGCGGTACTCCTTAGTGGTGGCGGACTTGACGGCGGGGGTCAGGAGGTCAAAGATGCGGTCGTTGTACACCTCGTACATGGAAACAAGGACGGCGTACTCGGCGGACGGGTCGCAAGACATGGAGAGCGCGCTGACGTCTGGTTGCTGCGGGAAGGCCGATGGTCGGTGCAGCCGGCGGGAGGGTGTCTGGCCTGGTCCGATCGAGTCGCCCTGCGAATGTAAACCTGGTTTAGTGCCTGTCTTGAAACGGATCGATGCGGTAGTGGCCATAAAATGCTTCATGGGGTGCCGTCCTTGAGGACCCCAGTGGCCCTTCCACACTTGCTGATGGGAGGGGCCGCGGGGTGACTGCTCGCTGTGGGCAATGCTACGGGAGAAAGCAATGCCACGGCGGCCACAGTCGCTGGCCTTGCCTTTGGATGGGCTCCTGAACTCAAGACTGGGAGCCGATGGTGGCGTAGAGGGCGCGACAGAGTCCTCCCTGCTGACGATGCGCACGTTCATGCTCCGCTGCAGGGCGAGCCCTGGCCCACTAGGACCTTGATGCTCTTGTTGATGACCTTGAGGTCGTGGCGGGAGAGGAGTTTCGGGAAGTCCTACATGCATGGGGGTTTGCGCCCTTGAGCTTGCCCGGAATGCCGGTGGCGGATCCGCGTATACGCTGTCGAGGAATGTCGAAGCCGCAAAGATGGCCGCTTCGGAGGGGTCCGATGCTACGATCGAGTGTTCGAGGACGGGCTGGGCGTCGCAGTCCACGAGATTTTGGCCGATGGACCGGAAGATAACGTCGAGCGCGAGCTGGGTCAGGCCGCGTTGGGATTTGGACCCGAGAATCGTGTGGGACTGTCCATCATGTGTGTCAGCAACCCGTCCTCTCCGCAGCAGCTGGGAGCAGGTCGACTGACCTTTCCTGAGCCTGTTACGCCCAGGGTTGCAAGCAATGCATCGGTGCCATCGCCGCCGCATGGTGCCAGGACGCCCTTGACCAGGTTGGCCACGCCGATGCAGTGGAAGATGTCGAGCTGGGTCGCGTCCTCCTCAAAGACCTGGGTGAAGGCGAACTTTTCGATGGCGCGCCGCCGATCGTTGGGGGGGTTTAGCGTGATGTGCCGCGGCGTGGTGTCGTCGTCGCCTGGCTCCTCCACTGCCAAGAACCGCTCACTTGCGGCGGCGGCTTCGTTTTGTGGCGGCCGCAGCCGGAGGTAGACCTGGAAAAGGTTTGTGGCCCCCCGCGTCGACGCAGACATTGTCGACGCCCTCTCCATCGCAGCGAGGTGCGGGAGATGGTGACACGAGACGCAATGCGGGTTGGCAGCTCGGGCTGGTGCCTGTGGAGGCTTGTTACGAGGAAAAGAAAGGAGCGAGTGGCAAGGGCGGGTGTGGCGTTGCGTGTTGAAGAGACGCGATTTGCATAACTCGCGAACGGGCGCCGACAGGGAGGTTAAAGTTTGCGCGTTGGGATGGGCCAAAATTGTTTACGGAATAGTTGTGCCAAGCCAGGGACCATCGCCCAGTCTCCCCAGCAACGGATCATCTTGGCAAGAAGGCTGACCCAGATAAGATAAGATCCGCCAAGCCTTTCCTGGCTTGGCGCTACCCGCGCCCCGCTGCCTCTGCCGTTTTGAGGCTGACTTTTCAGACTTTTCCTTTTCTGTCGTCCTTGGGCTCGATGATGATGCATGAACCCACCAGAGCCAAACCCCGCGTTCAGCCAGACCCGGCCTGCGCCAGCCGTTTGCACCACGCCTCGGGCAGCGAGCGTTGTGTGACACGAACTCACCCACCCGGTGTAGAGTTTGCAAAGGACCTCGACACAACGTAAAACGGCAGGACACTGCAAATCATCGATCGCGCTGGTCGGCAGCGGCGGACAGAGCGGCCACGGAGCGACGGACGGGATCCACGCTCGCCCTGCTGGGCGCATGCTTTGACGCTCGTCGCCGGCTTCGGTGTGGATCCGGCTCTGCTGCCAAAAATTCTCGAAGCAGCAAGTGGCCACGGGTTCCATGGCTTGGGGAGTCACTTCGCGTTGATGGCCAGTGGCTTTCATTCGCGCCGTGGCCCACCCACTCGAACGAGGCCCCATTCGTGTTGCACATCGAGTCACCCTGATCCCCCCCATCACGGCCTGTTCGCTGCAAATTTCACGAACGCCGTCTGACTCAACGTCGGCTGCCCAGGAAGGCTGAGAGCCGAAGTGACCACTCAACCATCACCTGGCTCCGATGCCATCGATCCGAAACGGATCGCCCACTCTTTCTGAGAGCCGCCCGAGGGTCGAGACCGCCAGGCCCAGTTCAAGTCCAAGTTCATCGTGCGATGGGTTCAGAAGGGACAGAGGGGGAGGAGGAGGGGGTGGTAGTGGAGGAGTCCATGCCTGCCCCCCCCGGTGCTCGACCCCTGTTTCGTCGGGACGGCAGCTGGCAGCTGGGCCCGTCGCAGGCAAGGTTTGGAGTACAAGCCGAGCCTGCGAAATGCATCCCCTCTCCTCTCTGCTCCCGCTCGCTCTCTCGCTCGTGTCCACGTCGCGCATTCGCCCACGGCCCGATCTCCTGCTCGACGCCCTTGCTACTGGCGGCAACCGGTCCAGGCGTCCGGGACTGAAATTGGGGGGTGGAGACGTACTGGAGCCGCTGGGCTTGTTCCAGTCACCGTCACCACGTAAACTCCGTCATCACTACTGCATGCGCACTGCATCAGCGCATCTCGTCGCTCTGCGGCGGTGCAAGCGAGCCTCAGAGTGCGGGGCAGTCGAGCGAGCGCCCCACTGTGAAACCCGGGCGACTGGCGGCTGGCGGCTGGCGGTGACCAGCGAGAATTCGACGACGTGGGTGGGGGTTGGACGATCGCGGCTGTTTGCTCTCTTCCCATGCCCCAACAAGCATGTTGTTCCGCAGCGCGCAGGACTTCAACGGTGGCATGGAGCCTTCGACGGGTGAATGGGCCTCCCGCAGCACCGGTGTCCTCTGTCCTTGCTGTCTGCGAGCTGGCTCCTCCTCCTCGTCTCGACTGGCACCGCTCCACGAGGATGCAGACGCCACGACACCACCAAAACGGGCGCGGGAAAAGAGCGGTGACGAGGCCGTGTTCCGGCGGGGCCATCCGCTCCGGTAAATTAGCCCCCTCCCCAGGCCTGACGCACGCACGAGGAGACGACGTGCAGGTGGGCGGAGGTTTGATGCAGCAGTGCAACAGGGCAGCCAGCACGCCCCGCCAGGTGCCAGAGATGGAAGGGAGGGGGGGCGCCCTCAGAAGGGAGCGAGTGTCAGGGAGTGGCAGAGGAGTGGTGCCCCCAAGCCCAAGCAACCCACCTTGGAACCCGCCAGGGAGCGACCCTGCCGCTGGTGCAAGGTTGCCAGGGCTTGGTGCCCCACAGATCTTGCTCCAAAATGTGGATCCCTGCCCGCTGGGCACCCCCATGCCGGCGAAAAAAAGTCTGGTCAAAAGCATCGGACGGCCCACTCTCCCCCTCACCGAGCTTCCCTCTTCCTCCCCAGCAGCCCAACCCAAAACCACCAGACAACGAAGTCGCCCTACCACCCCCGGAATTCAGTACCGTACCCCTCCAAAACTTCGTCGAGATTTTTCAAGATGCCGTCGGCCGTCGTTGAGCTCTAAGCGCCCACTGCGGGCGTGCCAATTGCCCCCGGCACGCCTGCAGTCCAGCAGCCTCA
>FTEL01008594.1_pt1 | contig 12312 bp, 7 predicted proteins | sample 1658911 | NCBI WGS metagenome assembly FTEL01 (sample SAMEA3914869, study PRJEB12502) | metagenome | biome: forest; material: soil | place: USA | collected 2012-03-12 | depth 0.1 m
ATGGTGTTGTTTTTGGCTTTGGTTTGGCTTTTGTTTTGTTTTTCATGGGGGTGGGAGGGGATTTGGATGGATAGTATAGTATAGTATGGTGGGTAGGTATAGATATTGTGTATAAAATGTGTTTTTGGATCGCATTTAAGACCAGTTCGGATTTGTGAGTGAGTTTCTGGTCATCACCACACCGCCCAGGCGGTTGATTGTTGTTATGGGCTCCATATTCCAGTTGACCTCCCAACACCTCGGGTCCCCAACATCTGAGTTGTCTGCTTCCAAGTCCGAAACTGCCTTCAAGAATGTTTGCCCGCATCACCCAACTCTTGATCACACCCATCCGGATTCATCCCTCACCTCTTTCCACGATACCTCTCCCACCAAGGTCACGTCACAAGCACCAAACCATCAAGTGATAATCATGGGTATATATCATAATGCCTAACAAACAACCATAACCATAACCATAAACCCAACCCAACCCTTCCCGACCTTCCTAGGTATGTACGTACGTCCATGATCCCCCTCTATCGTTTACCAAGTCCAGTCCAGTCCCATCATGTATCCCATCCGATCCCATGCCATGCCATGCAAAAACCCATAGGTACCTAAGGAAAGAAGAAAGCATCATAACTCATGCCTCGAAAGCACCCACAGCGCCCTCAGCACCGCCAGCCCGCCGCCCTGCGTCTCCACCGTGCGTCCTCGCCCGCGAAGATTGGGATCCCACGCCCCTTCCTCCTCATGCTTTCCCCTCTTATCCTGTCTTTTCGACTTCCCCCCTCCACCACCAAGAGGTTTCTGCTGCTGTTGCTCCTGACCCGCAGCCTCAGACCCAGGTGATCCCCCCTTCGGCAAATCCGCAATCTTCATCCACACCTGGTTATACGGCACGCCCTCATTCCGATAATCCACCACCTCCTCCCCCTCCTCCTCAGGCGGAGTCAACACCACCTCCTCCCCGACCCCCTCCACCTGCGCCCTGGCAATCTCAAACAACCCCGCAGTCCACCACATCCCGTACAGCCCCTTCCCGTCGCGCGTCCCCATCGCCGCGCGGGCGTTCCGTCGCAGCCAGGGGAGATACCGTCGACACCCGTCCGCGTGCCGTTCCCTGATGCGTGCCAGCACTTCCCCAGGCATGCGAGTGTTGTCCGCATACCGGACGGGTATACTGTCCAGCGCGTCGGCCGCGCAGAAGGAGGCAAAGTGGTGCATCCATATCCCCTTGAACGTCTGGCCGTCCTGGGAGCAGGTGCCTCGCACGTCGCAGGCTTCTTCCAGCACCCCGGCTCGTCCGAGGCCGCGCCAGGGGGGCAGGCGGGTTGCCGAGACTTCGTCGATGGGCGCGTCACGGCGGAGATCGTACCCCGTGGCGCGGATGACGTTTTGGATGAGCAAATGGCCCTCGTGGAGGTAAGATTCCCGACCGGTGGCTTGGAACAGGCCCAGCAGGCCGGAGAGAATGACGCCTTGGTTGTAGGTGTAGACCATTTCGTCGCGGGTGTCGCACTTGGTGTTGTTGCTGCCGGTGGGGTGGCCTGACACGTGGAAGCCGTCGGCGTACAGGCCTTGGAGGTTGGTCATGTTGGACGCGGCAAGCCAGCGGTGGGCTTCCTGGGCAGCGCGGCCAAAGATTGGGTCGTGGGCGCGCCATTCGGCGGCGCGGGCGGGCGGAGCGGTGGCGTTAAACGGGGAGGGGTTGGCGTCGCCAGGAAAGTGCAGGTACATGCCGATGGAGGCGGAGATGAAGAGCTGGTTGGTAACGGCGTTCTTGTAGGGCATCAGGCGCGGGTTCCAGAGCATGCCGCCGCCGCAGAGGGTGGTATCCCAGCCCTTGGCGGCCAGCTCCCAGAAGATCCTCGCGCGGTGAGCAAAGGCGGGCATCCAGCGGCTCCCATACCATGTCTCGGCGCCGGCGGTAGAGTCAGGCCGGGCCGAGGCCACGCTGGAAAGAAGCCTGCCGTGCTCGTCAACGAAGCGGATGGACTCGAGCCAGCCGAGGACGACCCAGAGCATGTCGTCGTAGGCCTGGTTACGGAGGGCGAAGGCGTCCTCGCCAAAGTAGTAGGCGATGACGTCGGCGAAGTAGCCGGCGATGACCTCCTGCTTGCGGGTGGCGCACTCGGTAGGTTGATTCGGACGGGCAAGGTCCAGCTCGTCCGAGATGGTGCGCAGGGTGGCGGCGACGTGAGTGTTCATGACGGCGCGGGTCCAGTCGATGCCCTCGGGCCAGGTGCCGAGCCAGCGCTGGAAGTAGGCGTCCTGCATGTCGCTAAGCGCCATGAACATGTCGTGGAACACGTCCGAGTCGGGCAGGGCGGTTCGTGCATCGTTGCGGGAGGTGTCCTTGGGTTGTAATGGGAGGGTAGACCAGGGCGAGGCGGCAGAGACGGCCATGGCCGAGGCCACAACCACAGTCCAGCCCAGCATGGTGTTGGCCAGAGGGAAAAATAGGGGAAGAGGTTCCGGTAAGGTCTCTCCGGGAGGGTTGCCAACAGGTTCACTGCCACCTGTTAGCATTGGCCATGACCAAGGAGAGGGCGACAGGCCGAACCTTTATCCTAAGCACAGGGGGTACTTCCCAGCCTCGTGACAACAAACCGGAGAATAGTAGATATAAAACTGGGGTCCGACAAGGTATGCAGGTCTGGGTCGAAGGTCCGTCTGTCCGTCCGTGGGGTCTATTCGTGTCTCAAGCGGCGGGCGAGACCGACCAACCGTCTCTAATTCGCGTAACCCAACCAAAGAGGCGCAGAAGCAAGCAATGCAGGGATCGAGTGCAAGCACATAACCACCAGGCTGGCAGCGCGGAATAAACCCCCCCGGGGGTATGTCGTGCGAGGCTTTACTGAGAAAAGTCGGTTTCGGTCACAGGGCGGTCATAGTGGGTTCATCGTGGGAGGGAGATAAGCTGAGGCCAAGGGAGGGAGGCGGTGCAATGCAAAAAAGATACAGCGAGGCAAAAAAGAGACAGCCAGGGAGAGAAGCAGATCTAGATGGATCAAAAAGCGGGAAATGCCAAAACAGCCAACCACACCAATAACGAAAAGGCTGTGGAGTGGAAGAAGAGGGGGGGAGCACGAGGCCAGACCAGCTGCTGCAAGAGATGAGACCAGAAGAGAGAAGAAACAGAATCGAGAATCAGGGCTTCATTTTCCCGCAGCTTGTCTCTCTTCCCGCGGCGGTCATGGGGCCCTCTCCAAAAAAAGGACGGGACGGGAATGTGTTTGAGTGCGCCAAGGAAGGAACCCTCGAGGGTCTAGATTCCTTCCTTCTGTCGGGCGGCGGTCGGCAGCTGAATTGAGTGCCAGAGAGGTGCAGAGAGGTGTTTGTTGCTGCCGCAGGAGTGTGGAAGGTTTGTGTGTGTGCCGTTTTCTTGTCTGTCGTTGGTTGGTTGGTTGGTTTCAGTGTGTGTGTGTGTTGCCTCAGAGGAGAGCAGAAGGGATCAGGCTACCCCACCAATTCGAGACCCTGGATGGGCACATGGCTCCCCCACCATGCGGGGACTCGCCTTGGGGGCAGCGGGAGGGGACCCTGCGGCGGGGCGGGGTTTGCTGAAGTGCTGCAGTGGCCAGTCGCACTCAGGCAGTGTTGCCCTTGTCTTCCAGTGCCTTTGCCTTGCCTCGACTTCCCTTGCCCCGTCCGCGATAGGCAAGCCGAGAACTCGAACAAACAAACCCCAACCCCGGGCATCGTGGCCAGGGTCTGATCTGGAGAGGTCCTAGCAACCTCGAGGCTGCGACTGCAATTGGATGGCCTGGTCCCGATGCCGTGGTTCATCTGAACGACCTGCAAGCGCATCGCATCATCGACTTTCGAGGCTGGCTCACTCTCCGGTTCTCGGAGTCGTGCATGTTTGCACCTCGCCCACAGCACTGCTTTGTGTGATCGGATAGAAATGGCTTCAATATCCAATGCCACCCCTAGAAATAGGCCGTCTCGACCACGAACACTGTACCCAAACAAACAACCCCGGGATGAGGCTCGCGTGGTCCGCTCTCTTTCCCGTAAACGCCATGCGCCCTCCCCTGGATAAAGCAGATTGCCACCCACCCCTTCTCCCACGCCCTTCGCAGCATACACCATAATGGTACAACCACGACCTCTCTCCCTCCACGCTCAGCCAACCCTCGCAGAGACTACTCCGCAAACCGCCTCTCAAACTCCCTCACCAACTTCGGCGTAATCTCATCACTACTCAGCCCCTCCACCTCCCACAGCACCCCCTTCTTAGCATAGTGCTCCAACAACGGCTCGCTCGTCTCCCTAAACTTCTCCCACCTCGCCCTGTACACCTCCTCACTATCATCCGCCCTCCTCACCAACGGCTCCCCGGTCACATCATCCACCCCGGGCACCCTCGGCGCATTAAACGTCGTGTTATACACCCTTCCCGACGGCTCGTGCACCCACCTTCCCCCAATCCGCGCCATAATCACCTCCAGCGGCGTGCGGATCGACACGGCGAGGTTGATGGGCACGAGCGAGTCGAGCTGGGCGGCCTGCGCGGCCGTGCGCGGGAAGCCGTCGAGGAGGAACGACGCGGACGGGTCCTCGTTGATTTGGCTCTGGGCAAACGCGCCGCGGGCGTGTGCGGGCGAGGAGAGGAAGGCCGCGACCGAGGCGTCGTCCTCCCCCCCGGGGGTGGAAGTGTCCAGGCCGGCGGAGGCCAGCGTCATAATGCTGTCCGACGGGCGGCTGGGCGTGATCCAGCCGCGCTGGTTGAGCTCGTTGCCGATGAGGCGGAGGATGAGCGCGTCGGGGACCAGGCCGCCGGATTTCATTGTGCTTTCGACTTTGATGCCTGCGCGGGGTGTTAGGAGGGGGGGATGTCTAGGTAAGGGACTGCTTAAAGGGAAAGGAGGACGCACCGAGCGGCGTCCGCTGCTTGACATTGTGCCGGAGCAGGTCGCCCGAGCTGATGGACGCCAGCTGCGGGAACCGCTGCAGCAGGCGCTCCGACTGCGTCCCCTTTCCGACTCCCGGTGCTCCGACGAGGATGACGCGGGCGGCTCTGCGAAGGCGCATCGTTCGGTGGCGGGTTTGTTGGGGAGGGGCGGACGGGCTTGGGCGAGGAGGAGAAGGGGGAGGCGACGGTTCGCAGTTGTTCGGATGAGTGGGAGGAGAGGGCGGGGAAGAGGGGGGTGGATAATACGAAGGAGGAGAAGGGGAGGGAGGGGGTGGTGGGTGGACTAAGGCGCGTGTCCGGCGCCGGTGTCTGGATGGACGGAGTACTTGTACGTTCGGCGTTATGCACACCAAGACGTGATGGCGTGGTTTAGCACGGGCAAGCTGTCGCAGCGCGCGCCCGAAGTGCGGGGCAGCCGCTGTACTTCGAGTTCGATCGGCACGAAATTGGGGGAGGGAGGGGGGGGGACTGGGGACTGGAGACGCAGCCGAGGACCGACGAAAAGCAACCAAGCAACACCAGCCACGACAGGTGGTATGGATTGGAGTATTAGTTTATTATTGTGGATGGAGGGACAAGCACGACACTCGCCCGATGCTCGCTTGCTCAACGGTTACGCGAGGCAGCGTCAGTCAGGAGTCGGGCGTCAAAGAGTCAAAGCGCGAACAGAAATCAAGAATCGGAATCAGTAATCGACAAGGACGGACTTGGAAGCGGTGGCCCAGAGAGAACCCGAGCGCCCCTTCCCCCCACAGTTTGTTGCATCAGCATTGCATTGTCAGCGAGACCAAAAAAAAAAAAATTAGGAGTTGGACGGAACATGGGGAGAGCATGGGAAAGTGAAAAGTGGTCCTGGCATGGGGAAGCGTTGTCCCCCGAAAAGAGGAATTGGGCAGACGCAACGCAGGTGCAGCCGAACGCCCCCTCACCAAAAATACGGGCCTCTTGGCTGTCGGGTTTTTTGTTGAGACACTCCCAGTCCCAGCCATCCTCCACGAACGGGGAACCAAGTGGGAGAGCCCCAGTGCGAGAGCCACGCCGACGAAAGCCCCAGCGAGGCGAGTGAACCATGAACCACCGACATCGCCCTGAAAAGCACCGCCCAGTTGTGGCTGCGTGGCCCAGTCGCCCAGGGTCAACCCCGGATTTCCGATCGCAGAACTCGAACCCACCAGCACCTTGGAACTCTTTATCCTTATCGTGTTGAAACCCGACAGAGGGGCCTCGGGGTGAGCGCGCCTTTCTCCCCCCTCCTGAAACCAGCCCTACTTGGTAGTAGGGGGCGTAAAGCTTATTCTTGAAGGGCGGGCAGCCGGGATCAACCTTCAGAACGCCACAGTCCGGCCGATTCCTTGCGCCAGTTCTGGGGATGCTCCGTACGAGTAACACTCCATCGAGCTGAGTGAGATGGAGATGGGGATGGAGAATGGATGGGCCTGCCGAGGACAGCCCGTGGCAAAAAAAGCCCCCTGGGAGGCGAGCCATGGTGCGGCCCAGACCAGATTCACATGGCAGGAGGGAGAGACAGACAACTTTGCTATTGCATGGTGTGCTCGTGGGCGGGCCCGGCTGGGTGGCTGGTGCCTTAGCTCGTACGCGTATGATGGAGTGAGCGCATGCCCCAAGGCCCAGCCAGCCCGAGGCCACCCGATCCGCAGCGTCCGAATTCGTCGACAGACCCAGAGTGGGAGAGAGCCGAACGAGAAAAGGACCCCAGGGTTCGGACATCGGGGTTCCCCCAGGATTGTCACGTGATTTTGGGACACCCTGTGCCTGTCGGCCCTGACTCGGTTGGCTGCACCCTGGGGCAGGGCGGCCAGGGCAGTCAGTCTCCCTGAGCTTGGGGCGAGACAGTGTGGGGCAGCGGCATGGAGCAGCAGGGCTTCTGCAAGCGAAACAGCGACAGCGAGATGTGCTCCATGCTCTGCTCTGGGCTTCTTCCGTGCTTCCCTGCTGCTGCAGATGCTTCCCTGCTCCCTTGGCCCTGGGGATTTGATGTCACTGACTGCGCCCCTTTTGACAGAACAGTGCTGTTGGTGCATACCTCTCGACAGCTCAAGACAAAAGTAGAGTCGAATCCCGCCAGCACCAGTAGCTCGAACAAACACATCGCACTAACATCTTATTACACTCATTTCACCCGGCCCCTGCTGATTTCCCCGTTGTCTGCTGCCCGTTGGAGGTACCTCTGCACTGCTGCATCCGGTGCCTGACGTGCCCGCCCAACAGTTGTTCCGTTTCCGAGATTCCCGGGATCTGCTGCGTCCCACTGGGTTTCCACTGCGATTCGCCGCCCGTATCAGCTTTTGGCCTCAAGGCATCAAACTCATCAACCCCCCATCCGCGCATCGGCAAACTCTCCCTGCCCCTCCATCTGCAACCCAAGCCCAACCCAACCCAATTCTGCGAACCTGTCGAGAACGAAACCCGCCATCTTGACCGAGCACGCCTGACGGACCACCCGCACCGCGCACCCACGCCGACCCAACCAGACAATCGCCATGAGCGCCTCGACCCGAGTTGCGCGTCGGGCGCTGGTCGTCAACCCCTTCATGGGCACCGGTGCGTCGCTGCTGCTACTGCTGCTGCTGCTGCTGCGTTTGACTCCTTCCTGGGGGAATCTCCGACTGACCGAATTGATGCACAGGCCGCGCTCTCCCCAAGTCCGCCCTCCTCGCCACCTCCATCCACCTCGCCCGCAATGCTCACAACCTTGGCCCGGCTTCGGCCCTCCTCATCCCCATCCGCACCCTCACCACCCAGGGGACCACCACCCACGGCCCTCCGGGTGCCCCGCCGCCGGGCTTCAATCCCGAGGAGGCTAAGAAACCCCTCCCGAGGGAGCCAGCCAGCGCCGCGAAGCCCGCCGTCAAGGCCGAGCAGCCCAAGCCCGCCGCCGCCGAGGTGAAGGAGTCAGCAGCAGCCAAGGCCACCGGCTCGTCGACCGAGCCCGCCTCGACGCAGCTCGCCGCCCAGAGCGAGAGCGCGCTCGAGAAGGCCGAGGCCAAGAAGGAGGAGAAGAAGCTCACGATCGGCCAAAAGGTCAAGAAGGAGCTGCAACACTACTGGGACGGGACCAAGCTGCTGGCGGCCGAGGTCAAGATCAGCTCGCGGCTGGCGCTCAAGATGGCGGCCGGGTACGAGCTCACGCGGCGCGAGAACCGGCAGCTGCAGCGCACCGTGCAGGACCTCGGCCGGCTGGTGCCCTTCTCCGTCTTCGTCATCGTCCCCTTCGCCGAGCTCCTCCTCCCCGTGGCGCTCAAGCTGTTCCCCAACATGCTGCCCAGCACGTACGAGGGCCAGAAGTCGCGCGACAAGAAGGCGTCGACGCTGCGGGCCACGCGGCGGGAGGTTAGCGACTTCCTGCGGCAGACGCTCAAGGAGACGGGCCTGCCCCTGACGCAGGCGACGACGCAGCGCGAGGAGTTTACCAGCTTCTTCCGCAAGCTGCGGTCGACGGGCGAGAAGCCGACGGCCGAGGACGTGATCCGCGTCTGCCAGATCTTCAAGGACGACGTGACGCTCGACAACCTGTCGCGCCCGCAGCTCGTCTCCATGTGCCGGTACCTCAACCTCAACACCTTCGGCACCGACCTGATGCTGCGCTACCAGGTGCGCCACCGCATGCGCCAGATCAAGCGCGACGACCGCGCCATCAGCTACGAGGGCGTCGACAGCCTGTCGGTCTCGGAGCTCCAGATTGCCTGCGCCAGCCGTGGCATCAAGAGCTACGGCGTCTCGCCCGCGCGCCTGCGCGAGGACATGCAGACGTGGCTCGAGCTGCGTCTGCGCAGCGGGGTCCCCTCGACCCTGCTCGTGCTGAGCAACGCGTACATGTACGGGCAGCAGACGCAGCCGGAGGAGGGCGTGTCGGGCCAGATCGAGGCGCTCACGGGGGTGCTGTCGTCGATCCCGGAGGAGCTCTTCCACGAGATCGAGCTCGAGGTGCACAACGCCGAGGGCGCCGCCACCAACAAGCAGCGCCTCGAGGTCATCAAGGAGCAGCAGGAGCTGATTGACGAGGAGCTCGAGCAGGATCAGGAGAACCAGGCGACTGGGTTCGCGTCGCCGCGCGACACGGAAAATATCGATGACAAGGAGGCCGCGCCGGCTGCTGAGGCCGCCGCGCCCGCGGAGGCGGAGAAGGTTGCCGCTGCCCCTGAGGCGGCGAGGGCAGAGCCGCAGCAGAAGGAGGCCGAGGCGGCGGCGCCCAAGTCGAGCGAGAAGTAAGCGGTGACTTGGTTTGGGGGTTGAGTTTGCAGTGTAACAATTCGCCACAGGCACTTTACGGCCTGCCTTTTGCTTTCCTTATTCTTACGCCAGGCGATGGGCATGTTTTGTGCTCGACAAAAAGAAGCACGACATGTCTGCGCGGCCAGAGACGAGGAATTCTGTATTAGCTATAGACAGCGCAGCAGGTTGTGCTGGGGGAGGGAGGGGGTTATACTACTGGTACGAGGGCAGTCTGGAGTTGGGATTCAGGGCGCTTTGACGGGCTTGTTTCTTTTGTTGTTGTTGCGGTTGTTGTGGTTGTCGCGGGGCGGGCTGGATCGATATAGACCTCATCTCACGCAATAGATATGGATAGCATCAACTCTATCTTGAATTTGACACACGGTGCCGGTGTGCCAGCTTGTGGTTTTGTCTCCTTGCCAGCTTCATCTTCATCAATCAGGGCGCTGACAGCACACGCACAGGGTCCTCCCACTGCCACGGCCCCCGTTAGCGCTCCAAGTTGCGCCTGGCCCAGCAACCGCGAGCGGGGAACCGAGGCCGCTAACAGCGCTCAGCTTGCCAGGCAATCGTCAGGCTTATTGGCGATAAGCGCAAGCTCCCCCACCAACATACGTCAATCCGCCGACCGCCGCCCAGCACACGAACGAAGCTGCCTTGCCGCGTCAACCTTGCCGTGCCGCACCACCCGAACGAACGAACTCGAGTTTCCCGCCCCGACGACGATCTGACGGTACGAGACGAGATAGCTGGTGGTGGGAAGAGATTGTCCACGCGATCCGGACCTGTCTTGGTAGCTTCCAGCTCTCAACCCAACCTCGTCTCCATCACCAAACACCCGCCCATCCATCCATCCATCCATCCACCCCGATCAGCTCCCTCCTCCCGCGCGCGCCAACGACCGCCAGCCCCCAATCCCCCAAAATGGCCGTCATCGACCAAGACACCTTCTCCAACATATCCTGGCACAGCGAGGCCACCGCCGAGCCGCCGTCCGCCGCCGCCGCCGCGGGGCCGAGCAGTAGCATGCCGACACACCCGCGCGACCAGCTCCACAGCCACGACTACCCCGAGGATCGTGCCGAGGGCGCTGGTGGTGTTGGTGATGGTGGTGGTGGTGGTGGTGGTGGCAGTCGCCGCCAGGACAGCGAGGTGCTCGAGTGTGTGGTTTCGGAGCCGCATAAGGAGAATGATGGGACCAAGGATGCTTATGTTTCTTATTTGATTACGACGAATGTAAGTCCTTGTTGGATGGGGGGTGTTGGTGTTGGTGGTGGTGGTGGCTTTGTGTTGGGTGTGCTGACCCTCCCGTCCCGCAGACAACATTCTCAACCTTCCAACGCCCCACGACCACCGTCCGCCGCCGCTTCACCGACTTCGTCTTCCTCTACAAGGTCCTCGTGCGCGAGTACCAGGGCAGCGCGGTGCCGCCGCTGCCTGACAAGCAGCGCATGGAGTACGTCCGCGGCGACCGCTTCGGGCCCGACTTCACGGCGCGCCGCGCGTATTCGCTGCAGCGGTTCCTGTCGCGGCTCGCGCTGCATCCTGTGCTCCGCCGCGCGGGGATTCTGCATACGTTCCTTGAGAGTCATGATTGGAATGCCACGATGCGGAGCCGGGCGGGGAGGTTGGGCCCTGGGGGGTTGGGCGATGGCATGGCGCAGAGCCAGTCAGGGAGCATCGCATCCACAGCCGCGCCAGCAGCCGGCGGCGGCGGGGTCTTCGATTCCTTCGCAGACAGCTTCATGAACGCCTTCACCAAAGTCCACAAGCCCGACCGACGCTTCGTCGAAATCAAAGAGAAATCCGACAAGCTCGACGAGGACCTCTCCCACGTCGAAAAAGTCGTCGCCCGCGTCGCCCGCCGCGAAGCAGACCTCGAGACAGACCTCAAAGACCTCGCCGAACAATTCCAGAAACTCATCACCCTCGAACCAGGCGTCGAGCCCGCCGTGCACGCCTTTGCCGCCTCGGTTGAGGACACAGCCACCGGCCTGAAGAAGCTCAAAGACCACACCGACCAGGACTACCTCTCCTCCCTGCGCGACATGGTCGCCTACTCGGCGGCGCTCAAAACCCTCCTCAAAGCCCGCGAGCAGAAACAACTCGACTACGAACAACTGACGGAATACCTCTCCAAATCCACCGCCGACCGCGATCTCCTCGCCGCCGGCCACCACGGGTACGCGACGGGTCCCTTCAGCGGGGGCGGCGCGCTAGGCGGCGCGGGGGGCTTCATCCGCTCGAAGTTGGAAGACGTCCGCGGCGTGGACCATGAACAGGCGCGGAGGGATAGGTTGAGGAAATTGGAGCTGCGGGTGGAGGAATTGACGGGGGAGGTTGAGAACGCGAGGGGGGAGTCGGAGAGGTTTGCGGAGCAGGTAGTGAAGGAGGTGGCGTGGTTTGAGAGGGTGAAGAGGGTGGAGTTTAAGAGGCAGTTTGAGGGGTTGGTGAAGGCGCATGTGGAGTTTTATCAGGGGGTGGAGGAGGTTTGGGAGGGGTATGTGAGGGAGATGGAGGGGGATGTTGGGGGGGCTTAGGGGGAAGTTGGGTTGAGGAGGGAGGACTCGGGGGCAGTAGTGCCTCGAGGCGGGAAGGCTGGACGGAATTGAGCGGAAGGAGCATATCAACCGGGAGGCGGCAGAGCGCACACACACATGGACATTACCACGACCCGTCTCTGTATTATTTCTACGAACGCAAACGCCGGGTGGGGGCGGGGTTTTAGGCGTTTTGATATTGGATGTTTTGGTTGTCGTCGTTTCTGCGAGCATTGGCTTAGACGGGGAGGGATGTGGTGGAGGTGTTGAAGGCTGGTAGCAGGGAGGCAATTCACATAATTAAGGCTATCATCATGTTTCCTCCATCCAGTGAGCCGGTCAAGTAGATGGTGGCCTTGTCTGTGAACGAACGGAATCGAGGTCAAGTTTGACTCCTGGGTGACTGTCGTCGGATTGGTAAATATCCCAGGCCACCTCTCCCAGCTGTCGAAGTCGTCTTATGGAATCCTACCATGCCAGGGAACCAGCCCGGTTTGGCGACTTGACCTCTCGCATCTGCCACATACAATTGTCTCCAACCAGCTTGGGAATATTCGAAACAAAACTCCGCTTTCTTTCCTTCTTCCCCCTCGAACTCCCACTTTCTCTCTGTAACCCCCCGGCCCTGCCTTGCAC